>Ga0222668_1000064_pt1 | contig 76929 bp, 61 predicted proteins | sample AntAcemetagen728_FD_179823 | JGI IMG/M metagenome (GOLD analysis project Ga0222668, IMG submission 179823) | Saline water microbial communities from Ace Lake, Antarctica - #728 | ecosystem: Environmental > Aquatic > Non-marine Saline and Alkaline > Saline | place: Antarctica: Ace Lake...
TTATGCCAAGGTTTTTAAAAGCCCTATTCTTGGCCCATTATTCAATCAAACTGACGCTGAAACAATAAAAGACAAACAGTTTTGTTTTTTGACACAATTTCTCGGTGGACCACCCCGCTACACGACAAAATATGGCCCGCCAAAAATGAGACGAAGACATCTGCCCCACGCAATCGATAATACTGCGAAAGATGAGTGGCTCAACTTAATGAAAGAGGCCATTCAAGAATTAGATTTAGAAGAAAATTTAAAGGATGCATTGTACAATTGTTTCCCTCAAGTTGCACAACATATGGTGAATCGCTAAATCAAATTAGCGCGATAGCCAAAAATACAGATATCATCCACTTGTTCGAGATCACCTTTCCAGTCATGAAATTCGTCCGACAATAGTTGACGCTGTTCATCAACTGTATGCGTCGCGATTTGTAATAAAAAATATTTTAACTGTTTATATTTATATTTTTTGCCTCGAACACCACCAAATTGATCAGGAAATCCATCTGAAAAAGAATACACCATATCCCCATGATCAATTGGGGGGAGCATTGTTTTAAAAGGCACTCTGTTATCGTGATAACCTACCGACTGCTTATTGCCTCTTACTTCAATTAAAATATGCGTATCATTCTGTATCGACTCCTTCTCATAGTTAAGTCCTGACTGCTTTTTTTTGACAATGTAGAGCGGATTGTTTGCACCTGCGAAGGACATTTTGTTCGTCTTTCGATCAAGGCAACACAAAGCGATATCCATTCCATCTTTCACATCTTCATCACTTTGTACAAAAGCCTCCAACAATAAATCTGTTGCCTTATCCAGAATTTCGCCAGGTTCCACTAAATTGAATTCTTCAACGGCTCTATTTAAAGCATTGGAACAAACGATACTCACCAAAGCCCCCGGCACGCCATGCCCTGTGCAATCCGCCGCAGCAAAATAAACGCGATCCTCAATTTGACGCACCCAATAAAAGTCTCCTGCCACAATCGCTTTTGGAATATACAATACAAATTGAGCTTTTAGCGCTTGTTGAATGGCATTATCGGAGGGTAAGATTGCATTTTGAATGCGTTTCGCATAATTAATACTATCTGTAATCTCCTGATTGATATATTCCAACTCCATTTTTTGGCGTTGAGCAATCACACGCTGTTGATCGGCAACTTGTTTTTCCGACTGCGCAATATCCCGTTGTTTTTCGACTTCCTTTTTCTGTAAAAGAATTTGATCAGATGCACGTTTTTTACTTCTAAAATTACGGAAAATTAGGATCAATATTCCACCCATTAAGAGAAGAGCTATTATGAGGCCCCATTGAATCAAGTTAGACTCACGTTCATTTTGTTGTCTAATTTGATCCTCTTTCGTTTTCTCAATTTCAGCATATTTTAATTTCTCTAATGCTATCAAACTATCCTGCTGCTTTTTTTCAGCATATTGTTCACTTAGGTTCATACGAATTAATTCTTCACGCTGATCTATCCCATATAAACTGTCCTTTAAGTGATAATAATTGCGCGCATAACTGTACGCTCTTTCGTAATTCTTCGTCCTTCCATTGAGTTCCATCAATTGTTCATAGAGCCGAATTTTTAAATCTAAACTTTGAAAATCCTCCGTATGAGATTCAAGCGTTTCCAAAAGTTTTTCGGCATTCAGATAATCATTGAGCGCGATATACGTTTTAGCAATATTGATTTGACTTTCAAGGATGCTAGAAGTTGTCTTTTGTTCTGATTTCGTTCGAAAATCTAAGCCTTTTTGATAGTAAACCAACGCCGAATCAAACACGTTTAATTCGTAGAAAACGGTACCTAGATTATTGTACGATTGTCCGATTCCAAATGTCGAGCCTTTTTCAAGCCGAATGGATAAACATTTTTGATGGTTGAACCTTGCTGAATCATACATCCCGAGATCTACATAGGTGATTCCTTTATTATTATACAAGAATTCGTAAGACTCACCAGAAATAGTGCTCGCTTCTGATTGTATCGCCAAAGCCTTGTCAAAAAAGAGGATTGCTTTATCACCTTCACCAAACCGAAGGTAGACCACTCCCATAATATTGTAAATTTCTAGTTCAATTGCGGCATCCAAGCCTCCTTCAATCGCGAGCGCCTTATTTAAATAAGTAATCGCCTCTAATCCATTTGATCGTTCATAAGCAACCTCTCCGAGACCATAAAACGCCGAGGCCTGTAGACCAAGATAAGCCATCTCCGTTGCAAATTCAGCTGCACGTTCAAAATAGAATTGAGCAGAATCAAGATTTTGGACAGTATGATAAGCATCACCTAATGCAAGATCCAATTCAATTTTATCAGTAGCCTCACGCGCTGCATTCCGCTTAAAGCGCAAGGAATCAATATCCATTCCAGCTCTTGACTGAAAAGACACCAAAACAACAAACAAACCACAAATAAGGAACCTATTCACCTTTATTATACTTCTTAACTCTTATCACAAAATACAAAAAAAACCTTGCCTTTGAAAGGCAAGGTTTCAACTAATACTCTACCTTCTATTTTAAATCGATCCTACAATCGAATTTAGTGTTTCGCTGGGACGCATGGCCTTACCCAATATCACTTGATTCGGATGATAGTAGCCACCTATTTTTTCCTCATGACCTTGCGCACTATTTAACTCACTAATGATTTGATCTTCATTGGTAGACATCAACTTATAAATAGACGCATACTTTTCGCGCAAACCCATATCTTCACTTTGCTCGGCAAGGGCTTTAGCCCAATACATTGCAAGGTAGAAATGACTTCCTCTATTATCTAACTCACCTACTTTTCGTGAAGGCGATTTATCCTTCAATAAAAACTCTCCAGTTGCTTGATCTAATGTTTCACCTAAAATTAAAGCCTGTTTGTTTCCGTACTTTTCGCCTAAAAACTCGAGTGAAACAGACAAAGCCAAAAACTCACCCAACGAATCCCATCTTAGGTGACCTTCGTGAAGAAATTGCTCAACATGTTTAGGAGCAGATCCTCCTGCACCCGTTTCAAAAAGACCCCCACCATTCATTAACGGGACGATCGATAACATTTTTGCACTTGTACCTAATTCCAAAATCGGGAATAAATCAGTTAGGTAATCTCTCAATACATTTCCTGTAACCGAAATTGTATCTTGTCCAGCTTTTAGACGTTTTAAAGTGTAATTTGTCGCGTCAATCGGATTCATAATTTGAATATCCAAACCTTCCGTATTGTGATTCGGCAAATATTTTTTTACTTTTTCAATAATTTGTCTATCATGAGCCCGATTTTCGTCCAACCAAAAAATAGCTGGTATTTTAGTCGCGCGCGCTCTTCCAACTGTCAATTTAATCCAATCCTGAATGGGAAGATCTTTAACTTGACACATTCTCGATATATCCCCTGCTTCAACCTCATGCTGCATTAACACCACGCCCGCTTGATTGGTAACCTCCACTCTGCCATCAGCAACTATGTGAAACGTTTTATCATGCGAGCCATATTCCTCCGCCTTTTGAGCCATTAGACCAACATTTGGAACTGTTCCCATAGTCGTCACATCAAAAGCGCCATTTTTCTTACAAAAATCAATTGTTGCAACGTAGACCCCTGCGTAACAACGATCCGGAACAATAGCAACAGTATCTTTTAATTTCCCATCCCTACCCCACATCTTACCAGAGTTACGAATAGCTGCAGGCATTGATGCATCAATAATCACATCAGAGGGAACATGCAAGTTTGTGATACCATTCTCCGAATTCACCATTGCAAGTTCAGGACGTTTCGCGTAACATGCTTGAATATCGGCTTCTATTTGTGCGCGTTTATCGGCAGAAATTCCGTTAATTTTAGCGTAAACATCACCAAAACCATTCTTTGGATCAACGCCTAATTCGGCAAATAAAGTACCATGTTTTGCAAAAAGTTCTTCAAAATAGATCTCAACTGCATAGCCAAAAATAATTGGGTCTGAAACCTTCATCATTGTGGCTTTCATATGAATCGACATCAGAATGTCTTCTTTTTTGATCTGATCGATTTCTTCACTCAAAAAGCTTTTTAATGCTTTAGCACTCATTACTGAAGAATCGATTATTTCACCTGCTAAAACAGGTGTTTTTTCTTTCAACACAGTTGATGCCCCATCAGTTGTGTGAAGTGTAATTTTCACTACATCATCCGAAGGGAGTTCAACAGATTGTTCGCTTCCATAAAAATCTCCAGTTGTCATACTTGCCACTCTTGTCTTCGAATCAGCAGACCACGCCCCCATTGAATGCGGATTTTTTCTGGCATAATTTTTAACGGCTTTTGGAGCACGTCGGTCTGAATTTCCTTCACGAAGTACTGGATTGACAGCACTGCCTTTGACTTTATTATAGCGGGTGAGAATCTCTTTTTGCTCTTTTGTTATGGCCTCTTTCGGAAAATCAGGAATTGCAAATCCTTGACCTTGAAGTTCAGCAATTGCTTCCATCAATTGAGGGATTGAGGCACTGATATTCGGCAACTTAATGATATTTGCTTCTGGTTTTTTCGCTAAATCACCTAAAGCAGCCAACGAATCTTTGACACGTTGCTCTTCCGATAAATAATCCGGAAAAAGAGCAAGAATACGAGCTGATAAAGAAATATCTTCCGTCTCTACAACGACATTCGCCGACGCCGTAAAAGCCTTAACGATTGGCAAAAATGAATGTGTCGCTAATGCCGGAGCTTCGTCCGTAATTGTGTATATAATTTTCGCTTCTTGTGCTGCCATTTTGATTGCTATGAATTTAAATTAGTTCTTCATACAAATTTAAGAATTTCGAGCAGAAAACCGATAGAATTGACTCAGTTATTCACATCAACTTTGGACCAACTTTATTAGGGCTAATAAATTGACACCGACATTAACACTTGATACCACATTGCTAATGTGTAGGTCACTTGACAGATAGGAAGGAACAAGATCGCCATTCCTTTCAATTTACAGCCACATGAATTGATCAAAACTTAGACCAAATCCAAGAACATAGCTAAAATTAAATGATGAGAAAGCCGTTGAGATCCGTTGCTAGATAATTAAAATGAGGCCGTACTTTTTTTCAATTGGATACATAAATTGGTTCTTGCCAAAACGACAAACTTTCGTTCCTATTATCCGAAGGATCAAATTTACAAGAGCTCATCATTAGGCATAATTTTAGGAGGTTTTAGGTGCGGCATACACCGCAAACCAATGGAATTAAAACGAAGAGAAGAAAAGGGAGTACCAAAAGGCTTCACAAATTGATTGGAGGCACTCTTCTTCAATAAATCAGTCGCAAAAAGTGTAAACTGGGCAAAATACGAAATTGAGCATCTTGCATAACTTTCTGTAATTTGAGGTTGATATATCAGCTTAAAAAGCGGTAAATTTCCAACGAGTGCCCGCTGTGTTATATTCGTATTAAGCGATTTTGTTTGAACCATTACTGTAATATTCAGACCAATTGAATTTGTTATTTTAATTCGATCAGAGGGATTCCAATGCACATCAAAAAAATGACTCATAAAAATGGAACGGTAGATGGATTTAAAATAACCGTTATGCAAACGAGTTACGATTGAGTCGCGATTGGAGGTTGAACTTCTCAAAAAAGATAATTGACCTGTTGTTGAGAACTGGTGATAACCAATTCCTAATGAATAGCCGATACAGTTTTTTTTTAGACTTTGAAATTGGGTTCCAAAATTGCGTATACCAAAACTCATTGAAATTGGATTAAGCTCAGTCTTCACCTTATAATCTGTAAACGTTTCATTTTCGTTGTAATCACTTACGGTATAACTACTCAATTTTAAATCATTCATGAAATGAGCATTACCCTCCACACCAGGATTAAACTGACAATAACAACTGCTTCCGACAAGGAACGTTAGCCAACTCATATAGAAACCACGGATCATGGTTAATAATAGCATTTATTCACCAAATAACAAGTGATAAGTGCGCAGTAATTTTTCATCTATTTGGCCCGGCGAAAAATGTCTAACAAAACGAAATTGTTCTTTACCGGCTATAAAGACAAGCAGTGCAGGAACAGTAAAGATCGTGTGTTGAGCAGCAATTAACGGTTGATCTTCCACTTCGACAATTTCAAACGCAAGTTGTGGAAAAGTTGCGGAAAAATGGCGTTCTACTTTGGGCAACAAATCATGACAAACCGCACAATTTCGTCCGCTGAAATAGATCGCTTTATTCATTTTCGAGAAAGACGTGCGCCATTTTTAAATCTAAAGGAGACGTAATTTTAATATTTTCCTGATTTCCTTCTACTAGACAGATTGGAAAACCGATTGACTCAACGACACTTGCGTCATCTGTAAAACTTTCATTAAACTTTGACGCGTAAGCACTCATCAATACTTCTTTTTTAAAACATTGAGGGGTTTGTACTAAGCGAAATTGATTACGATTGAGCGCCCTACTGTCAACCTGCCCAACTTCCCGAATTGATTCAATGACCGGCATCACTGGAATAACGGCATCATATTTTTCAGCTCCACTAAAGCACCGCTCAATAACGTCGATCGAAACGAGAGGACGAACAGCATCATGCACACCGACAAGACTTCCACGGGCAATCTTCAACCCATTTTGCACCGAATGAAAACGTTCCTTCCCACCTTTTACAACCTCAACATCAGCATGAAAATTATGAGTTACACATAAGGCCTTCCAAAAATCGAATTGATTTGAAGGTAATACCAATATTATTTGAATAGTTGAGTCATAGGCTAAGAATCTTTCAATCGTACGAATTAAAACAGGACGACCAGCTAACAATAGAAATTGTTTTGGAATGGTGGCTCCCATTCTTTTTCCTAAACCGCCTGCGGTAATAATTATTGATTTTGGGATCATTTCGTGTGTGGTTAACAAAAAAATCTGTCACAATCTACTCACATTGAATTGAATATAGACCATAACAGATTTGAATATAACATATTTTCTTAAATAATGAGCATTGCGTCACCGTAAGAATAAAATTGATACTTTTCTTTAACCGCTTCATCATACGCTTTTTTGACAAAATCCAAATCAGCAAAAGCAGCCACCATCATCAATAAGGTAGACTGTGGAGTATGGAAATTAGTGATCATACAATTTGCAATTGAAAAGTCATAGGGAGGGAAAATAAATTTATTTGTCCAACCAGTAAATGGCTTTAACAGACCGTCAGTAGAAACACTTGACTCAATCGCACGCATACTTGTTGTGCCTACCGCACAAATTCGTTTACGTTTTTCTTTGCCACGATTGACAATGTCCGCTACTTCTTGTGTAATTTCGGCTTGTTCCGAATCCATTTTATGCTTCGTTAAATCCTCAACATCAACTGTTCTAAAAGTTCCTAAACCAATGTGCAGCGTAAGTTCTGCAAATTCTATACCCTTTATTTCTAATCGCTTTAGCAAAGATTTACTAAAATGTAATCCTGCTGTTGGGGCAGCAACTGCACCTTCGTTTTTCGCGTATATTGTTTGATAGCGCTCCTCATCCTCAGGAACTACTTCACGTAATTCTTTGATATAAGGCGGAATTGGAGTTTCTCCTAATTCGGTAATTTTTTGTTTAAACTCTTCGTAAGATCCATCAAATAAAAAGCGAATCGTACGCCCCCGAGAGGTTGTATTATCGATTACTTCTGCTACGAGTGAATCGTCTTCGGTAAAGTATAATTTATTTCCAATTCTAATTTTACGAGCTGGATCAACTAATACATCCCATAAAAGGCTTTCGCGATTAAGCTCACGCAATAAAAACACTTCGATTCTAGCACCCGTTTTTTCCTTATTGCCATAAAGTCGTGCAGGAAAAACTTTGGTATTATTCATTATCAAAACGTCGCCTTCATCAAAATAATCCAAAACATCTTTGAACAATTTATGCTCTATCGTTTGTTTTTCACGATTCAAAACCATTAATCTTGCTTCATCACGATTAGGATTCGGGTGTTGAGCGATTAATTCGGCAGGGAGGTCAAAATTGAATGCTGATAACTTCATAAAGTTCGTCTAATTTTTAAAGAGGACAAAGGTAACATAATTAAACGTGAAAAGGAAGAAGGATTGCATGCAAAATGTACATAACTTAGCAAGTTATTTTAATTTGACCATTTCATTAGGATTCGACAGCCTTATTAAAAAAGTTTACCCTGGCAAAACCACTTATACGTTTTAGTTTTTTGATTTAGAATATTTTAATCACGATCGAACAATGGAAAAAATAAGCATACTAAGGATAAGGATTGGCCAAACACACAATAAATTTTAAATTTGTGACTTTATAAGGTTTATGAATTATAGACGGGAGAAAAAAATGAATTGTGAATGTAACTTTTTCTGCTAAAACTTGTCTACCTAAGTATACCCTTGAAAAGAAATGTAGTGTGTTAAACAAAATAATTCTATTTCTAATCCTATTTGCAATTTCTCCGAGCATTTTTTCTCAGAGTATAACGGGATTTGTGTATGATGAAGACAATAATCCGATTCCATTTGCCAAAGTATACATAAAGAACTTCACCAATCTAGGGGCCATGACAAGTCCGGAAGGGAATTATGCATTTGGTTGTGATTATGGAAGCTACGATATTATTTTTAAGTGTGTTGGATTTGAGGATTTAGAAACCAAAGTTACAGTCGATCAACTAGAGCCTACAATTTTGAACGTTTATCTTAAGCAGAAAAACAATGAATTAAATGAAGTTGAAATCAACACGAAGCGAAAGAACATGGGTTGGATGATTGTTCAAAACGTGATTGATCACAAAAAGGACATGATTCAACAATTTGACAGTTATACATGCGACATTTACATTAAAGGAGTTGAAACCTTTGACAAAAAAATAAAGGAGGCCGAAGCGGCAGACGAGGATGAAGAGCCATCAGACGTTTTTCAAGAACAAAAAGATGAAATCCGATCGAAGATTGAAGGGGATGATCGATTAAATATGGTTGAAATTAATTTGACCAAACATTTCCAATTCCCAACGAACATTAAGGAGATCCGAACGGGTTATGACAAAGTTGGAAATCCCAATCAAATCTACTTCCAGACAACTGTTTCAGGCGATTTTAATTTTTACGAAAGTTTGATTCGAAAAGATGATTTACATCAAACCCCAATTGTTTCTCCATTGCATCCTTCGGGAATCTTATCTTATAAATATAAATTAACTGAGATTAATTTAAACGAAAATAACGACACTGTTTACACCGTAGAAATTGAGCCCCGTTCGGTAGGAACGACCACCATGGAAGGTAAATTATACATTTTGAAAAATGAATGGGTATTGGTCAAAGTAGACGTTTCTCTGCACAAGGGTAACCTTAAAAAATATGATGATTTTAGGATCGTCCAAGAATTTGAACAACGCGATAGTTTATGGCTATTAAAACGTCAAATTTTTGAATACAGCACTAAATACGGAAAAGAAACCGTAAAGGGTTTTACCCAAGTTGTTTATTCAAACTACATTATCAATCCTACTTTTCCACCGAAATTTTTCTCGAACGAGGTAGGCATAACGACGAAAGAGGCCTATGAGCGTGACACCACGTATTGGGGTAAAATCAGACCTATTCCTCTAACACCAGAAGAACAACGAAAAAAATTCGTTCAAGATAGTTTACGTGCCATTTACACCTCAGAATCATATCTAGATTCTGTAGACGCAGTTTTCAACCGAATCACAGCGCTCAAAGTATTGTATTTTGGTATTGAGCATAGAGATCGTGAAAAAAAAACACAATGGTATTTATCCTCTGTGGCCGACTTGGCAGAAATATTTGAAGTTGGTGGAATCCGTTTCGGACCCGGGTTTTCATATTTCAAAAAATGGAAGAATGAACAGTGGATTGATTATAATGGAAGTTTTTCGGTCGGTTTTAACAATCCAGATTTACGAGGAAGCAGTCGCATTTACCACCGATACAACCCTAAAAAATTCGCCACCTATTCTGTTTGGTTTAATCGCGGTGCCTCCTTCATAAATAATTATGATGCCTGGGGACAAATTTTTAAACGATCCAACATCTATGCAAACACACAAGGCGGAATTTGGCATAATTTTGAAATTATTAACGGACTCTTTTTAGCTACTGGCGCTCGACTGGAGTCTCGATCGCCATTTCCATTAGACTACAATTTTGTCACGTGGTTTGATGAGGCAATTGACAATACTCCCCCAGTTCAGTTTGAGCCCTACACCGCATTTCGAACGAATATATCCTTGTCGTATACCCCCGCTCAAAAATATGTGACTGAACCTTACCGCAAAGTTATATTGGGGAGTCGTTGGCCTACCTTCAGTGTGTTTTGGGAAAAGGGTTGGAGCGGTCCGTTCAAATCAGTTGTCAAGTATGATTACCTCAGCTTTGGAATTGAACAAGATTTTCAGATTGGGACGATCGGTCAATCGAAATATCGCATTCGCACAGGTTCATTTGTAAATCAAGACAACGTCTTTTATATTGATCGAAAATTTTTCCGTTCTTCCGATCAGGATAATTTGTTCCGTTTCCTCTTTAGTGATCCATTGTTTTCCTTTCAAAACCTTGATTCCTCTTATCAAACACAAGAATTTTATTTGGAAGCCCATTACATACATCACTTCAACGGGGCGATTGTCAATAAGATACCATTCATGAAAAAAACAGGACTTAAAACATTGATGGGTGCAGGCTTCATTTATTTACCCGAACACAATAATTATTTTTATACGGAGGCTTTCTTTGGACTAGAGCGCATCTTTAAAATAGCCCGTAAACGATTAAGAATTGGTGGTTACATTGTTTTCTCTGTGGCCAATAATCAATTTACATTACCACCGGCAGACCAACCGAAAAACGTTCAGTTTAAAATCTCTTTTGATATTATGGATGATCGGGATTTGAAGTTTAATTTTTAGATTGTTGAGGCAGTAGGCAGTAGGCAGTAGGCAGTAGGCAGTAGGCAGTAGGCAAAATAATTCAGAATATGACAGATTGCTCTTTTCCCACCTTTTTCGGGAGCTATATAACGATTTTGATCCGTCTCTTCGATTTTTTCATTGCGTTTTGACTTTTTAAAATAAAGGACATCAAGGTTGATCTTTTTATTTCGACCGTCTGGAAAACCCACAATCACATAATTAAACTTAATAGCTGTTTTTCGTCTTGCTGCCACAAAAGCCTCCTTAAATTCATTCGTTAGCAGAGGAGAAGAACCTGTATAGGTTGTCTTACCAATAGATATGGACCATTCTTTTATGGTAAAATAGACATTCCTAAGCGGCTCGGTTTCGTCGTATCTAGCGGTTAATCTTGTTTGACCAAAAAAGGACGCTTCGTCCAGTAAAGACAAATTAGCTTTAACGAGATTAATTCCACCCAAATAAATGGTTGGATTCGGCAATGATTTGACATTGTATCTCCAAGTCGTTCGAATGGTATCCTTACCTTGGACACAATTAGTAGATACCGAAATATCCCGTTGATTTTGGCAATGGAAAAATTTCAAATCTATAAGCGGATTGGTTCAAAATTTCTGCGCCCCTCGCCGTAATGAATACAGTATCACAACCCTCACAAACGGAATATTCATACAGATTGGATATCCCTTCATACACAACCTGAACACTTAAACTCGCCATAAAATGAGTTGGCATCCTATCTTCTTGTGCGTGCGTGGACGGGATAGAAAAAAGGAATAAAAGGATGTGAATAATTGTTTTCATTCCATTTATTTTAAAGCATAAATCAGTGCAGCACATTGGCAAGGCGGTGTGCCACAATAATAACAAGCGTAACCCTTTTCAAGACTATCAGCATGCCAATAATTGGGAATGTGCTGAACCAATTTAAAGCCTAATCCTTCATAAATTGTTTCTAACGGACTTCCTTTTTCATGTTTCCAAACAACCGATAAAAACGTTTGATGATCATCTACAGAGAGCGACATAAGTTTAGCTATTAATTTTTTTCCAATACCCCGTCCACTATACCTTGGGTCAACCACAATGGACTCAATCCAGCAAATGGAGTGCGTTTTTTCAAAATAACGCGTTAAATTCACCTCTTTTCGATTAAAGATTAAATCGATAGTTGAGGGTTCAACAAACTGACTTAAAACGTATCCGATCAATTCTCCGTCGATTTTTGCTGTTAAATTATCCTCTTTCCCCACTCGTTCACTCAATTGTTCAACTCGAATAAAAGACGCTCCAAATTGCAGATCACTGATCCTCAAAATAGCACCAAAATCAGCTTCAGAAAGTTTCGCTATCTCTATTCGCCTGTCGTTCATTTATAATGATAAAAGCCCCTTAAGTTACAGCAAAAAGTAAGACCGTACACTTACTGATAAATAATCTGTTGGCGGAGTACACTGCCGCTCTGAAGCGTTACTTCGAGCAGATAAAGTCCATACCTAAGATTCGAGTCATCCATGTTAATTTGATTCGCATGGAGAGCGCTTAGAATTAATTGTCCTGCTAAATCGTAGAGTTTAATAATCGACACCTCCTCATTTACACGTATACTGATGAGTCCGTTTGTTGGGTTTGGATAGACTGATAATTTTAGATCCTCTTGTTTTTCAATACTTGCTAGAGGATTGGTATTGTGAATAACCCCTACCCCATCCAAATCAAAACCTCCACTTTCAAAATCAGTTGGATAGGGATCATTAATGAGATGACCCTGACTATCATACGTTCCATACATAGGATCAATCGAACCGACCACATCAACAATTCGAATAAAATTAATCTCCATCAAGTCAATCCCTGAAGAATCTACTAGATCTTGTAAATCAAAAGGCGTTCCGTAGGCTTGACGATATTTACCTGCAAGATTATGCACCAAGGTTGGATCCGAAGTTGCATATGTGGCCGTTTGAGCATCCGTTTGAATATTCGAAACTGAAGGAAAGCGAACAAAACGTTCACCGTCTGTACTCACTTCAACGTGAGCAAATTCAAGATAAGTATCAGAAAAACTATTTTCGAAGACGGCAAAGTCAGGTCCATCACCATTTTCAATGGCATAATTAAACGCTAAGGTTATCGAACCATTATCGCCCAAACTAACAACGTCCACACTAGAGCCTTCGGCATAACCCAAAGCGCGCGACGAGTCACCAAAAGAAGCATAAAGACCTTCTGGAAAAGCAATATCTTCTAACCCTCGATCAAACGAAACAACTTCAACTGCCCAATCGATTAATACGATTGAATCCTTATGAATGGCGGTAGAGCCAACCTCACCTGGAGGCGGTGCAAATTGAGTAAATCCACAAAAGGAAAAAGAGCAATACAGACTAAATAAAATGGAACGAATTAATCTCATGGTGTAATAATAATATCAGTGGAAACAAGGCCGGCTTTAAATTCAAAAAGAAAAGAACCCGCCAAATTATAGGCGCGAATTGAAGAAGAATTGACATAACCATTCGCATCCATGCAATAAAAGCGGTTATTTACTTCATCTAATATAAAACCATGAAAGGTTTCGAAATCGGATAAATCCACAACAGTCGCCGGATCAAAAGATTCAGTCGCACTATTAAAGCGTTTAATCGCAGCTGCATCTTTATCATAATAATACATCCAATTTCCCGCAAGAACCAAAGATGAAATTGCCATTTCGCTGATGGCTTGAACCGCATTTGTAGCTGCGTCAATTCGAACGAGAGCGGGTGAAATATCCCCGTAATTTCCATTAGAGACTTGATATAAATCCCCGTAAGCATCTGCAATAATTTGGGTGCAGTTAATCCGTGTTACAAACGTTTCTTCCACGGTATTGGTCGTTAGATTAATCACCGAAACGGTGGAATCATAAACGGGATAATGCAAACCACCTGAATTCGCTACATATAGCTTATCATTGCTGAATGCCATTCCGTCTGGATTAGCACCAACATGAATCAAATCTATTTGTTTGAATATATTTAAATCGATAATAGCAATCGTTCCATCAAAATTACAACTATAGGCTTTATCACCAATTACTTTGACAACACGAGGTTCACGTGCATTTCCATCAGCATCAAACAAAGGAATTTGCGCCACTGATTTTAAGGTAGTTTGGCTAAATATTTCCAACTGACTCGAAATATCAACCGCAACAATCACATATTGATTACCATTCAGTTCAAAGGCTTCAAAATCATTTGCCGTATCTCCTAAACCTCGATTATTCTCACTTTTAAACACTTGCTGGTAAACATCAATACCACTATAAAAAGTGAGGGATGCATTATTCTGTTCAAACAGTCCTTCATTGAGCACCAAGACCCCGTTTTCGTAGCGATCGGGAACCGTTGGTGGCAATGGTTTATTTTTATTACAGCCGACTAACAAAAGAAGGCCACAAATGGCGCTTAAATATTTCATTTATCTAAGGTATATTTTAGTCGAAGTTGATAATATCTTCCTGGCATTGGAAAACTGCGAATAACTTCATAATTTTTATTCAATATATTCATGGCTTTAATATCTATTAATACCTCCTGATTTTTCCAATTGAACACCCTTGAAACTCCCATAGAAAGGTCGGTATAAGCAGGAAGGAGATTCGCATAATTATTCTCATTTAAGGAAAATCGATACCCACTGTATAGTACATTTGCACTAAAAGATATTTTTTTATAGGTTAACATCAGGCCGTAGGTGGCTGTGTAAAAGGGAGTGTAAGGTAATTGTTGATTGTAATTTTCTCCATTTTCATAAGTCCGATCTAACGAACGATTAAATGACTGATTCACATTAACTTGAAAATCAAACTGTCTTAAATTCACAGACCAAATTATGCCAAAATCAAGGCCATATACAAGTGCGGTTCCAATATTTTGCATGCTCCAATTAAACAGATCTTTGGTTGGTATAGCGATAATTTTATTCGTAATATCATTTCGGAAAGCATCAATTGTATACTCAAAATCAGATTTCCAAATTTTTCCTGTTTGAGAGATTCCAATATTGATCAATTGAGCATCTTCGGGCAGTAACTGAGGGTTTCCGATAAAATTATAATACAAGTCATTAAAGCTCGGCAGACGATAAGCGTTTTTGTAAAATGCACGCAATCGCAATTTAGCTTTCTTAAAAGGCGCATAGCCAAGGGATAGAAAGGGCGAAAGTTTAAAATAGGTGACAGCACCATTGAACGTATTCTCATCCGCTGTATACGTTGCAGTTACATTTGTTTCCACCTTAAATTTACCCATTAATGTAGCACCACCTAGCACGAAATTCTCTTGCAATCGTTTTGGATTAAAGTTGAATTGACTCGTTTCTAGGTTCATCCATGCGACATCACCACCAAAGAATATCCGTTCATTTGGAAAGCGGAAAGAACGACTCAATACGAATCCACCCTCCATGGATTGAAGTTGGTATCTCGCGTCAATATATCCATCTAGATTTAAGTAATAAGGGTCAAAATAACGCGTAAAATTGGATTGAAAATCAAGGTGTGTCTGGAGCAAAAATTTGCCTTTAGTATAGGATTGAGATCCATTCAGTCGCCAATCCTCTGTCCATAATTTTTGATCATTTGAAGGGTTATAAAGCACGGCAGCGCCTGGTAATTCCTGTTGGCTCTTTTGATAATATCCCGCAACTAAAAATTTAAGTTGATTCCGTTCAAAACCTGCCAAAGCACGCAGGCGATAATTGAACAACCTTGTATTTTCACGTATTAATTCTCCTTCATTTGGTGACTGCGCATTTCGATATGGATATGCCCCAGATCCAAATCTCACCATAGCTTGGACACCACCAAAAAAATACTTACCGAAGGTAGTTTGCGCATAAATCCCTTTCTCATAGGCGTGAATAGACGTTGTATTCGAATAAAGACCAATTCGCAGGTGCTGCGGGCGTGACGCAAGGACACTTCGGAGCGCCACGGTGTTGGCTTGCACAAATGCAGTAGCTGAACATGTGGGATCAGCAACTTGACCTGATGTGAAGATAATCTTCTCTAAACCAAACAATTCAAAAGAGGAGAGATTGATCGTTCCTGTTTGAGCATTAGAAAGGCGTTGACCATCCAGAATGACGGTCGTATGATTTGCACCCAAACTTCGATACGCCAATGTTTTAACACCTCCAATTCCCCCATAATCTCGTACCTGAACACCAGGAATAAATTTTAAGGCTTCACCAATATCAACAGCTCCCAATTGATCCATTTTTCGTTTTGTAATTTCAAAATGAGGAATGGTTGCATTGGCCACTCCTATGCGCAAAGTAGAATCACTTTGTGCATAGATAGGAACCAAAGGAAGCAAGCGTGTCGAATCCTGTGCATTTACTTGAAGAACGAAACAACACGTGACTAGGAGCACGCGTTCTTGCCTCAAAAACGATATTAAAAAAGATAAGATCCGCACAAAAAAAGGCTTATTGCACGACTAAGATTTGTTGTAATTGAACACCTTCTACCCAAACAGTAATCAGATAAGAACCTGAATCAAGATCACTTACATCAATCGTATTCAGTCCGACTAGACCTTGTTGCTCCATTAGGATCCGGCCTTGTAAATCCAAAACTTGAATTTGAGAAGAAGCTTTTAAATTGAAGCTACACTGCGCAGTGGTAGGATTTGGGTAAATCGACAAATCAGTTGAGCCTTTCTGCTCATCAATTCCCCAATACAAAAACCCTTCCTCTGGCATACTTGGCGGCGTTGCAGGATTCCATGCTGTATACGAACACCCAAACCAATCGCCATCACTCAACACCTCTGAAATGCCTTCGTTCATAATCCAACCACCTACATTTGTTGCCGACCAAGTTGACCAATAATTTGGCGCACCACCAGCGGCAAATTCACTTGCGGGAAAATGTCCTGCTGCATTTAAAAATCCACCCGTAAGATCAAAACTTAAACCGAAAATAGCGGCCTCCTCAAGTCCATTCATTAATTGTTCAGCTGTAATTGTTTCCGTATCAAAATGGTATTCGAAGGCGTATGAATGATCCGGATTCCATTCATTAAAATCTAAAACAAGCATTACCTTATTGGAACCAAAGCCACCGTACTCAGAAGTACTCTCAAATGTAAACTCACTCGAATCAAGTGCAGAAATTGGGTAAAATGGACGTCTTGGAGGCCAATCAGCATACGAACATCCAAACCAATCACCATCATTGATTTCAGTTGATAATCCAGCATTCATAGTCCAATCAGAAAGGCTTGTTCCGCTCCATGTTGCCCAATAATTAGGATCTCCGGCTAAACCTTGCAAACCATTAAAAAAAACATCATTTAAGAAAGGACCTGCATCAATTGTGAGATTGACATCTTCAGCTGCTATATCGGCAAGCATTGTCGTTCCATCAGTCGTTCCATCAAATCTGTATCCCCATGCGTAAGAGACTGCTTCACCGTATAAATCAGTCACAAAATCAACCACAAAAACAGCTGAATTTGCTCCTTCACCAACCCAAAATTGCACCATTTCTTCGGTATATCTCGCTGATGAATAGGCGGACAGAGGATCACCAGGAACAATAGCGGGATCAAAATCGGTATAACTACATCCAAACCAATCGCCATTTGCAAGCACCTCAGAAAGTCCACCATTCGTGACCCAATCCGTTTCATCCGTTTTACTCCATGTGCCCCAATAATTAGGATCTCCAGCTTCTCCAATGTGATTATTATAATAAATATCATTCAAGAATCCTCCACCGGTATTGATTGTCAATTGAATTTCGTCAGTGGCGATTGCGGCCAACATTTCTCCACCTGAAACAGATAAGGCTGCATCAAAAAGATAGCCCCAAGCATAGCACGAATCACTTGTGCCGTCCAAAAAATCCAAAACGAGCACTGCGGTGTCTGGACCTTCACCAACATAATAGACGATATCGTCCGGTGTAAACTGGGATCTTCCCAAAATAGAATTGAGCAGAAGTGCTCCTGTGAGTAATAATTTTCTCATCCTTTTAACATTTTATGCCCTTATTTTTTTAGGGCGATTAATAAAAAAAAGAAATAGAAACGAAGAATAAGTATCCACGTCAAAAGACGGACTCCTAAACTTTGCCTTTATCCCGAAAGCGTTGTTTTTTGAGTCCTTGGCAGGTCTTCTGACTTACTCCATACTTTAGTGTCCTTCCCGCATTGACATGGCCAACGCAGTGGTATTACAAAAAAGCTTAGAAGCTTACAGCTGCGGGAACAGTTCAAGAATTCAAACCCTTCGGTTCGTCACTTGATTCCCATTTTAATTCGCCCTAAGGCAAAACCATAACTCGAAGCAAAGATAGGTTATTTTTTGAATAGATGTTCAGTTATTCTGTTTTGACTCAAAATCGGAAACCGATCAATTTTAAATTAGGCATTAAACAAATTTATTTTCAATGGCGAATTTGACTAAACCGACGACATTTTTCGCACCCGTTTTTGCGAATAGATTTTTCCGGTGTGATTCAACGGTGTAGACACTTATAAATAGATTCTCAGCAATTTCGGCAGTATTTAGTTCATCACAAATAAGGATCAATATTTCCTTTTCCCTTTTTGTAAGTTTGATTTCTGTGCTCACAGAGTCTGAGTTAAAGCTATTGATAAACGCGTGTTGAACCTCTGAACCGTAGAATTTCTCACCTTTCATAACTTGATGGATGGCACATAGGAGTTCAGCCTTTGTTGTTGTCTTTAATAAATATCCATCTACACCCATAACCAGCAATTTTCTGATATAACTAATTGTATCATGCATGGTCAGCATAATTATTTTTATCGAAGGATAAAGTTGCTTGACCATTTCTGCCGTTTCAATACCATTCATTATTGGCATGCTGACATCCATGATTATGACATCCACTTCATTTGTTTTTAGCAGATCCAGCGTTTCCTGTCCATCACTTGCTTCTCCGACTACCTCCAACTCTTGTTCCATTAGAAAAAAGGATTTGATACCATCTCGAAAAAGGTGGTGATCATCTGCAATGAATAATTTAATCATAGTGGTAATTCAATAATAATTATTGTGCCTCTACCTATGTGGGAATCAATTGTCAATTTTCCATTTAATCGTTCTACCCGATTGGCCAGACCTGTTAAACCTAACCCTTTTATTTTTGACGAATTATAGTCAAATCCAACGCCGTCATCCTCAAACATGATCACACATAGCTCATTCTGTCGATTCAGTTGTAGATCTATTGCTTTAGCATTTGCATGCTTTAACGTATTGCTAATCATTTCTTGAATAAGCGCATAAATCTCATGTTCTTTTTTAGCAACAAAAGGGGGTAGATTTTCATCCATATAAAAATCTACCTGTAATTTCTTTGTTTGCGAAAGAACGTCCATCAAATCAGAAATAGCGCCACGCAGTCCTAATTTAGACAATTTACCGGTAGCCAGATCATGCGAAATTCTACGTACATCCAATACGGCATCAGTTAACATGTCGTTTACCTTATTAAAAAGTTCACGATTTTCAGACTGAAGATCCGTTATCTTTTGATCCACTAGGCTAAAATGAACCTTTACCGCCGCCAACGTTCCTCCTAAATGATCGTGCAGATCCTGCGCTATTCGAACCCGTTCAGCATTTTGACCCTCCAACATGGATGCGAACGATTTCGCTTCTTGATCCTTCAGTAAGTTATCAATTTTGTGATTCTGAACATTTAATTCAAGCGAGGAGACCTTTAATTTCTGTCTTACATTTCGCGCCAAGAACAAAATGATCAGGACAACTAAACTTAAAATGGAGAACAAAATAAAAATAGTTTTTTGATTATTGGCATCCTGAGCCGCTAATTTTTCAGATTTCTCTTGTTCGAGGATGAGCTGTTGTTCCTTCTCTTTGGTTTGGAATTTTGCGTCAGTTTCTAAAATGGCTTGTGTTTTTTCAATAGAGAAGATGGAGTCGCTTTTCGAGATATAAAATTCCAACATTGAAATCGCAGAATCCTGCATCCCAAATTCTTTGTAGCAATTTGCCAAATTTAGATAATGCAGATAAAAATAATTATCCTTTATCTCTTTAGAACGTTTTAAGGCTTTTCGATTATAAAATAAGGCCGAATCGTATTCTTCTAGATATAAAAACACCTCACCTAAATTGATGATTGGACCAATTGATTCAGCAAACCTTCCGCAAGACTCATAATAACGTATAGAATAATGATACTTTTCAATAGCGAGTTGCTCCTCATCATTCATATACAAAGCATTCCCCCAATTATTCATAGTCGAAGCAATACCTTGTGTATCTGACTGCGAATAGAATATGTCGAACGCTTTTTCATGATAATAGATAGAACTATCATATTGCTCAAGACTTAAATAATTTTTGCCCAATGCGTTGTAAAGCGATTTCAGATACAAAGGCACATTCAATTGTTCTTTAATCGCTTGACTTTTTTTATAATAAATGAGAGCCGTATTAAATTCACCAATTAGAAAATGTAAATCAGCAAAAGATTCATAAGAACTCGCTAAATATTCCTTTTGATCAATTAAAAGCCTCAAGTTGATTGCTTTCTCGTTATATAACAGGGCAGAATCGATCATGCCTTTATCAGCGTATAAATCACCCAAACAATTATAGACCATTGCCTTAAAAAAGTTTGAATTTTCTTTTTCAACCTTGCTTCTTAACAAGGACATTTGCAAAAATGAGTAATCTAAATCCTGATCTGCTTGACCCATAATATCACCTATGCGATTTTCTAAGAGAATCGAGTCTTTATCAACAGAACCATGGCAATGCCAAATGGAAATGAAAAGTAAAACTACTATAAAGAAACTTCTTTCCATCATCATTTTCAGCAATTACCTTTTGGCCATTTTGAAGTACTCGTGCCAATTACTTTTTTATCCCCACCATTAACACGGAGTAAAATCAAATCGTTTTTGTTCCAATCTAATTCAGACAAGGGGATATGAATTAAATCTGTCAGTGTATTATTTTGACGTGGTTGCTTGTTTGTAGTGATGTCGATAACACAATAATTATAAAGACAATTTCGAAACGAACCAATATGTGATGGTATTGAATAAATTGACGCACTTATAGGAAGTCCCAAAAACTCATCTCCATGCAGTAGAACCCATAAGTTTTCCGTTTCCGTTTGACTATTATCTGGATCAAATCCCGCCTCATTAATATACATCATTTGGAAAGACAGCTCCTCGACTTGACCATGTTTTAGGCTAATGGTATCTATATACGTAAGCATATTAGTGCTATCGAGCATAATCGTAGTAATTGCGGTATCTGGAAGACATCCACACTGATTCAATACATCCTTGTCCATTTCGGAGGCGGCCCCTTCAGAATTACAAAATACCAGGAGCGGAATCAACCCCACTAAACAAAAAAACTGCCTCATATAAACCATTTTTTTATTATTTTTTTTTCGGGTGTTTAGAGGTATCTGAAGAAATTACTTTCTTATCAGAACCGTTAATTTGGAGTATAAAATATTCAACGTCATTCTGCATATTTTGTGGAATCTGAACATTCATCATTTCAATTCCTCGCTGCGGATTCTGAGCAGTATTTGATTCCAGCACAAAATTAATTGTGATATATTCTTTAGTCTGCCCGGTGAGATTATCCACAACAATTGAGTTCACTTGTTTATTCGCAGGCAAATCCACCATCAATTGAATTGTGAAGGTTGCTCCTGGCAGTTGATGTGGAGTATTCGCGTATATTGCTAATTCACCTCCAGCTAACATTGTGTTATCAACTCTTGTTAAATTAAGAGCTGTTCGTAATGTAGTAATTGGATTCGCCATAAAAAAGTTTTAGTTCAAAATTTAAATTCTGTAAAATACAAATTTATTCCAAACACTACTTTTGGATATAACGGAGACTGGTTAATTTTATACCCCCTGTTTTCAGGGATAAAATATTCATCAAAAATCACTAAATATGCATTCTACTTTTATTCTACATTTGACTAACTCTTTTAAGTAGAGCATGCATTAAATCTAATTAACAATAAAACAAACACAATGAAAACAAGATTAACCACTTTAATGATTGTATTTTTTTCCTTTCTATTTGCGAATATGACACAGGCGCAAGACCGTGATTTTGATGGTTTATGGAAAGGGAAAATTACGAAAGATGATGGAACGACATTTAGTCTCACTTTATATATTGACGGTAATACTGTTTTTTCAACAACTACAGATTCGGATGGAGATTTAGTAAAAGATTTGTCCAAAGATGTAATCTGGAGTGCGGGTTATGGTCAACAATTAAATTTCGTATGGATCAATACAGGAGGTTCTTGGACGGAAACTCAAATGTATTCTATTTGTTGGATATCTTCCTCTAAACTATCCGTTTATTTCACGCGCCATGTGAGCAACACATCAGATGACTTTAACGGAAATACAGATTGGGGTTATACAGGAACGGGTTATCTCTATTTGGACTAAATTTCTTATACAAAAGATGAACGGCGGGGAATTCATTTCTTCGCCGTTTTTTTTTAATCTAACCTGAGTGCAACATTCGGATCCCAAAAAACAGTTTCGAAATTCACGATTTGATTCGCTACCACAGTATGCCCTTCCGCTTTTAGAAGTTCTTCCATTTCTGTGGGTGTTGAAAAATGCATTTTTCCTGATAGTAATCCTTGCCGGTTAACAACGCGGTGAGCAGGAATTTTAGGAAGGCGCGCATGCGAGGCATTCATTGCCCAACCAACTATACGACTCGAACGGCGGGCGCCGAGATAATTCGCAATCGCCCCGTAAGAAGTCACACGACCTTTTGGAATGAGTTCAACTACTTCGAAGACGTTTTGGTAAAAATCCTGTTTTGAATCCACGTTATAAATGTACTGAATGGGTTTCGCTTCTTGTTATGGCCTTGTAAAGAAGATTCATTCAGCAAGTAAAAAACATCTTCACCTACCGCTGCAAACAAAAGTGGTGGTTGATATATCTTACCGAATCGCGACTTTTTAATGAGCGCATACATTCCTTTAAACTCAATATTTAAGTGACGTTGCTCCTTTTTAATTGCTAAAATTGTGGCCACATCATAATGTTCTTGATAACGATTTGAGTCAACGAATTTGCACCGATTAAAAAGCTTTCGCTTAGCAATTTGCTTTCTTGAGAAAATTCGATCGATTTTCAAACGATTCAAATCAACTAGGGTAATTTCGTCGCTATTTGGACTGTAGATTTCGAGTAAGATTCGCTCCTCTTCCAATTGATCTTGAAAAAATAAATTTTTCACTTCCCCAATAGCCTCATCTGCACACGAAAAACGTATGGATGATAATTCATCTTCACTATAATACCTATTAATCTCCACTTCTAATTTTATCTCCTAGTTGAATGACGCATTTGTTCATGTTACGGTTGCCATCATTTACCAAAATAATATTATTTAGGAAATTTTAAACCGACAATATTTAATTTTGAATCCTTTTGCGGAAAAAATGGATTCATAATGCGTTCGAATGGATAAAATTTCTCGTGTTTGAGAATCAAGACCTTCTGGCATTTCACCATATAAATCCCACGTTTTTTCGATCAAATCATACTGATGCAGTTCAATTTCTTCGAGAGTCGACTCAAATAAAATATCACTATCGGTTTTTAAATGAATTAATCCACCTGGTTTTAAAAACCGTCTGTATTTATCAATAAACACCTTTGAACTCAGTCGTTTATTCGGTTTATTTGGTTGAGGATCTGAAAAAGTTAACCAAATCTCATCTATTTCATTCTCACCGAAAAAGGTTTCTACAAAATCAATACGGGCCCGAACGAAACCAATATTGTTTAGTTTTTCATTTTCAACGACGATTGCACCTTCATAGACACGCGCTCCTTTAATGTCTATACCTATGTAATTTTTGGATGGATATGCTTTACCCAAACCGACAGCATATTCACCCTTACCACAACCTAATTCAACAATTATCGGGTTATTATTTTTAAAATAATCGCGATTCCAATTGCCTTTTAGCTCAAAATCATCTCGTACAGAAGTTTCCATGTCCGGTTCAAAGACACAGTCCATTGACTTCATTTCCGCAAAGCGACGTAGTTTATTTTTAGCCATTTTAGAGCAGGTTGTTTCGATTTTGTAATTCTTGAGTTATTTCTTTAATTAGATCCATTTTTGGGCCTTGCTCTGACGTATTGGATGCGATATAATTCGTTAAGACAATTAGTGGTTCAAAGAGTTGATCTTCCGTAAACTCATCCTCAATATTTTCAACAATCGTTATACATTCGAGGGCATGCAACATCTCACCTTCTGTTGCGGCCGTTACTATTTCGGTGATATATGGACGATAGTCGAGACCTGAATTCCAAATAGAAGTGAGCAATAACTGACGGATTTCAAGAAAACGATTATCGCGCAATGCACGCGCAATTTCAGCAGGAACTTTCGTTGATTTCGCAGAGTTCAAAAGATCCATTATTTCTTTTAACAAAGAAGTACCTGGATGACTGGCAAGCACAACAAGTAATGGTTCAATTACTGTTTCATTTCCACAGACTTTTAAGGCTTGAAGAGCCTTTACCTGACGTTTTTCATCTTTACTTGCCAATTCCGATAAGAGGTCTTTTATTTTTTTTTGTTCGAGCGTTTCTTGTGTAGACATATCAATATATTAGGACGTAAATCAACGACTTTAATTCGTTTGCGGGTACAAAGATACTATTTTGATAGTGAAAGAAAAAATAAGACTCATTCTACTGTTGTAAAATGAGTCTTAAAAAGCAAACGTATAAGCCGGGTTCTGTATTCGTCAAAGACGAACTCTTGTCATTTATCTAGCCCAGACGTTACCGTCTGGATCAATCCATCTACCCTCCAAGATCAGCCGAGCAAGCCTCAAGCCTTGGTTTACATGATGTTTCAACGCATAAGGTTTACCCTGCCACTCAAATCGCTTTGAGCGCGGTGAGCTCTTACTTTTTCTCGGTAAACCGAGATTATCCCTCACGAGGAGGGCTCACCTTTTCACCTTTTCTTGCCCGATCTCTTTGACCTTATTCCTCTATGCTAGCTGGGTCAAATACAAGCGATTGAGCAAGTAGTTTATTTTCTGTGGCACTATCTATCACCTATTTCGACTAGATTCTACGTAGATGCCTTCCCGTTAGGAAGTATGCTGCTCTGTGTTGCCCGGACTTTCCTCCTCACCTAAAAGGTGCGGCGACAAGACGGTTTGCTTTGCAAAGGTAGGTATAAAATTAAGGTGTGTGCTGCTCGTCGTTGTTACTTGACGATTAATTCTTTTGTGGTAATACCTTCGGAGGTTTGAATTTGAAGAATATAGACGCCCGAAGTCAGTGATTCTACAGAGAAAGAATGTGTCGTATCATTCCATCCATCAACTATCAATGCTTTACCGTCAAGACTAAAGAGCGTTAACGATTCAATCGGTTCTGATGACAAAATTTGCACGTGATTCGAACTGGGGTTCGGAAAGATTAAGAAAAAAGGTTCCTTTTCATTTTCCGAAATTCCTATATCTCCCAAATATTTATCCTTGTACTCGACACTTGTAATCGTTTCAGAACCAAAAAAATCTTGTCCAACCACTTGTAAGATAGGAATCTTTTGATCCTTTGCCCACCATGTATAAACGACTTGACTTGGGGTTGGTAATTCATACCAAGTCGGATCTCCACCACCGAAACTAATGCGCAATGAATCAGTAAAGTCTAAAAATGAAATTGTCCGCACAACCTCAAAAGTACCATAAGGAGTGGTGATTGTACCCCATCCATCAACTTGAGTTGTACGTTCTTGATAGCGACGTAAAATCCCGTCAAAGGCAGGATTTAAATCCAATTCAAAAAGTGAATTAGATACCCAATTATCGCCATACGTTAAGGGTAATTCATATTCCACATCAATGATATCATTTTTAACGGGCACTTCGAAACCCGCCACTTCCAATCCAACACCGACGATTTCAACACGATCGCTCTCTATCTTTGTAAAACCTACGGGGTTTTCGATTGAAATTCCTATGAAATCTGTTGGTGGAATAGCAAAATTTAAGAGATGTGTATAATAATCCGCTTGATAATCGGGATCAAACCATCCGTTATTAAACACTAATTGATAGGTTATACTTGCATCACTTAAATCAAAAAAAGTATCAATTCGTTGTGAATTCATGGTGAGACTTTCGTAATTCCATGAGTAATCGGCACCTGTAGCTGTAAAATCCAGTCCAAAATCAAGCGAAACACTGACCATTGCAGTGTCACCTCCATCCGGAAAATCGCCGTTATCAATTGTAATTTGTGCATTCCCAGCGAATGAGAGAACGATCATCAAAACGAATAAATTTAATTTCATAACCGTTTTTTTTAAGGTAAACCTATTAAAAATTTTCCGTTCACACCGGTTAGACTCAAAGAATCTGATAAATCCTCTGTATAGAGTTGAGCGTCAAAAGCTAAGTCAAAAACCAATAATCGTTCATTTGTTGTTTCATCCACAATTATTGAAAGACCATCCACTGCTACCGTATTACCTTTATTAGAAAGAGCAAAGGCCGAACTGTACCAATGATCTTCTTTCAGATAGGAGACAATAATGCGCCCATAATTGTATGTTTCAAATGTTTGGTCGGGACTATAATTCACTTTCATGTCCCAAAAATCTTTACCTCCTTTAAAGCGAACTAAACCACTTTTAGACGAGACATTTCCATGAACATCAAAAACACGGTGAACGATTTCGTGAACACCATCTTGAACATTCCCTACATAATTCACTTCGGTTCCAACCAATTGATTATCGATATACCATTCATGCGCAAAATTGGTATACGTTGAATTAAGATAAATTTCCGTTTCATAACCTTGTACATTATAGTCAGAAAATAATTGTCGATCCTCATAACCATGTTTCACTTGAAATTGAAAAACTTCATTGCCATAATCGTCTATTTTCGCATTGATTGTATGCACGCCGTAACGAGAAATTTCATGTTCAAGAATATTTACAAAATAGCCTTTTGAATTTTGAATTTGGAATGTGTTTAGTTGATTTCCCACCCCTCCAAAATCAAACAAAACGGTTCCTTTTTCATGCACTAAGAAGGGCACTTGATTTGCCTTAAAGATTTCAAACGTTCCTCCATTACGCGGTAATTCTTGACGGACAATTTCAATTTTTAATTTCTCATTATCCCGAACCGATTCCATTTCACTGAAGTAAGATAAAACACCGAATTCATCTTCAACGCCGTGGTTAAGAACGACTGTTTCCATGCCAACATCTAAATGAAGAGAATCATCTCCCATCATACCTTTTAACGTATAAATAGGATTATTTCCTTCGGGTAAAACGGGCAAAGGCTCTTTCGTACAAGCGAAAAAGAGCAAGATAAGCAGTAGAGAAAAGTAAGAATAGTCGTGTTTTTTCATTCTAGTTTGGTAAATAAAGTACGGCGAATGCCAATTGTCAAATTTCGTTCAATATCTCGATCAATCGGTGCCATAAAAAAGTCATTTTCGGTGCGGTTAAATAGACCACTTGTTAAATTAAGCTGAAAAGCCCAACTCCTATTAATTTGATATTCATAGCCCAATGATACTTTAAAATCGTAGGTTGAAACACCTTCTTGAACACCCCAATTATTGTTGATGGTTTGGATCCCTTTATCATCATCCATTCGAAATGCCATATTGGACTGCACGGCAAATAGACGATCCACCCCTAACCCGAGTCTAATTTTATGATGCTGATTCAGGCTGTAATTTGCAAAAATAGAAGCTGTGGCATAAAACAAATCAAATATTTGAAGGTTTCTCCAATACTTTTCTACTTCCCCATTTACCTTAAAAAGCTTCACTTGATTTTCAATGCCTAAACCATCACATTGTACATAATTAAAGCCGAGTTGTCCACCCAATTCAAAGTGGCCTTGATTTCCAGATCGATACCCCTTCGATCCTGCATAAACATACTCTAAGTGGGCTCCGTATCTTTTTGTAAACAAGTAGGTATTGACACCATAATTTTGACCTAAACCAGCTAAACCAACCAATGAGACTTGGTGCAATGGTTTTAATTGAAGTGGTTTCAGCTCTACTTTATCTTCATCTGGCAATTCACGCGTTTGTCTAGCAATTGGGATGCGTGTCACTGTATTCTTCAGTTGCACATCTTCCAATTCGAGCTTTATATTGTTTAGAAGAGTGTTTTCGGCAACTTCAAAATTAGAGCCTTCTTCAAACCTTGAATGCGCATTATTTTCAATCATTTGTTTGGCCATCTCACGTTCAACCGATTTATTTACTTCAAGCTCGCCTGTCGACTCTTGACGCAAACGCGCAATCAGTTGATCCGCTCTCACTTCTTCGTTTAGTTCAACGATCAATACATTGCCCTCTTCTTCATTCAGTTCGCTCTCAAAAACATTGAAAGACTGGCTATTTGACACAAAATTGGCGTTCAATCTGCTATGACCTTGATCCATTTCAGATTTTTCGAACACCTCATTTTTATTATCATCATTGTGCGCAAAAAGTACAAGGTTATTACTATGACTTTCCTTCAGTTCAATTCGGTCAACTTTTGACAACTTAAATTCATAATTAGAATTCAATCCAAAAAACGAAATAAGCAGGAGTGCAATTGCTACACTTGTCCATTTTGTAAAAAACACTTTGCGATCTGCTTTATCCAAAAGATCTCTTGCTTCATCCCAATAGACGTGTTGATATTCATGATGAAGACCTTCATTTTCAAGCGCTGTATTTGCATCACCCCAAAAAAGAGGACTATAATTTGCGACAACCTGCTGAGAGGCATCTGTGAAAGCCTCATCCAAGATTAGATCGGGTTCAATTGCTTTCAGCTCTTCCCAATAGGACGCGTCATAGGTGACTGCCGAATGAGCTGCTGCGTCTCTAAAAGTATCATCCATGAAAGCAGCACTTAAACCTTCCGAATCAGGTTTAAAATTTGGAATAAAAGGAACCTGTTCCGCCGCTTGACGAAAGGCTTGATCCAACTTTTCATTCTCCAGTTGACTCAACGCTTCGTTCCAGAATTCGGGGTGATAAGTAGCACGAATGCCCTCACCCATCTTTCTAAAACTTTCATCCATATAATTATCCTCTGCACTCATTCCTTAAGCCCACATTTCTTTATTTTCTGCATTTGAAATTTTGTTCACCATTTCTCGTAAAAGTTTACGCGCATTTGACAGATGCCATTTAGATGTTCCATCCGACATCTCTAACATATCTCCAATCTCTTTATGGGTATACCCATCAATTACATATAGATTGAAAACATTTCTAGAAACATCTGGCAGGCGTTTTAATAAACCCATAAGCACATCCATTTCTAACTTCGACCATACCCCATTTTCGACGGTTGTAACATGAATTTCCAACTCTCGGTCGGTTTCTTTTGAATCCACCAATTGCAAATAATTTTTATTCTTTCTGAATTCATCTATAATGGAATTCATTATAATTCGACGAACCCATGCTTCAAAAGGTGTTCCTTCTTTGAGCTTATCCAGGTTTTTACAAATTTTCACAAAACCGATATTGAGAATTGCGCGCGCATCCTCTTCATTGCGGTGATACCGCATGCAGGTAGGCATTAATTTCACATAACACCATTCGTATAACTTTTCTTGCGCTCGTCTGTCATTTAAACGACAGGCCTCAATTATTTTGTGATCAATCATAAACTAAACATTTTGACAAAAACAACCAGCCGAGCTAGAGCTCAGCTGGTTCTGAATAAGTAGTTTGATTCACTTTATCATAATAAACCCCTAACTATGATAAACTTCACAACTTATATAACGGGAATGTTTAAATTAGGGTTGGTAAATCATTCAATTATTTTATAAAGATGCTAAAACTCTACGTAATTAGACACGGAAAAGCTGTAAAACACACAAAGTCGGGTAAAGATTTTGATCGCGAACTCAATGTAAAAGGTATTGCACAAATTAATCAGATAGGAGAAACCATGCGGCGAACAGGGCCAAAAATAGATCAAATAATTGCTTCGGGGGCAAAACGAACGGCAGAAACAGCAGAAATAATTGAATTTTACGTGAAGTCCGTGAACATTGAATTTTACGATCAATTATACCTAGCCGAGTGCGAAACGATAATGTCTCTTCTTAAAAAACAGGCGAGGGGAAAAACGATCGTCTTGGTTGGGCACAACTACGGCCTATCCGATTTTGTCAATTACCTTTGTAATCAAAACGCACTGCTTTCAACAGGTATGTTAGCCGAAATAAATTTTAACTTTGACACGTGGGAAGAAATTGGCAGTAACAGCGGCCAATTGACGACCCTCCTTAAACCAGAAGTACATACATTTTGACAAAAGCACCGATAGATAAGATAATATTAGGAATAGATCCTGGAACCTCGATCATGGGTTATGGTATCATCCATGTTCAAAAGCAAGAACTGAAGCTGGTAACCTTTGGTGTCATTCATCTTACAAAAATAGAGCTCCATCCTGACAAGTTGAAACGCATTTTTGACCGCGTCCTACAATTGATTGACGAATACCATCCGGACGAAATGGCGATAGAAGCTCCATTCTTTGGTAAAAACGTGCAGTCCATGTTAAAACTAGGAAGAGCGCAAGGTGTGGCGATTGCAGCTGCATTATACCGCAACTTACCTTTTGAGGAATACACGCCTAAGAAAATTAAACAATCAATAACGGGAAGTGGAAACGCATCAAAAGAACAAGTAGCTGCAATGTTAATGCGCCTATTCAAACTAAAAGAATTACCAAAACATCTAGATGCCACTGATGGTTTAGCGGCTGCTCTGTGCCATCATTTCCAAGGGGGTATTGGTGAGCACAATAAATCTAAATCAGGATCATGGAAGGCATTTGTGTCTGAAAATCCAAAACGAATTGGGTCAAAATAAAGCGCAATATTTAACTTTGGTACACGAATTGCATAAGTTGAAAGAAATCCTGTTTGAATACCAAACGAAAGGATAAAATTTTAAGTATTTTAATTATCTTCGAAAAAAATTTATAAAAATGAAAAAAATCTTATTCGCCTTGACCGCCAGTCTGTTTCTACTTGGAGCGCAAGGGCAGATTGTAGCAGAATTTGAAGGTGGCTATCTTTCAGAAAATACGGCCTTGAATAAAATAGACATACAAGAAGTGGGACGATCCATTCACGTTGCAACCGTCGAAGAGGGTCGTGTTGTTGTGCGCCGTTTTTATCGCGGGGCTTGGACAGAATTTGATGAAACACCAATACGAGGAATTAACAAGCTAGAATCGTTAAAATTATTTGCTTACAAAGCAGTGCCTTACGTATTTTGTCATTATGATGGAAAAATGTCTGTCATTAGAGCGATAGGTGATAAATGGGAATTTGTTGGAGACAAACAATTTGGCGACGGAAATGTCATGAATCCAGAATTTGATGTTATTGGAGAAGAGCCTTATATTGTTTACAAAGATGAAGATTATGAAATGATTCGCATGATTTCTCTTCTTGACAACACTTGGTATGACGTAGATTTACTTCCATCCAAAGGGATTAAATCGTATAAACTTGCCTCTAATGTTCGGGGAGATCTTTTTATCGCTGTTTTAGATGGAGAAGGAATTATGTTTAGAGAAGTTGAGCAATTAATCGAATCAGTTAGTGAATGGCCAGAATTAACTAAAAAGGTAAAACTAATTGGTACAGAACGAATTGACGATTTCGAATTCGTTGAAAACAAAGCATACCTTACTTATTCGACAAATTTAGGACCTGTAATAATGACCTTAGAAGATCTCTCTAAAAAGTGGGAAACAGTGGCAAAGTCAGAAACAACAATTGTAATTGGAAAAGCAAATTACAACTTAAACATTTCTGAATATTACTTTTACACTTCACTAAGCGCAGCAGGCATTCCACAATACCTAAAAAATAATAAAAAAGGTGTCTGGGGTGATGTCACAGATTTATCAGCGAAAAAGGCGACGGTCGTTGCTTCTTGTGAATACAGAAATATCATTTATGTTGCCTATGTTGAAAGTGCAACTTCGAAAGTAATGATTAAAACGATTGAAAAAGGAGAAGAAGAAGAGGAAGAGACGGGGAACGAAAAGTCCAAATAGAAAAATTTTCACCCATTAAAAAGCTCGATTCTTTTCAGAATCGAGCTTTTTTTGTTCTTACTGAAATAGACCTGACCCTTCCTGAATAAATCCAGTATGAACTCTTTAAAAATTAGTATCTTCATTTTTAAAATTGGAATTTTGAAAAACTTCATACTATTCTTCCTTTTATCATTCATTGCTCAATTGTGTGCTCAAACACCAGCTCATTTTATACTTGGTGAAAACGAATTGGATGGCCTTCACATCTATGCGCTTCATCAAGATTCTTCTCTCAATTATTGGATAGGAACGGATAACGGGCTCTACAAATACGACGGATACGAATTCAAAAACATTCGGTATTCTGAAATGCTTTCCCCTTCCTTATTTAGTATAAGATCCGACCATAAAGGAGCCATTTATTTTCACAATTTGAGCGGGCAAATTTTTAAAATCGAAAATGACACATGCTCTCTTTATTTTGTTGTACCCGACTCACTGCTCAGTTCTATTTTTGAAATTGGTATTGACAGAGACAACCGCGTTTTTGTAAGTACTCAATCTGTCTTCGAAATCACATCCGAGAAAACAATAAAACATTATAAAGCGTTCCCAATTAGCTCGGCTATATTTTATCAATTAAAAGATAAGCGTGTAAGAGGTATTGGTGTTACAGCGATTGACGTTGTCAGAGGATTTACAGTTGAGCGAGATTCGATCCATGAAATCGATTACACTATTATTCGAACAAGCACAAATAAGATTGAAAGAATAAGTGTTTTTAAGCTAGGTGAACAGCCTTATATAATTGAATGTACTACAGGAGCCATCTACGCGATAAAACAAGATTCACTGATTGAAATCTCTCAATTGACAAACAATAAAAACATTAAAAATATATATGCCACATTAGAACATTTTTGGATTCCAAACACCTCCCTAGGACTTTCTAGTTTTGACGATATTGAAAACCCTAACATTCAGCAATTGCAAATTTTTGAAGACTATAAAATATCGGCTTATATTGAAGACAATGAACAGAATATTCTATTTGGCACGTTCAAAGAAGGAATAATTGTCATTCCAAAATCACAAGTTTCAACCATTAACTTAGGAAACTTAAGTGGAAAAATAAATAAGATTACGCGAAACGGAAATAGCGAACTTATTTTTGGAACGAACGACGGCACAATTGGATCTATAAATATAAATACGAATGAAATTAGCGTTTTCGGAAACTTTCATCATTCCACGATTGAGTTTATTGAGTACCTAGAGCATCACGATCAATTTCTGGTTGGAGGAACAGACGATATCCTGTTTGATCAACATACAAAGGTATCACAAAACGTAAGACTTGGCGCATTAAAAGACATCACACCGATCTGGCATAATCAATATATTTTGGCGACAAATACACGCGTTTTTATTTACAACCCTGAAGGAAAAATATATAACCCTTTTTTGAGTGAATCCGTTACTATAGATGAACATGATCCTCACTCTAAACTATTTTCGGGTAGGTGCTATGCAACCGCTTTTGACAGCATAAGCGCATCCATCTACATTGGGACCTCTATTGGTATTAAACGATTAAAGTCGAGTGGTTCGGAAGATTTAACTCTAAAAGGTCGTACCATCTTAAGTCGCGATATTTTATTTTATCATGGTCGCATCTATATCGCCACAGACAAAGACGGTATACTTGTTTATGAAAATGATACGCTAATTCATCATTGGACTTCGCTAGACAAACTTGAATCTGATCATACACGACAATTAGTAACGAATGATGAATATATCTTTATTAACACGGATAGAGGTATTCAAATCATAAGCGAATCTGGTGAAACAAAATGGCTGATAAATAAGTCAGAAGGATTGATTACTGACCATGTAATTGATATGGTGGCTACAAAAAACGAATTATTTGTACTTAACCAACGCGGATTGCAACGCATAAAACTAAACCAGTTGCGAACCTCTGAATTTGTGCCTAATATTCGTTTTAACGGATTGAAGATAAATGAGCGTCCAACCAAGCCGAATAATGAATTAAATATCTTTAACCACGATCAAAATAAATTTTCCGTTGATTTTGGATCAATCAGCTTAAAAAATCGCAATGAAATCCGATACAATTATCGTTTACTAGGCGTTGAAATCGATTGGCAGGAAAACGATTATATGGATCACAAGGTTGATTATAAAACCCTTCCACCTGGAGAATACACCTTTGAAGTAAAAGCAATTTGGCGTAATCGAGAAAGCGAAACTATTCAATACCGTTTTTTGATCAAAACTCCATTTTGGTTAAAATGGTGGTTTTTCGTTCTCATCTTCACAATTATATTCTCGATACTTTTCGCATTCTTTTATCGTCAAATGCGCAGTCAACGGCGAAAAAGCAAATTACAAGAAGAGTTATATGAATCAAAACTGACAGCCATTCAAGCCCAAATGAATCCACATTTCATCTTCAATTCTTTAAATTCAATTCAGGATTTAGTCCTCAAGAATGATGCAGAAAATGCCTATATCTATATTAGTAAATTTGCCATGTTGGTTCGTACGACACTCACACACTCTGACAAAGATTTTATTGACTTTAACGACGAGGTAAAATCATTGACACTTTATTTGACCTTGGAAAAATTGAGATTTAAATCGGCATTTGAATTCAGTATTACAGCACCCGAAGATGTTGAAGTACAAATTCCACCCATGCTTATTCAACCCTTCATTGAAAATTCCATAGTTCATGGTTTACTTCATAAAAGTGGACAAAAAAAACTAAGTGTTACTTTCGAATTAGCAGATGTAATCATTTGTAAAATCACTGATAATGGAATAGGCCGGAAAGAAGCAAAACTTATACAGGTCCGTCAATTCTCGACCCATGAATCCTTCGCAATTAGTGCTATAAAAAAGCGATTGGTTTTACTCGCATTTAAACTTGGGGGCGAATATACTGTTGAATATATCGATTTAGAAGAAGATGGAATAGCAAGTGGAACGCAAGTTATTGTCCGAATTCCTTATGTTAAGGATTTTTGATCTTCATTCGTTAAATAAAACGTACCGTTCATGAAAAGAAAAATTTAATCAACAATTAAAAGCTTAGCTTTGATTCGGATGGAAACAAAAATAAGAGCCATATTAATTGATGATGAGCAGAGTGCTTGTGACATTCTATCACAACTTCTAACACGCTTTTGTGATGATGTAGAAATCGTTGATATTCTTAACAATGTCGAAGACGGAGTAAAAAGTATTCAATTACATGATCCGGACGTTGTATTTTTAGATATCCAAATGCCTAAATATGCTGGATTTGAAATCGTCAACTTTTTCCCAAGTGTTAATTTCGAAATGATTTTTGTGACGGCTTATGATAACTATGCCGTAAAAGCGTTTGAATTATCCGCGGTTGATTATTTATTAAAACCTATTGAAATCGACAAACTGGTGCAAGCGATTGATCGGTTGCGTTCGCGTCTTGAGCAGCATCATATACGAAGTAATTACGAGTCGCTCATTGACAATTTACGTCAAAAGGAGCTAAAACGATTGGTTATTCCGGACAATGGTAATCAAAAAGTGATCGAAATTTCCTCAATTATTGCTGTCGAAGCAAGCGAGTCCTACAGTGTGATTCACACCATAAATCATCATTTTTTGGTGAGTAAGAACTTAAAACATTTTGAACGTTTGCTTTCTGAGAATACAAATTTCTTTCGTTCTCATAAATCATGGATTATTAATATCAGTCATATCAGTTCTTATTCTAAAAGTAAATTAGAGATTAGCATTGATAACCGACTTCAAGTCAAGCTGTCTAAATTTAAAAAACAAGAATTTGAGAGCTTATTAAATAAGGGTTAAGCCGACGCTATTTGATCAGCAATGACACTTAATTCTTGGGAGGTAAGACTTAATTTAGGGCCAGAAAAATTCATGTCAGCCATTTTATTAATTGGAACGAGATGTATATGCGCATGAGGCACCTCTAGGCCAATGACAGTGACTCCGATTCGGTTACATGGTACGACACGTTTAATCTTCTGTGCTACCTGTTTAGCGAAGACCATCATTTCCATTAACAAATCATCCTCCAAGTCGAAGAGATAGTCAACTTCTTTTTTTGGAATCACCAAGGTATGACCTTTTTGAAGGGGAGAGATATCCAGGAAAGCCAAAAATTTATCTGATTCTGCTACTTTATAGGCAGGTATGTTTCCTTCTATTATTTTTGTAAATAAGCTACTCATTAGCGTGTTATTCCAAGAATTTCGAACTTCATAATTCCATTTGGAACTTGAATATCTGCTACGTCACCAACAGATTTCCCTAGGAGACCTCTTCCAATTGGAGAATCGACTGAAATTTTCTTCGCTTTTAGATCTGCTTCGTTTTCAGCCACGAGCGTATATGTTAATTCCATATTGTTAGACAGGTTTTTAATGGTTACATTACTCAATATTAAAGCCTTGGAAACGTCTAAATTAGAATCATCAAGTATTCTTGCATTCGATAGCATTTGTTCTAATTTACTAATCTTAGCTTCTAGCAGACCCTGAGCTTCTTTCGCTGCGTCATATTCAGCATTTTCAGAAAGATCACCTTTATCTCTCGCTTCTGCAATTTGCTCTGAAATACTTGGTCTTTCGACTGTTTTAAGATGACGAATTTCACCTTTCAACTTATCCAATCCTTCTTGTGTATAGTAATTTATGTTTGACATAATAGCTTTTTTTAAACGTAACAAGAGAGCCCGACATAGACTCTCTTGAGAAACAAATATAAGAGATAAATTTGATATATCCTAGTTAGAGTCTTCTCTGAATAGGATTTATAGAAACAAAAAAGGCTGAAAATTTACATTCAGCCTTTTTTACAAATACTATTGAAAAAATTAAATTTCTATCGACAATCCAATTGAGTGAACACCGTTGAATAAGCGTGTTTGACGGTATGCATACTGAATACCTAACATGCTCTTACTTTTACCTACAATCGCATCAACAGATACACCAGCGCTTAAACCACTTAACGCAGTTACTCTTGATTGGTATCCAAATTCGGCATTAAACAATCCCGCCTCATATACATAACCAGCCATCAGGTTAAAACGCGCTTTGTCCAATTCCATCCCGTAATTTAATCCTAATCTAAATTGATCATTTGAGAATGAATTTGCTGAGAATCCAAGCGCCAATGTCAACGTATTCGTCTCAGTAAAATTGAAATCATAAGATCCACCAATCGCTAATAACGAAGGCATCTCAAAAGTAGCCGAACGTTGTTCGAGCGTTGCTTGGTCACCAGATTCAGGATACAAAACCGAGATCGAAAGACCATCTCCTTGAAAGTTCATAGTTGGCCCTATATTTTTTAAGGTAATACCAAACTTAATTTGATCCTCTTCTCCAGTTACATAACGAATACCGGCATCAATTGCGACACCTGTGCCACGTAGATTAGAGATCGACTCAGAAATTACTTTAAAGTTAATCCCGCCATAGATCGAATTCGAGAATTCACGTGCGTATCCAACGTTAAAGTTTGAATAGGTTGGAGAAAAAGTTCCAAGACCTCCTTCCGGCAAATCCACTGTAGTAATATCAATATCTCCAAACGTCATAGCCATTACAGAAACTGAAATTACACTACTCTCAGAGACACGTTGTGCTATACCCGCAGAGTTAATATTGATTCCTGCTCCACCTAACCAATTCGTACGGTCAAATCGAATCTGTGTTTTCTCAACGAAAGCAAGTCCTGCAATGTTGGTAAAGATAGCGTCCAATCCGTTTGCACATGATATCCCTGCATCACCCCATGCAGCACTTCGTGCCCATGGGTTGATTAATAATTCAGTAGCACCCGCAGAACCAACACGGTCTCCATTTCCAGCGAAAGCCATTCCGCTTAAACCCATGGTTAATCCTGTCAATAGTGTACCTTTAATTAATTTATTTATTTTCATCTCGAATGAATTTCAAATTAATACTAACGTTTCTTACAAGTTGTCTAGATCTGGTTGTCTTAAAACACCATACCATTTCAAGATCTTCTCATATTCTTGAACAGCTCCATTCTCATCTGGTATTTCGATCTTAACATGGATCAAATACATACCCCCTGCAATTGGAATACCCGCATGATTTTTCAAATCCCAATCCAACGAAGTCAATGGATCATCTTTAATGTATGATCTAACCAAAGCACCTTGCATGTTAAAGATTGTCACCTCACATCTTTCAGGAAGGTTCGTAATCTTAACACGATTATCACGTTTTCCTGTTTCGTACTCGCTGTATGCATAATACGGATTTGGAACAACATTGATATTATCAATCACTGAGATTAAACGATCTCCGTCTGCAATTATTGAAGGATTGTCAAAGCTGAATCTGTAAAGCGGATGACCATCATTAATAGCTTCACCTAATGGGTCAACTTGCGCGTATGGATTTTTAATACGAGCACTAATTTTTACATCTGTCGCAAGTAGTTCTTGTCCATCAATCAACATTGGTTCCATTACCCACATACATGTCTTCCAAATATCGCGGTAGCGACCAGCTCTTCCTGAGGCAGGAGTAAATTCAAGACCATCCCTTATAGTCTTACCTCTGTCATACGTTTTATCTCCAAATACATATACAAAATGCATTCCTCCGAATAATGGTACACCAGAATTATCAACAAAACGTGAAGTTGGATTCCAAATCATGTCTGCCCCATTCTCTCCTAATAACCAAGAGTTTTCAGAGAAAGCCATGTTTAAGCGTTGACCTGTATTTACGTCAATCGCATAACCTGGGAACCAACCCATACCTGTTTCATTAATGGATCCACCTTCACCCGCATCATATCCAGCATCACCTAGACTTAAACCTTGTTTATCAACTGACAGATCCGAACGTGGGGTAATAATTTCATCACCGTGCTCTGTTTGAACTTTATTGTCATTGATTTCTAGTACAACACAATTCGTCCAAAGGTCTTTATTGTCTGTTAAAATAATATCTACATCATGGATGTCTCGCATGTTTATCGTATTCTGAATAGATCCAGCCGTAACAAACCACGATTCATTTGATTCGTAGACTGGCGTATTGGTGTTTTCGCCAGGGTATCCAAAAGGACTTCCATAAGGACCCTTTCCTACAAATTTAAATGGAGCAATACCACCATCTAACAATTGTTCATAGTACTGATTCTCAGCATCCAATCCAAAATCATCATAAAAACAAGGTTGATAAATCCAATTTTCGGCAACACAATCAGGATTCGGATCTGTAGCATGGTTAGCAGCTTCTTCACTGTTCCCTACACGAATCCAATTCGTTGGATAGAACAAGTCATTGTCCTCAACAAAACTTAACCATCTCATAGATGAATCTGCAAATTCAATTGTTGCTCCAATAGGTTCTGTGTAAGCACTTACACCACCTCCCAAATAATACTGCTGATTAATTTGAACCGAAATACCCCAATCCATAATCAATTCCTCGCGGACAACACTTATTGATCGGTCTGACCAAACCGTGTCATAAATCGTAGCACCACCTTCTTCATATTGACGCGCCAACCACCAAATATTATCATTGAATGAAGTAGAGTCAAATCCAAAGCCTAAGGTATAATCTCCTCCTTTAAGGTTAAGCGGATCGATTACTTTAACATCAACGGGACCAGCACCAACTTGATAAGTTGGGTGTTCAACGCTTCCGTTTGCCAAAATCTGTGTAACAGTTTCATTCGTTAATTCTAAGAAATTAGCACCGTTTCCACGCCCTTCAATCTGCGTAATTTCAGGTTGGAAACCATAAGAAGTAGTAAAAATTCGACCGTCAGCTTCCGGAGAAGGATCATGAGGAATTCCAATTACCGCTTCAATACCACTTCCATCCGCCGATTGACGCGATCTTAGATACGGTCTTTTTTGACCATCAAGAAGCGTTGGATCATTCGGATTGTACTCTTTATACTGGTTGTAAGCATAAGAAACAGCTAAATAATAGTATTTCTTGTGATTCACTAAGGATCTATTTCCAGAAGCAAATAAATCTTCCGTCACTCTAAACGAACGTCTTAACCCCTGATCCAAATCAAATTCACCAGCAGGCTCCACCATAACAGCTGGAATAGAAATATCTAATTCCTCATCATATGTATAGTTAACTAATTTACCTATGCCATTTTGAAGATCAGTTTGAGCTACTAGCCTTGCTTTTTCCAAATTACCGATATCCGTAATGGAAGCCAAATCATCTACCATTTGATAGATTTGGAAACCTTCGAACAAGAACAATTTATTGTAAACAATCCCTAAGGCTAATAAACTATCAGGAGTAATGATATTAATATTATCTTCCTCGAAATAACCTTCAAGATCAACTCCGGGAGGATCGTTTAGATAAAGAATTAATTCATTCTCCATTTCTTGAATTGTCAATACTGGAGCAACTGGCGGTTCAACCAATTGGAAACAGTTGTCAAATAAAGCTTGAGCTTTTGTATCAGCCGTTTTCAAAGCTCTAATTGGAGCCTCTAAATCAGACTCACTACTTTGTCCAATTACAACACCAACAGTAATGTTATTTACCGCTCCTGGTCGCAGAATAAATGGACCAGCAGACTGCAAGAAACGTCTATCTCCTTTTGCATTACCTGATGAAATTTCAGACCATGGATCTGCTGAAGGAAGCGGTGTAGGATACGTTCCCCAACTTAGTGGATCTGAATCATCTGGATACATAAACTTCGTTGGAATACCAGCAACGCTTCTTCCTTGACCACCAAATGTCATGTTCGTTCCATTCTTCCAAATACCTCTTAAATAGTTGTAATAATCGGCAGCCGAACCCGGGTCACCATAAGGAGATGCATCACGCTCGTGAAATACAAATCGTTGCATACCAAAACGCTCGTTATCAACCTTTCCGTCACCATAACCTATACCTAGGCCAGGGTAAGGAATACCATTTCTAGCAAATACTTCAGGTAATAATACTGCAGGACCTGCTTCATCAGCAAGGGGCTTATAAAGTGGGTTATCCTCACCGTCATTATCTAAATAAGGACCTTCAAAGAAATCGACACCAACCGCTGGAGGATTTGCACCATAACCAGGTTGATTTCCCCCACCTTCATCCAATAAATCTCCATTATAGCAATACCCGAGACCACGCGCTACGTCGCAGCCTACATAATCATCATCATTCAAACCGTACCCTATATCAGCATCTACCCATTGACCAAAATATGTTTCATACAACGTTTGCGTTCCACGATTAATTAATTCATAATTGTAAAAGGTCATATCATTGATTTCATCATCAGTAGCAAAAGCAAATGCTTGCGCTCTAACTTCCATTCCAATTGGGTCACCTCCTGTTTCAGTATGAATATTTCCTTTATCGTTGAAAACCCACCAATGCGTTTCATCACCAAATAACGTTACACGTCTATCGTCTCTACAACTTACATCTTCTTCAATATCATACCAAGGATAATCACCATCAAGAATCGGATCGTAAATACCATTTGCTGATTCCCCCTCTTTCGCGTTATCATAGAAAGGCGCCAAATAAAAATCTTGTCCTAAAGACTCATCTCCATGAGCAGGCCAATTACGAATCTTGTCAAGAATTATTTCACTTGGGCGCTCTACATCCCCACACTCAGTTGGATCAGTGACACCATTTTCACAATTCCACCAAGTAATAAACTGAATTACTTCACTTTTACGAATGCTAAAGAACTTATCGTATTTAGAACATTCACCTGGTGTAATTTCGGCAGCACCATAATCTCTGTAAAGATCGGCATCTGCATCCTGAACAACAAAAGGATCAAAATTCCCTGTACCCGGAATCAAATCACCGAGTGGACCTGGCCAGAAATCATTTCCTTGACGGAACATGTGTGCGGCTAGCTTTAGCTGACCATTAATATCCTCACCACCCATCCATAATGCACCGGAATAGATTACATGATTTTTACTATTGATTGGATATTCGTAAGACGAGCGACTGTTAGCTCGATCTTGCCATAATGACCCTCCCGTTTCAACGAGTGCACGAATATTGTTGAACTCCATAAAAATTCGTTCATTCGAAGGTGCACAACCTGCTGCTCTATCTTCAGAATCAGAATGAACCCCTGGACCATAATGCCCTACTAGCTTGTATGCATACATGCTATTCGCAAGCCCCATCACCAAAACACTTAATAATAACTTCTTCATAATTTCTTTCTTAAACTTTCGAATTAATAAAAATTAAAAGTCAAATTTCACACCTAAACGAATTGTTCTAGGAATACCGAGATTAAACGGATTCTGAACTTTCATTGTATAATAATCTCTAAACGACTGCTCATCCAATTGGTTTTGGATTGAAGCTTGGAATTGAGATGCAGCTAAATAACCATCATCATCTGGGTTACCTGTCGCTCTGTACACATTAAGAACATTAATTATATTGAACATGTTCGTCACACGTACATAAACATTCAAGTAAGCAGATTTCTTCTTGTTCTCATCATCACCAAATTCCAACATAAAGTTTCTGTCCAATTGAAGGTCAACACGATATTGCCACGGTTTTCTAGAACCGTTTAGGGAACCGTCCAATTGAGAGCTACCTCCAGCTAAAAGTGCCTCACCAGCAGCTTGCTTGTATCCTGAATAAGGAGTACCTGAACCAATTTGAGTTACAATGTTTAACCCTGTATTTTCTAAAGCACCAAACTTACCAATCATAGGACCGTTGTAATCTTTTCCACCACCATAACGGTAATCAAATACAATGTTAATACCATGACGTTGATCGTAGTTATAAGGGAAAATCGTTCTTAAATTCGGCTCACCTGAATTTACAAGTGTTAATGCTGAATTCGCGTCAGATCCCGTTCCGTTCGCAAATTGAAGTGTATAAGAAGCCGTCATTCGGATATTCTTCGTTCTTCTTAAGTCGTAAGAAACTGTTAAACCTTTCACTGTTCCGAAATCTCTGTTACCATAAGTTCTGTAAGTATTCGGGTAAGCAGAGAATACGTTGATTAATTGAACTTGATCTCTTTGCTCTTTGTAGAAAGCAGAAATCTTTAATGAAGAAGTCTTACTCAACACCTGTTGGAAACCTAATTCATAATCAATTGTTCTTTCCGGTCTTAAATTCGGGTTATTGATAATTACGTTTCTTGTTTGCAAGAATTGGTAATCAATAGGATCGAATCTATTCCCTGTTGTTGGACGTTTTGTGAGGATATCATAATGCGCAAAGAATGAAGCCTCATCAGAAATAGGGAATGAGAATGCAACACGCGGCATCACATTGACTTGCGGCTTATAATCTTCAAAAGAAGCAGCCGTAGGAACTGTTAATGTAGGATCATCCAACCAAGGAGCAATACCTTTGCTACCCGCTAAAAGTAAAGGGTCAGAGACCTCAACTCCATTTGCGTCATACCATGTATCACCGTTTCTATATCCATTGATGGCAGTTGGATTATCCACATCATTTACATACACAACAAAATCGTCTCCAATATTTTGTGGATGCGTGATTTCAGATCCATTATCAAAAGCCGAAACTTCTTTTGCTGTTTTAGCAGTATACAATAAATAAGGATCTTTAAGCACAGGTTGATTCGCATCAAAAACATCCACACGTAAACCAACATTAAAGATGATATCATCAAATGCAAATTTATCCATGATATATCCCGACATATAAATAGGTTGGAAAGCACCAATTGAACGTGCATAGTTTCCATCTGAATTAAATTCAGTAAAGTATTTATTGATATCCGTATTTCCTCTCACTTTAGCACCTGTATGATCATAACCGTACCATGTAAAGTATGTATTACCAGAATTCAATAATTCATCTGGACTAAACATGTCCAATGTGAAGAAATCAGGATCTAACGCATCAATGTCAACGAAATCAACACCATCAGGATCTAATCCTAATTTTTTACGCACATTATAATCAAAGAAATATTGTGCATCATTCCCTTCTTGACCTTGGAACTCACCTTCAGACGCATTTAACCTTGAGTAAGTAATTCTTGGATACGTTCCATAGTAATCAAATGAAGATTTACTCTTATCTAACTCTTGGATATGACTGTTCATGTATTGTCTTGCAACGGTCCAAATTCCAAGTGGAGCACCACCGAAGTTTCTATCCCATCTTTGCTCATATTCGAAACCTAATGAGATCGCGTGATCGTTTAAATTCACTGTACCTGAACCAGTAATACGAAATTGATCAGCTTGACTATAGCCATAAAAATTAAAAGGAGTTCCCAAGTTATTCCAAATACCATAAATACTTTGAGGAACGTCACCGTTTCTTAGACCATTCCCTTGTTCAATTTGAAATAGGTTTTCATAATTATCAGTCGGGTTACCTGCATAAATATCAAAATATTGACTGGTAATAGCTGCGAAAGCCGCATTATTAGCCGAAGGCGTGAAACGCACAAGCGTATCCTTAAATCCATTGTGAATTAAACTATCGTTCGCTTGGTTGAATTCATAGGTTACTTCTCTAAATGTTTCAAATTTACCAACATGCCCATAATTAAAGATACGATCTTGATGCGTTGCATCCCACGTTCTGTTATGACTTTGCGAGTAATCAACCATTAATGAGTAGAAGGCACTTTTAATTTTTGAAGTAGAACCTTCTTGATTGTTGTTAAAACGTTGTGTGAAACGACCGTAAACTCTCCAGTCATAAGACGTGTTTTGACCAAAATTCTCGAAGTTGAACAATGAATTTGCATAACTATAACCAGCCCCATTCGAGTAAGCCATGTTACCACCGAAAGTCAAGTTAATATTACTTCCTGCATTCACGTCAATTTTACCAGCAGCAGAAAAAGATTGATTTCTCGCATTCATTCTCCAAGGAACCTGTTCAAAATCAGATAAAGTTGGATCATCAGAATATCTTAAGAAATCTGTATTGTAGAAAGCTCCACCACCTTCTTGTCCAGAAGGACGAAGTGGTCCAAGAACCGACGGGTCCAATAAGGCGTCTCTTACTTCCTTTTTAACACGGTATGCTCCACCGTTGGCCACAGGACGACCATCTAGTTGATCTGTATAGTTTGCAGATAGAAAAAATCCTAAAATTGGTTTACCAGTAGGCTTGCCTGTTGAATCTCTTTTCATTAAAAGCGGTCCAGAAATCATTCCTTCTAAAAGGTTGTATGCATACTTATCTAGACCGATCACACGACCGTCGTAACCAATTGGGTCTGCACCGTTAAAGTAAAAACCAGAAGTTACACCTTCAAATGAACCGAAATATTTAGCGGATGGACCTCTTGTTGTAATAGAGATAATACCCCCAGTTAAATCCCCATAATTAGCAGGAACACCACCGGTAATAACGGAAACTTCTTGAATTGCCGATTTGGGCAATGTGGAAGAACCACGAACCTTAATACCATCAATATAATAGTAACTATCTTCAGAACGTGTACCACGAATGCTCAATCCGTCAGAACCTTCAGCATTATAAACACCTCCGACCGTAGCAGCAATACCAGCTGCTGAACGAGTAGGCATCTTTGAGATGTCATCACGCGTAACAGTTGCTCCAGAAGCTCCTCCATCTTTATCAATGAGCGGCACTTCATAATACGTTACTTCCACCACGTCTAGCATTTCATCCGAAGTTGACAATTCTAATGGTAGCGTTGTCAACTTATCAGAGTTCACCACAACTCCTTCTTTACGAATGGAAGTATACCCAACAAATCGAACTTCGATAGCATACTCGCCTGGAGCTAAGGAACTGATTTGATATTTTCCATCAAAATCCGTTGCTGCAAATCCTCTTTGTTGACCTCCTTGAAAGGCAACGACCTTTACGAAGGGAAGTGGTTCGCCCGTAGATTTATCAACTACGGAACCTTTTATTGAACCGGTACCGGTTTGTGAAAACCCGAAACTCCCTGAAAGCAAGAGAATTGCAAACAATAATTTTAGTTTTTTAAGCATAAGTAAGCGTATTTGTTAAAAAATCTTAAAATACAATAGCCCGTAAATATAGATATTTTATAATTGAACGGACAAAAATAAATAACAAAAATTTAACAGGTAGTGAGCCTGAAAACAAATTTAAGTTTAAGTCTTATATTATTATAGAAAGAAACACAACAATTTAGAAGACTTTATACAAGTCTATTATTCTTCATTGATTTACCTTTCTGTCTTCTTTTTGCATTTTTAGCTGCACGCTTCATGCGTTTGCGAGTGGCCTTATCTTGATTTTTCCAATGTTTTTTTCGCGTCCGCTTTTGTCGTGAATACGTGCTCTTAACCTGCTTACCTCTCCCTCCTTTATCGCCAGACTTGACACTTTTGGCTCCACGATCTTGCGCAACACCATTTTCAGGTAAGACAAACAACAATGCAATAATTATGAGTAACTTCGTTATTATACTATAGAATCTGTTCTGCATGCGACAAATATATTTAAGATACTTTTTATTTGCTCAACTTTTTTGGAGTTTATTTCTTTTTTCGTGTAAAGAAACCAATTACCCTATCCCTGATGTACCCGTAAACCTCAGTATTAACTTGGCTTTACCTTCTTATTCAACTTTAAATGCAGCAGGTGGATACGTTTTCATTAATGGTGGATCACGCGGAATTGTCATTTACAGAAATTTTGATGAGTTCGTTGCATTAGACCGACATTCGACCTACAATTCACAGGAAGAGTGTGCAATTGTAGACATTAATCCGTCCAATACGTTTGAACTAATTGACACCTGCTCAGGCTCAACCTTCAGCATTCTAAGTGGAGTTGTACTTTCTGGACCAGCTCAATGGGGATTAAGACGCTACAATTCTTATTGGGACGGCGCATATACTGTGAATATTTATAACTAAAAAAAGCGGAATACCTTGTTAGACATCCCGCTTTTAATTTTAAGGAATTAAATCCTAGTATCTATAATGTTCTGGCTTATATGGCCCTTGAACATCAACTCCAATATAAGCAGCTTGATCATTTGATAATGTCTCCAACTCAACCCCTATTTTTGCAAGGTGAAGTTTAGCAACTTTTTCATCCAAATGTTTTGGAAGCATGTAAACATCATTTTCATAACCCCCATTATTTGTCCACAACTCAATTTGCGCTAATGTTTGGTTCGTAAATGAATTTGACATCACAAACGAAGGATGCCCTGTAGCACATCCTAAATTTACTAAACGACCTTCAGCTAGTAAAATAATATCGTTTCCATTTACATTGTAAATGTCAACTTGTGGTTTTATCTCTACTTTAGTATCACCAAAATTATTATTCAACCAAGCGACATCAATTTCATTATCAAAATGTCCGATATTACAAACGATTGCTTTGTCCTTCATTTTTTCGAAATGACGACCTACTATGATATCTTTATTACCGGTAGTCGTCACAATAATGTCTCCATCACCAACGACGTCATCCATGCGTTTTACGGCAAATCCATCCATAGCAGCCTGTAGCGCACAAATTGGATCGATTTCAGTGACTATTACACGTGCACCAGCACCTCTTAGAGAAGCAGCAGATCCTTTTCCAACATCACCATAACCAGCAACAACAGCAACCTTGCCAGCCATCATTGTATCCGTTGCACGACGAATCGCATCAACCAATGATTCTTTACATCCGTATTTATTATCAAATTTTGACTTCGTTACAGAATCGTTAACATTGATAGCAGGCATAACTAGCGTACCATTTTTAACGCGTTCATACAAACGGTGAACACCAGTGGTAGTCTCTTCTGACAGTCCTTTGATATTCGCAGTCAATTCAGGATAACGATCAAAAACCATATTCGTTAAATCACCACCATCATCAAGAATCATATTTAAAGGTTTACCACCTTCAAATGCAAATAATGTTTGTTCGATACACCAATCAAATTCTTCCTCATTCATTCCTTTCCAGGCAAAAACAGGCACACCTGAAGCAGCAATTGCAGCAGCAGCTTGATCTTGCGTCGAGAAGATATTACAAGATGACCAAGTCACCTCTGCTCCTAAATCTACAAGTGTTTCGATTAACACTGCAGTTTGGATCGTCATGTGAAGACACCCAGCAATTCTGGCTCCTGCCAACGGCTTAACTGTTCCAAACTCTTCTCTCAAAGCCATCAAACCTGGCATTTCAGATTCGGCTAAACGAATTTCTTTTCTACCCCAATCTGCAAGACTTATATCCTTAACTTTGTACTTTAATTTTTCTTGTGTATTACTCATTTTGTTTATTTTTCTTTAAATGATAGTACAAAAGTACAAAACATGTTTCTAATTTGCACTATTTAAACTAAAAGCATTGAATTTTCGGACGACCAATATTGTTGAGAATGATGATTTAAAAATCAAGCTATTAAGCTATGAAGACTTGAATCCTGACGAATTGGATTTAGTTTACCTCAGCGAAGCAGAACGACTCAGATACAATGGATTTATATCATCCAAGCGTAAGCTCGAATATTTTTACACGCGTTTATTGTGGTCACACTTCAACATCAACACCTCTATTTTGTACTTACCTAGCGGAAAACCTTATCTCTCAAATGGACATATTAGCATTTCCCATTCTAGAAATAAGATTGCAATCGCCTACTCAAAACAGAGTGAAATTGGATTAGACATTGAGCATTTCAACGAAAAAATATTTAGAATTGCATCTAAATTCATTTCACCCTACGAACAAACACATTTTGATCTTTCAAACCACCAACTTTTGACAACTATTTGGAGTATCAAGGAAGCTGTATATAAACTTGTTGACATTCCTGGTTTACGATTTAAAGAAGATATTTGTGTGCTTGAAATAGACAGAACAAATCGTGTAGAAGTTGAGCTGAGTTTTTCCAAAAAACATCTCACATTCGAACGCATTACATTTGACGCCTACATTTTAACGTATTGTCTTTTGAAGTGATTCCAAAATAATTGCTATTTTTACTTTTATAGATGCACGCAACCAACTCTTTACTTTAAATTACGTCTAAATAAAAACAATTGAACATTTATCCATTTATGACAAAATTTGTACTTACATTCTGTGCGCTGATACTGCTCCCCCAGTTTGGACTTACTATGACTCGCTCGTGGTACCAAAAAGCTCATGTTGGGGGTGATGCTCGCCACAGGTGTACAGGGTTTTCCATTGGAAACAAGGGATATTATGGAGGTGGGCACATTAACTCAGGAACGATTATTACTTACAGTGATTATTGGGAATATGACCCCGCAACGAATTCATGGACACAAATTGCAGATTTTGGAGGCGGACTTCGCTATCATTCAAGCGCATTCGTAATTGGAAATGCGGCTTATGTGGGTTGCGGTGAAGACGAAAGCGACAACTATACTGCTGACTTCTGGAAATATGTTCCGGAGGTGAATACATGGATTCGCATAAGTGACATACCCGGCACTCCACGAAGAGGTGGAACGGCTTTCACAATTGACGGCATTGGATACTATGGTTTAGGCCAATCGCTTGAAGGATATCACTCAGATTTCTATGCCTATAATCCAACATTTGATAGTTGGACCCCTATTGCAGAATTTATTGGTGAACAGCGAAGTGCGGCAGTAAATTTTGTGCTTGATGACAAGGCATATGTTGGCACGGGACATATAGAGGGGGATGCAGTAAGTGATTTTTATATGTATGATCCAGTAGCGAATGTATGGGAGATTAAAGCAAATGTTGGCGGATCGGTGAGACAGGATGCAATGGCCTTTTCGATTGATGGGAAAGGATACATAGGAATGGGTAGTGATAATTTCAGTATTGACTTTGGTGATATTTGGGAATACGACACATCAACAGACACATGGACCCAAATTGAGGACTTTGGTGGCGCAAAGCGGAGATACGCCGTTACTTTTGTAATAGAAAACATTGCTTATTTGGCAGGCGGTACGGATGGCACCAATTTTAAGGATTTATGGGCTTATGCTCCGACTGTTTCTATTGAAGAAACAGTATTCGAACAATTCGAATTAAAAATTTATCCAAACCCATCCAGTGACTTGATCTCGATTTCAATTCCAGCAATGAATTTCTATAACTACTCCAATATTGAACTTTCAATAACTGACCTTGCTGGAAAAACTTATCTGACTCGTCCCAATTGGAACGGTCATATAGTTCTCTCCTCTAGTGATTTTGGATACGGTATGTTTTTTGTTAATTTATCGAATGAACGAGGTTGTTTTTATTCACGTAAAATTATCTTTACACCGTGAATAAGCTCTACGACATACTAAGTGATCGGAGCAAAAAAGTTGCAATTCTTGTCGATCCCGACAAAATGAACTCAACGATCAATCTTGCGCCTCTATTAGCAAAAATAAAAATGCTAAACCCATCATTTATCCTCATAGGAGGAAGTACTGTTGGTGTAGATGACTTTGAAAACTGCATTCGAATCGTTAAAAAACATGTGCAAATACCTATCCTTTTATTTCCTGGATCGCCTTCACAAATTAGTTCGAAAGCGGATGGTATACTCTTTCTGACTTTGATTTCTGGAAGAAATCCAGATTTTCTAATTGGTCATCAGGTTGAATCAGCTCCTAAAATTAAAAAAATGAACCTTGAATCTATACCGACCGGTTATGTCCTAATCGACGGGGGTAAAACTTCTGCGGTCGCATATGTAAGTCAAACAACACCTATTCCTGAAGATCAACTTTCCATTGCTGTCAACACTTGTATCGCAGGAGAAATGCTTGGGCTAAAGGCATTGTTTTTAGACGCCGGCAGCGGAGCAACTAACCCTGTAAGCGCAACTATGATCTCTGCTATAAAAGCCAATACTGGGCTACCACTTATTGTAGGTGGAGGAATTAAGTCACTCATACAAATTGAAACTGCTTTTAGCGCTGGAGCGGATCTTGTGGTTATTGGCAACAAGGTTGAAGAAGACGAAAATTTTCTTTTAGACATCAAAACATTGATCACCAATAAGAATTTCTTCTCAACAAATTAGATTTATTTACCTTAAATATGAATAAGAAATCATTTTTCGTAACTCTATCGTTAGCCTGCGCTACACTTGTCAAATCGCAGGTGCTATCTGTGCCTTTCTCCAATCATGATGCAGGGGCCTATACGACAATTATAGAACTTTCACTTTCACACGAACTTCCCGGTGTTTCAATCTTCTACACCTTAAACGGTGACGAACCTACAGTAGCAGATTTTCTCTACTCAGGACCGATTTCTTTAGACACGCATGATGGTGAACCTGACAATATATCGACCGTCCCAACAAACCCGTCTCTTGTTTACCCATTTGGAAGCTATAGCGCAGCAAGAGCGGCGACTAGAGGGTGGGTTCCTCCTTATATGGATGGATATAAAGTTAATGTGGTTCGATACAAAGCATTCAAACCAGGTTACGCGCCCAGCCAAACCGTGACCCAAACCTTCATTATTGATCCTGAAGGGGCAGCTCGTTACACCATGCCGATTGTTTCTGTAAACATGGATTATAATGATTTATTTTCAGATGAATCAGGAATCTACGTCTATGGTGATCATGAAGAAGGTAATTATGAACAGAAAGGATCCGCGTGGGAAAGAATAATGAGTCTGGAGTATTTCAATACAGACGGAACATTAGGGTTTGCGCAGGACTGCAGAACTAGGATTCATGGCGGAGGTAGCCGTCATGCACCAAAAAAATCATTCCGAATTTATGCGGAAACTGGTGATATTACAAATTTCAAATACCCATTCTTTGACGATACTGAACTCGAGAAATTTAAGCGACTACTGCTAAAGGCAGGCGGTCACCGCCCAGATTGTTTCCCAAGAGATGACCTCGGAAACATGATCACGAAAGGACTTAATGTTGAACAGCAGCACTTTCGACACGTTATTGTTTTCGTAAATGGTGAATATTGGGGTGTACATTCGTTGAAAGAACGAATGGATAATTATTTTTTCCAAAATCTTTACGGCATTGATGACAATGACATCACCTTATTGGATCAAGAATATGACATTCAAGGAAATGGTAGTCCGATAGACAGTGCAAAAATGAAGAATTTAGAGGGATTTGTTGATGTCAATGATATGAACGACCCTGCGAATTATGCTTACGTTTCTGACCGCATTGATATTGAGAACTATATCGATTATATGGCATCAGAAATCTTTTTGAGTAATGAAGATTGGGTTTATTCAAATGTAAACATTTGGCGTAAAACAGGTGATTATGATCCCACGAAACCAGCCGGACAAAACGGTAAGTTTAGATGGGCCATTTATGATTTAGACGGTGCATTTGGTGGCGCTTGTTCAAACGCATTTTACACAGTTAACACGCTTGCTTCTGCAACGATTGAAGCAGGACCATTCTCATCCTATTCTCGTTTTTTTAGAGGGATGTTGGGCAGTGATGAGTTTAAGTTAAAATTCATTAATCGTATGAGTGATTTGACAAATTCGTGGTTTAAAAGTGACGTCGTAAGTCAAAAAATCGACTCCATCTATAATATCCTTACTCCAGAAATATATGAAAACGCCGTCAGATGGCGTTATCCCTCGTTTGCGAGCACAATAGAAGCGAGATATGATGAAGTTCCGTCCATTGACCGGTGGAATGAACTCTTCGATTTATTGCAAATTTTTGCATCTCGTCGTCAACGCAAAATTCGTGAACACATCATGCTCAAGTGGGGCTATGCAGACACGAATAAGCTCGAGATAAATGTGAATGATATTGAAATGGGCAGAGTGCAGGTTAACTCCATTCTTATTAATAAAAATTTACCGGGCGTAACGGCTGGTTTATACCCTTGGATTGGAGATTATATTGATGGTGTAGCACTGCCTTTAATTGCTGTTCCTCTTCCAGGCTATCGTTTTGTTGAATGGTCAGAGACAGGAGAAACCAATGACACGATCACATGGATGCCAGATGGAGATGCGTCGTATACGGCCATTTTTGAATCCGACCCCACTTTCCTCGCTGTTCGTATCAATGAATTGATGCCCTCAAACACGGCTTATCTTGAAGATAATTTTGGAGAAAACGACGATTGGCTTGAATTGTATAATCCAAATACATATCCTGTTAATTTATCGGGTTCGTCTCTTAGGTTAGGTGATCGCGAATGGGTAATCCCGAACGGATTCATTATTCCCGCAAATGACTATAAATTATTTTGGCATGATAATGAAACTTATCAAGGACCGAACCATGTTAGTTTTAAATTGCCCAATGCAATAGATACCGTTTGGCTCATTTCACCTCAAGGTACAGAATTGGATTTTGTTCGCTATCCGACTACGCCTACTGACAATTCTTACGGAAGATATCCGAATGGATCAAACACCTTCGCTAATTTTTCCTATCCAACACCTTTAGCGAATAATGACTTAGCAGGAGCAAACGAGGAAATAAAGATACTGACCCCTTTGTCAGTCTATCCTAATCCCTCAAGAGAAATGATCTATTTTAATAAAACAGTTTCATTCCAACTCTTCGATCTGAATGGGAAAATTGTTTTACAACATTCAAATGTTTCTTCCGTTGATGTTTCTTCCTTAAATAGTGGAATCTATCTCCTGCATACTTCTACTGGAGAAACAGTTAAAATTAATATTCAATAATATTCAACACTTAAATGTCTCAAAAATTCATCTTTTTTTTCCTTGCTGCATTACTTTCTACTTTTTCAATAGGACAAACCTTTACGGAAATAATTAAAGTAATAGCGGCTGACAGAGACGAGCAAGACCGTTTTGGTTGGTCTGTAGCTATATCCGGAAATTATGCGATTGTAGGTGCATACGCGGATGATTTTGGCCCATCTGACCCCAATATGGGATCGGCATATATCTTCGAGAAAACGGGAATTGCAGATTGGACTTTTGTACAGAAAATAAACAACTCAGATCAAGATGATTACGATCGATTTGGTTGGTCAGTTGCAATCGACGGTGACATTGCGGTAATTGGGGCTTATGCAGAAGATCATGATGTCTCGGATGGTGCACCATTATCGAGTGCAGGGTCAGCTTATATTTTTGAGCGTGATGGTGGAGGTGTTTGGATTCAAACTCAAAAAATCGTTGCTTTAGATCGCGCAGCCGGAGACGAATTCGGATGGTCGTTAGCTGTTTCAGGTTCAACGTTGATTGTAGGCTCGCATTTTGATAATGAAGATGAAGATGGATTAAATTATATGTATCACGCTGGGTCGGCCTACATCTTTGATCGCTTGGGGGATGGAACTTGGATTCAATCTCAAAAAATAGCTGGATCGGGCCGCGCGGTTGACATTGAGTTTCCGGGTGGAGGTGGCGGAGGTGAAGATCTTTCAGATCAATTTGGCTGTGACGTAGATATTGAGGCGGATCGAATTATAGTTGGGGCGTATCATCATGATTATGATGCGGTTGGGGGCTCCCCAATTCACGAGACTGGTACAGCATATATTTTTGAGCGCTCTGGCGGAGTTTGGACCGAGGTGGTGAAATTACAGAATAATGATCGTTCCTTGGAGGATCGATTTGGTTGGGCCGTCGGAATCTCAGGTAATCTTGCGATTGTAAGTGCTTATACCGAAGATGAAGATGAAGGAGGCACAGGAACCATGGCGAATGCCGGATCTATTTATCTTTTTGAAAGAAGTATTGGGGGAATATGGACACAGCTTCAAAAAATTGTTCCTTCCGATAGAGCCGTGGGTGATCGATTTGGTTATGACCTTTCAATAGAGGGTGAAACATTTGTGATAGGTGCCATTCGTGCAAACACAGACGCTTTAGACACAAGTCCATTATCAGACGCAGGAGCTGCATATACTTACACGTATGATATGGATATAGACACATGGATAATGCTCAATAAGTTAGATGCATCCGATCGTCAAATAGATGATCAACTTGGCGTTAGTGTAGGCCTATCTGATGGGTCAGTTATCTTAGGTGCTTATCAACAAAATTTCAACCTTGCTGGTGGTGCAGATATAAATGATGCAGGGGCCGCCTATTTTTACAGTCAGGAAGAGTGTGCGCCTACCTCGAGCAGTCAAACCCTTACATTGTGTGCGGGGCAAATCGTTGAAGTAGGTCCTTTCACACATAATGAAACAGGTGTGTATACAGACATCCTATTCACCGAAGATGGATGTGATAGTTCTGTAACAACTGATTTAACAATCTTACCAACACCTTCCTCCAGCCAATCCGTCTCAATCTGTTTTGGATATGCTTATGAAATAGGCGAATCTGCGCATACAGAACCGGGCGATTATACAGATACAGTTACAACAATCGAAGGGTGCGATAGTATCGTACATACCACACTGACCGTAAGCCCTGAAAATGCGATTACACAAAACATTATCATTTGTTGGGGTGAATCATACACAATTGGAGCGTCAACATATACCAATGCAGGAACGTATACGGATGTGATCACCTCTTGGGCTTTATGTGATTGTACAATTACAACAAACCTATCCGTTCAATTACCGGTCAATAAAGCAATTAACCAAGAACTAAATTTATTAACGGCAGAAGCCGAAGGAGCAAGTTATCAATGGATAAAGTGTAATCCGTACGCAATAATTCCCGGTGCTACAAATCAAATCTATATCGCCCCGCTTATAGGAGAATACGCGGTTATTGTAACTGAAGGTGCATGTTTTGATACTTCTTCGTGTGTTTATGTGGATATTTTGGACATTGATCAGGCACCCAATTCATCTCAATTTAAACTATTCCCGAATCCAGCTTCTGGTCATACCCAATTATCATTCGATAATTTCCTTGACGAAAAATATCTCGTCTTACTTTTTAATCAATTGGGCCAATGTGTCGCCCAAGTTGAACCAAATTCTAACAATTACACACTTGATTTAGACAACTTACCATCAGGAATATACGTCATTCAGGTTACAAGTAAAGAGTCGAGTACATCACAACGCTTAATTATTCAATAATCAGTAACTTAAATGACTATTAGCCATGTACAAATTTGTATTTTTTATCCTCAGTTTAACCCTTCTACCAGCCACCTTTGGTCAAACCTTCGAAGAATTCATGAAGGTCGCCGCGGATGATCGAGAAGAAGAGGATCGTTTTGGTTGGTCTGTAGATATTGATGGTGATTTTGCAATTGTTGGCGCCTATGCAGACGACTTCGGGCCAATGGATCCAAATATGGGTTCTGCCTATATCTATCAAAAAATTGGATTGGAATGGATTCAAATTCAAAAAATTACAAATGAAGATCAAGATGATTATGATCGATTTGGTTGGTCCGTTGCGATCGACGGGGACTATGCCATAGTAGGAGCATATGCTGAAGATCACAATGAAGTTGACGCTGAATATCTTTCACGTGCAGGATCAGCTTATATTTTCGAAAAAAGTGAAGATGGACTTTGGGTACAAGTTCAAAAAATCGTAGCATCCGACCGCGCTGCAGATGATGAATTTGGATGGTCAGTAGCACTACATGGCACAACTGCCATTGTTGGTGCACATATAGATGATAAAGATGAATTTGGAGCAGGATCATTTTACCATGCAGGTTCTGCCTATATTTTTGATCGCGACGAAGATGGAACATGGTCTCAAACACAAAAAATTGTAGCGCCTGACAGAAGTCCTGGTGTCGTTTATGCTCCTGACCATGAAGATTGGAACGACCGTTTTGGTGAATCCGTAGCGATTTGGAATGACTATATTGCAGTCGGTGGACCCTATGCTTCGAAAGCTTACGCCTTTGAAAAAACTGGGGGGACTTGGTCATGTGTTTCTTACTTAACCTATCCTGGTATTTCTTGGCTAGACCGCGCAGCTCCTGTTTCAATTGACTCAACAACAATTCTACTAGGCGCACAAACGGAAGATCTTGATGCAGATGGAATGGAGTCCATAATGAACTCTGGAGGGGCAGCAGTTTTCAAACGAACAGGTGAGGAAACATGGACTTTCGCTCAGAAATTATCCCCTACCGATCGAGATGCCGGGGATCACTTTGGGTATAGTGTTTCAATTGATGGGGATTATTTGGCAATTGGCACGCATTCAGACAATCATGATGAATTCGGTGATGATGAAATTGAAAACACAGGATCTGTTTATGTGTTTGAATTGCAGGAAGATGGAACTTATTTAGAGGTGACAAAACTGGATGCATCTGATCGTGCCATGGATGACGAACTGGGAATTAGCGTTTCAATTTCCGGAAACACGCTTATTAGTGGTGCTTTTCAGCAAGATTATTTACCAGAGGGAGGCGGATATATTTTAGATGCCGGCGCTGCCTATTTCTACACTACAGATCCTACTGATCCTGGAGGCGATTGTACACCAGTATTCTTCACGCAAGAATTAACGATCTGTGCAGGAAATTCAATTGAAGTGGGAATAAGCACCTACGAAACGACTGGTTTTTATGAGGATATTATTCTCATGGATGACGGTTGCGATAGCACTATATTTACATTTTTGACAGTACTTGAGCCCATTATGTTCGAGCAAGAATTCTCCATTTGCTTCGGTGAAAGTGTGGAGGTCGGTGACACTGCCTATAGTGTTTCTGGAGTATATACCGATAATTTTATGACGGATGGTGGTTGTGATAGTATTGTCATTACCTACCTTTCGGTGAATGATCCAATTAATACAGCCGTTGAAATAGATGGATTCATTCTTGAATCACAATCCTTAACGGGAGAATATCAATGGATAAAATGTGCACCATTTGAAGAAATTGCAGGAGCTAATGATCAAACTTTCGAAGCTGTTGAAAATGGAGATTATGCCGTTATCATATATGAAGATGGCTGTTCAGATACCTCAGATTGCTTCACGATTAGTACGATTGGAGTCACATCATATATATCTGAAAATGCGGACCTTTCCGTTTTTCCTAATCCAAGCATTGGTAGTATAACTGTCAATCTTCCATCTAATCAAATTGGTGAACTTATACTTTACAATGCATTAGGAGCTGTTGTTTACCGAGAAAAAAACACCAGCAATTCAATGATGATAGATCTTTCGGCTCAAGCGGATGGTATGTACGTGATTATCTTTACGTGTGAATCAGGTACCTATTCAACTAAAATATCCCTCCAATAGCGTTAATTTATCGTTAAACTGGATAAAATAGCCGATAAAAAAGTTGTTTCATTGAATGCAACTTACTTATATTTGCTCCGTAGAAATACGTAGTAAGTCCGATTAATTTAATTTAAGGTCTTACTTTTTAATAAAAAATTATGAAAGGGCTACTTACCGCTGTTATATTATTAATCAGCCTTCATCTTTGTGCACAAACTTACACTGAAGTTTTCAAGACAATTGCATTTGATCGTGAGACAGAGGATCGACTTGGTTATTCGGTTGACATCTCAGGCAACTATGCAATCGTAGGTTGTTATGGGGACGATTTTGGACCATTTGATCCAAATATGGGATCTGCTTATATTTTTGAAAAAACAGGAATTGAAGATTGGACCTTTGTACAAAAAATTAACAACTCGGATCAAGATGATTATGATCGATTTGGTTGGTCAGTTGCGATTGATGGTAATATAGCGATTATAGGAGCGTATGGAGAAGATGAAGATGCTTCGGACGCTAACACCATGGCTAGAGCCGGTTCGGCTTACATTTTTCAGAGAGGTGATGATGGTGTTTGGACTGAAATGCAAAAAATTGTTGCATCAGACCGAACGGCAGACGACGAATTTGGATGGTCTGTTGATATTTCGGATAGTACCGTAATCGTTGGTGCTCATCATGAAGGTCACAATGCTGCTGGAGGGGCATACGAATACCACGCTGGTTCTGCTTATATATTTGACCTAGGATTGGACGGTGTTTGGATACAATCACAGAAAATTGTTGGCTCTCAGCGTGCAGATGATCATTATTATCCTGACGGTCGTCCTGATCCAACAGATGAAGATCTATCCGATTTATTTGGTGGCTCCGTTGCAATATCTGGAGATTATATCGTTGTTGGCGCTCACAATTATGATTATGGTCCAGCTGGAGTTGGAACAGGTCTTTTATGGAATCAAGGTTGTGCTTATATCTATGAGCGTTCGGGAGGTGTTTGGACTGAATCTACACAAATCCACAGTACGATACGCAAGGCATGGGATCGCTTTGGATATGCTGTAGATATTGACTCGAATATTGTATTAATTGGTGTTTATGCAGAAGATGAAAGTGAATTTGAAGCAGCTTCACTAATGAATGCTGGTGGCGCTTATATATTCGAGAGAGATTTGACCGGTGATTGGCTTCAAATCCAAAAACTAGACGCTAGTGACCGCAGTACTGGCGACCATTTTGGCCGATCCGTCGCGATTGATGGAAACCATCTAGTGATTGGAGCAGAACAAGAAGATATTGATGGTGTAGGTGAAGATACGCTCTCCAATTCAGGCGCTGCTTATGTATTCTTAAAAGATGACGCAGGTGTTTGGTCTGAAATTCAAAAGGTGACAGCCTCTGATCGACAAAACTTAGATTTGATGGGTGAATCGGTAGGTATTTCTGGCACCTCTTTTATTGTAGGTGCTTGGCAACAAGATTTGGACTCAGTCGGATTGGATTATATTGAAGATGCTGGGGCTGCCTATATCTATAGTTCTATCGTCTGTGAAACTGAATTTTCGGAGCAAGACATCAGTATTTGTGCCGGCGAATCCTATGAAATTGGAGAAAATGTATATACAGCAACTGGCACATATGTCGATACACTTTTAAATGGAGATGTTTGTGATAGTGTTGTGACCACGAATTTAACTGTAATAGAACCTTTATTTCTTGATCAAACAGTCTCAATCTGTTATGGAACAACCTATACCATTGGTATTAATGCCTATGATGCTTCAGGTGTTTATATTGACACCTTGGATGCGATAACAGGATGCGATAGTATTGTAACAACAGAGCTCTTTGTTGAGGAAGAAAATTCATTTGAACAAACATTGACAATTTGTGCCGGAGAATTTATCCTAGTAGGAGGCACCGAATATGTTGAATCAGGTATCTACATTGACACCCTTGAATCAGCTACCTTTTGCGACAGCATTGTGACGAGCAATTTAACAGTATTACCTGTAATTGATGTAAGTCTAAACGTGGACGCACTTACGATAACCGGAGGAGATCCGGAGGTTTTAACGACAACTTTCCAATGGATAAAATGTGATCCTTATACCATTATAGAAGGCGCTACATCATCAACTTATACAGTGGAAGAAAATGGAGATTACGCTGTGATTATTACAGACGGAGATTGCTCCGACACTTCAGAATGTGTCACAATAAGTGAAGTTGGTCTCAATTCATTTGACCAAACTCGTCTAACGATTTATCCAAATCCAACCGAGGGACAATTCACAATCACACTTGATTCTCAGCATTCTCTCACTTCAATCACTATTTCAAATAATTTAGGCCAAGTGGTGTATGAAGGTCAATTAACACAACTTTCTACTGTATTCGATTTTAGTGGTTATTCAAAAGGTATCTATCTGATTCGTATCATTGATGGAGATCGATCATATCTTGAGCGAATAAGCATTAACTAATAAATGAACTAACTGATAGGGCTTCGAATAGACTTCGAAGCCCATTTTAAGCTTTATGAAACTATTCCTCTCCCTCATTACCGTATTCTTTTTATCCATTAGCGGTTACGCACAACTATTTTCTGAAATCATTAAAACGGCAGCATTCGATCGCGAAACAGAGGATCGATTTGGATATGCCGTTGACATTTCGGGCGATTATGCAATTGTTGGTGCATATGCAGATGACTTTGGTGCGTTCGATCCCAATATGGGCTCTGCTTATATTTTTGAGAAAACAGGTATTGAGGATTGGACTTTTGTACAGAAAATACAAAGTTCAGATCAAGATGATTACGATCGATTTGGATGGTCAGTTGCTATCAATGGGAATGTTGCAGTTGTGGGCGCTTACGCAGAAGATGAAGATACGGATGATTCAAATACACTATCCAAAGCGGGGTCAGCTTATATTTTCGAGCGCGATAGTGTTGGTCTTTGGATTCAAGTTCAAAAAATTGTCGCTTCCGATCGGGACACAAGTGATGAATTTGGTTGGACTGTTGACATTTCTGGTGAAACAATTATAGTTGGTGCTCATCAAGAAGGACATGATGAAATTGGCGGTGATTTTATTTTTAAATCAGGATCCGTTTATGCTTTTGATCGTGGAATTGACGGAACGTGGTTTGAATCACAAAAAATAGTGGCTTGGGACCGACAAGCCGATTCAGGTGGTGGTGATGAAACCATTAATATTTGGCATTACCAAGACATTGATTATGGCGATTTGTTCGGGTGTTCAATTGCAATATCGGGTGATTTCATGATTGTTGGCGCACATAATGGCGATTATAATCCGGACGGATTTGGAGGTGTCGATCAGGCAGGTGCCGCTTATATTTTTCACCGTGTTGGGGGCGTGTGGGAAGATGATCAAAAAGTATGCGCTACAATTCGCGCTGGATGGGACCGTTATGGCTATTCGGTTGATATTGATTCTAACGTTGCCGTGGTCGGTGCGAAAGCAGAAGACCAAAGTGAATTTGAAGCGGCTTTTCTGCACAATGCTGGATCGGCTTATATCTATCAAAGAGGCATAGATGGTACCTGGGCTACAGTACAAAAAATAGACGCCAGTGACCGAGGAGTTGGTGACCATTTTGGAATTGACGTCGCAATTGATGGTGATTATATGGTAATCGGAGCTGAATCAAATAATTTTGATGCGGATGGCTTGGATGAAGAAAACAATTCTGGAGCGGCTTACATCTTTGAAAAGTCAGATGATGATACCTGGTCAGAGGTTCAAAAAATTGTTGCCAGTGACCGCATGTTGGAGGACTGGTTTGGAAATGCGATTGGCATTTCTGAACATACTATTATAGTTGGAGCATGGCAGCAAGATTTTAATGAAATCGCCTTAGACTCCATAGAAGATGCTGGTGCAGCTTATTTTTTTAGTTCACTGCTGTGCTCAACCGAATTCACTGATCAAACAATTACGATTTGTGCTGGCGAAAGTTTAGCAGTTGGTTTATCTTCTTATACAGAAAGCGGAACATATAGTGACACCCTACTCAATAGTGGTGCCTGCGACAGTATCGTCAATACAGTTCTGACTGTTGCTCCCCCTTTAGCATCCGCTGCAACTGTATCCATTTGCTTTGGAGAAACCTATACAATAGGTGAATCCATTTACGTCGAAACTGGCATCTACACCGATACGCTTCTCGCCGATTCGGGATGCGATAGTATTGTAACGACTGATCTTTTGATCCAACCTGAAATTTTGACGGAATCATTACTCTATATTTGCTCAGGTGAATCGGTCATTGTTGGCGAATCTGAATACAGTGAACCTGGGGTATATACAGATGTTTTCGTTTCGGAATCACTTTGTGATAGTATTGTCATTTCTACCGTAGAATTTGTTACAGTGATCGACATAACTGTCACGGTAGATGATCTTATTAGCCTAACCGCTAATGAACCAATCGGAGGTTCCACCTCATTTCAATGGATAAATTGCGATACCAGTGAGCCTATTGACGGCGCCACAGAACAAAGCTTTACTGCTCCAGAAAACGGGAATTACGCCGTGATCATTTCAAAAGATTTTTGCACGGATACCTCTACATGTTTTATGATATCGAACGTAGGGATCAATCAGGAATCTATAGATTTTTTGACCATTTATCCCAATCCGACGCAAGGCGTCATTTTCGTAGGTTCACCTGAACAATTTATTGGATCATCTTTTAAAATCTACTCAGTAGTAGGTGAAGTGATTTATGAAAGTATCATAAATAGCACACTTTTTTCCATAGATCTATCCGCTTTCGAAAAAGGAATTTATCTCATTCGTATTAAAGATAGTGAGCAGGTCTTCACTGCGCGAATTGCGTTAGACTAGAATTCGTTCACAAAAAATCATTAAAAGACTGGAATCTATTGGTGCAAGTCCTTTTTCTACCTTTATCCTTGTTATGAGCACGTAAGACGACAGGAAATGAGATTGAATCATTTGATTGCCACTATTTTTTCTCCAAATCATTTATTTGAGTGGCTGTAAAAAACGAATCAGTTCCCCACTCTTTTAACTCAATTAAAATTCCCACCCTACCTATTCGATCCTGTGTTAATCGCTGTTAATCAAAATTTAATTTTTTACCCTTTAGAAGATGAATTTTATAATTTTCGCGGTTGCCTGTTTCTTGATAAAACAAGACCTTATATCATCCTCTATCAATTCGAACTTGCCACTATGATTAACCGCCTGTGATAGCGTTAAGATACGTCATGCGCAAAGTGTCATTCAAGATCATCTAAAATATTATCATCTTTCTCAACTTCACTCGGATCAAGGAGAATCGAAAGCACAAAGGAAATAATGATCAAAGCCGAACCTGCAAGCATTATTATGTATTGATACGGCCAATGCATAATTTTAAACAAGACTGCCAGAACAATGCAGGCCATACCCATATTATAGAGCATTTTGGTGATGCGATTTGTTAGAATAGGATCGGGAATATTGAAATGAACCTCCACCCAATTTTTAGTAAAATAAATCACGCCTAAAGCAATAACAGCCGGAAACGTTCCTATGACATTAAAAAGGGGTAAATTGAAAAATATTTTACCGATTAAAACAATGAGCAATGCCACTGTAAGAAGATTTAAAATGCGCTGTATTAATTTACCGTTCTTCATCTTATTGAGGTACTTATTTAGGTAGGGTTTGATTTTAAAATTACAAGCGTTAACAGCCAAAAACGCCGAATCATTTGATTCGGTGTAGCGAATCCAGCAATGAATAATATCACTAATTGTTGTTTCATTGAATTGTTTCGACGTGTGAAAAGTATTTTTTCCAAATATCACCCAACATGGCGTAACCTTTAAAACCTAGTGCTTCACAAATTGGAATGCGATTGGCGTCGACACCACCTAAAGCGATCACGCGCTCCTTCGTTCCAGCCAAAAATGCTGCCAATACTTCCGCATCATTAAAAGCTGAATCGTAGCCAATCTTTAAAATATCATCAAAAATCGGACTGAGAAAAACATAATCCATTTTAAATGGAACCTCTTGAATTTCTCGAAAACCATGCGCTGAATACGTGACTATCGCTGGCCGCTCGCCATTCACCAACAGCTGCCTATTGCTTACCAATAAAAACCGTCTATCGCAGGTACTGGTTAATTCATCTTCATAAGAAATTTCAGCCAAAGGCTTACGGTTAATATTGACCCCTGCCAAATCAAACTCGTGCACTAAATCAAAATGCGAATGCAAAATAACTTTATCATGGTGATTCGGAATTAACTCCAAAAAATTAATCATTTCATCTCGAGAGTAGTCTGGTTTGTGCACATGCAAAAAATCCCAATCACCTTCCATCAAATTATTGAGCAGAAGCGTTTCGTGCGGTAGGTTATCTTCATAAGTAAAGAGGATCTTTAACATTTTTATACCATCAATTAGTAAAAATTACGCCTAATTTATTTCAAGAGTAAAATAAGGATTTATATCTTTTTAGCACTCAGAAACCATGAATCTTTTCATCAATCTGCAATTGAAGTATTCAGATTTTCCAAGTTAGAAGAAATAGACAATGAACTAAAAGAAAACTGAATTGAAATCAAAAAGTGTGGTTTACGCATTATGTGAACAGTGCCCTAACCGCTTGTACTTTTTCTTGAAGTGAAAGAGTTGACTCAAAGGTTTCACTCAGCAAAACAGCCGTAACATCCGTATCCGCAATAAGCTGCTTCATTTGATGAAGGGATTTAATTCCACCAACAACCAAAGGTGTATTTAGGGTAAGAAAAACCCAACCATAACTTTCTTTAGCGGAATAACAATGTTCAAGCGCTTCTTGACCAATTAAGCCACTCGGCCGAAGACTATTGGACCTAAAACGTTGTAAATCCAAGTACAATTCATGTACCTCCGCTAATTCACCGTTCTTACAGTCAGCAATTGAATATGCAGTCGTACAGATTATGTGTTGAGGAAATTCTTTTTTTAGTTGATCTATCGAGACGCTATTGTTTTCGACCAAAAGGCCAAAGGGCGCTAAATTCTCAACTAATTCGGGGGAATAAGAGATAATCAACTCCAAGCCTGCTTTTTTAAGCTTTGCGACTTGCCCTAAAAAAGTCGTTGATAATTCAAGTGGTATTTCTTTGATGAGAATGCGAAATACATCATTCAAAAGCAGGTCATTTATTCGGGTAAGCGTTGACTCTTCGTGGTCAAATGTAAATTGGTAATAGATTTTCTTCACGTTAATTGATCTCAAGGGTGAATACATTTCAAACAAAAGGATAAAAGATTCTTTGCTAATACGCTGAATTTACAATTTTAACAATTCTAGTTTGATATTATCCCCATAAAACCTGGAAGTAGATTCTTGGAAACTCGACGTGATATCAGAGACGTAAAAATGGTTATCACCCGTTTTTTTAGGGCTCAATAAATCTTCATTCTTAAAAATCTCTTTCATTTTGAGCGCGACAATATCTGTAGAATCATAGAGTTTTACTTTGCCTTTAAAAAAATCGTTGATTTCATCCCTGATTAAAACATAATGTGTACAGCCTAAAATCAAAGCGTCTATGTCTTTGAAAATAGGATTACTCAGATAATTTTCAATGACCGTATGACTAATTTTATCCTTGCTAAAACCCTCCTCAATCATTGGAGCGAGTAGCGGCGTGGCGAGCACTTCCATTTTTATTGTTGGATTACGACGCGCCATTTTCTCGTGATACACGCCTGAATTGACCGTAGTTTTTGTTGCAATTAATCCAATTTTTTGATGATTACCGTCTGCTACGACCGCCTCAATAATTGGATCGATTACGTTGATGACAGGAATGACACCTTTGTATTTATCTCGTAAGAACTCATATGAGATAGCTGAGGCCGTATTGCAAGCAATTACAATTGATTTACAATTGTTGGCCATCAAGAAATTAGAAATACTCTTAGCGTAGCGTAAAATAGCATCCTTTGATTTATCGCCATAGGGTAAATGAGCTGTATCCCCAAAGTAGATAAAGCGTTCGTTGGGCAAATGTTTTGAGATAGCCTTTGCTACAGTTAACCCACCGATTCCAGAATCGAATATACCTATTGGTCTTTCCACGAATGCTAAATTAAAAAAAAAGGTCACGCAGAGGTGACCTTTTTAATAATATTGTTTTTAGCCTTGTTACGTCTTATTCACCCGGAGTAAGAACAGGGTTTGCTAATTCAAGTCTACGCATTTCTGCAATTACATCATTTGTGAGGTCTACACCTCTTCCTGGGTTCACCCAAAACGTTCCACCTTCTTCTTGGTAATACATGATATAATCCATTCCACGTGCCTTACCTACAGTTGCAACAGCTTCCTTTAACCACTCTTGAATTGGAACCATATAACGCTCGTTGATGATTTCCATTTGGCTTAAATAAACCTGTTCAACCTCTTGTAAACGTCCTTGTAACATATTCAGTTCTTCCATCTTAATATCACGTTCGAGAGAAGTCATTGTTTTTTCATTCGCTTGATAGTAAGCGTATTTCTCGCGAATTAATTTTTCAAGATAAGTTGCGGATTCAGTTGCAGTAGCTTCCACCTCTTTTTGTTTAGCCATAGCCTTTTTATAGGTATCTAAACTATCTACAACCTTCATATAATCAATATGACCCATTTTTTGGGCTGAAGCAGAGAAGCTTCCGATTGCAAAAATTGCTACTATTGCGATTAATAATTTTCTCATTTTGTTTTTTTTCTTTGTTATCTATTTAGTCATTATCAATTTTGATGCCCATATTTCGTAATACCTGATCACTGATATCATATTTGGGGTCAGCATACAATAAATTGGATTGATTTGCTTTATCAAATACGAAGGCATAATTTCGCTCAGAAGCGATATCTTGAATGGCGTTAAAGATCTTATCTTGAATTGGTTTGATGAGTTCTTCGCGTTTCGCAAATAAATCTCCACCAACACCAAAACGTTTTTTTTGCATTTCACGCGCTTTTATTTCTGCATCAGCAATTTCTTTTTCGCGTTGCTTCTTAATTTCAGCAGGAAGTAAGATCGCTTCGACCTCATAATCCTTTCGCTTTTTATCGACATCTAGGAACAATATTTCAATTTCTTCTTGCCATTGTTCAGACGCTTTATCCAATTGAATTTGTGCTTCTGCATATTCAGGCATTTGATCCAAAATATATTGCGTATCGACATAGGCATAACGCTGTGATATCGCCGAATTTACAATACCAACAAGTAAAAATAATGCCAACAAACCTTTTTTCATCTCTTTGTTTTTTTGCCTTAAAAATAAACGGAACTTCAACCGATCTATTTTATCAAACATTCACCAATCACTCGCTCCTCATTTCGCTAATTTTCGGATGCGAATTTACAATTTTATCTTACAAATCTCCAATATTCATACCAATGATTGGGAAGAACCCGAAAGTATACCCTTTTGGACTAGAACCTGGATCGGCTTCGGCAGAACCCGCGCCGGCAGCACCAACATCCAATGGATCAAATCCCCATGCAAAATCTACCCCTAACATTCCGAACATAGGAAGGAATAAACGGACCCCAAATCCGGCTGAACGCTTTACATTAAAAGGGTCAAATTTATTAAATGTATCCCAGGTATTACCAGCTTCAGCAAACATCAGTGCATAAATCGTAGCACTCGGATTTAAAGAAATTGGATATCTTAATTCAACGGCATATTTTGCAATTACTGTTCCTCCAGTAGTCGCCGAAACAGGTGTACTTCCCGTATATCCTCGAAGTGATATAATCTCACGACCATCAAATTGCCAAGTTCCGTTTAGACCACTACCTCCTAAGTAGAAACGTTCGAAAGGCGAATAACCTTTAGCCGCGTTATAAGAGCCCAAGAAACCAAATCCAAATTTAGGATGCAGGACCAATTTTTTATTTCTTGTCAATGGCGCATACCATTCACCCGTAAATTTAATTTTATAGTACTCCGCAAATTTATAGCGTTCCTGATCCGTCATTCCGGCATATTCTGAATTATCAATACCATCAAAAGAGGAATACGGCAACGTTGCTTTTGCGGTAAGGGTAAACTTCGATCCAGATCGTGGATAGATCAACTCACTCACAGACGTTCGAGTCAGGACTCCTTTAAGAGAAATATTATTAGAATAACCATCTGTAAAAATGAAATACTGTGATTGCTGAAGGTCATAATATTGATAATTGAATTCCCCATAAATTTGGAAGTAATCATCCGGCCATTTAAGTCGTGACCCCAAACCGACACCAACAGAAGTAATGGATGTTTGGCTGTATAAAGCGTCTGTCCGATTCAAACTATTTGTCAATAAAGAATAGGAGCTAAAAATTGTGAAAGAAGTTGGCTTTTTACCCCCTAGCCACGGTTCAGTAAACGATAAATTGTACGATTGATAGCCTCTACCGAATGTTTGTCCACGCAAACTTAATTGCTGACCATCTCCTGCAGGAAGTGGCTGCCACGCCCCTTTTTTAAAGAAATTTCGCGTCGAAAAATTCGTAAAAGAAAGACCGACAGTACCAATTAAACGGCCACCACCGAAACCGCCTGATAACTCGATCTGATCTGACGACTTTTCAACCACAGTATATTCAATATCAACAGTACCATCAGCAGGATTAGGAATTGGATTTACCCCAAACTGTTCTGGATCAAAATAACCTAGATTCGCTAATTCCCGTTGTGTACGGATGATGTCATTACGGTTAAAAAGATCCCCTGGTTTCGTTCGAATTTCTCTCAAAATAACGTGATCATTCGTTTTCGTATTCCCATTGATAATGATATTTCGAATACGCGCTTCTTTACCTTCACTGATTCGCATCTCGTAATTAATGTGATTGTCAGCAGTAATACTTACTTCTACAGGAACGATATTGAAGAATAAGTGACCACGATCCATATAGATAGAAGTAATATCTCGACCATCTTGGCTTGCATAAAGGCGTTGTTCCAATAAACCACTATTAAATAAATCACCATTAGATATACCTAAAATTGTATCCAATTGTCCATCTGTATATTTTGTATTACCTACCCATGTAATCTCACCAAAGAAATATTCTGCTCCTTTGTCGATATACATATCGATCCCCATGGTTTTATCATCAATTTGGTAGACAGAATCGCGCACAATAGCCGCATCACGCAATCCGATTGAATTGTATTTTTCAATGATGGCCATCTTATCACGTTCAAAAGCAGTCCGGTTAAATTTAGAACGTTTAAAGATTCTCATGATCCCCTTCTGCTTTGTATCCTTCATAGAGCGACGAATTCCGCCGTCAGAGTAACTGATTTTAGTTTTGTATCGTTTAATCAGTTTATCATCAGGATTTGTGCTCACGACCTCATTATCGTAGACATTTATCACCCCAATTTTAACACGTTCACCTTTGTCAATCACAATGGTTAGGTTACGCAAATTAAAACCGGTAGTATCTATTTTTTCCTTGATATCAATACTCGCATTGTAAAATCCTTTATCGTTATAGTAACTTTTAATAATGTTTCGAGTATTCGAAAGCAGCGACTCGGTTATGGTTTGACCCGGTGTTAAATCAATAATTTCTTTCAAATTATCTTCTTCACCTTTTCGAATACCTTGAAATTTGTAACCATTTAATTTTGGTCTGCCTACTAATTTAATCACCAAAAAGATTTCGTCTTTGTAAATTTTATCAAATCCAATTTGGACGTCAGAGAACAAGTTTTGAGACCAGAGCGTTTCAATTGCTTTAGAGATATCTTGACCAGGAATAGTAATTTTTTTACCGACAGTTAATCCAGAAACCACACGAATGGCGTCATGATCTAAATTATCTACACCAAACACTTGCACAGAAGCGATCGTGTATTTTTTCGGTTCCAAAAAAGTATTATCACCCCCTACAATCTTATCACCATTAATTTGGGAAAACACACCTGCAGCGGTGAATGTTAATAGTAATACAATTAAAAATCTAATCATCTTTATTGAGTTCGTTTAGCTGTTCACCTATCAATCCGAAACGACGTTCCCGTGTTTGGTATTCATAGACTGCTCTGTAAAAATCTTCCTTTTTAAAATCTGGCCAAAGCACAGGCGTAAAGTGCAATTCGGAGTAAGCCAGTTGCCAAAGTAAAAAATTACTAATTCGAATTTCACCACTTGTACGGATCATGAGTTCAGGATCCGGAATACCAGCAGTATAAAGGTGGTCATGAACAAGTTGATCATCAATATCATCCAATTCAATTTTTCCTTCTTTATATTTTTCAGCAATTCGTTTAATCGCTTCTTTAATTTCAAGTTTAGCACTATAATTCAGTGCAAGAATAAGAACGGTTCCTTTATTCGAAGCTGTTCGTTTTATCGCTTTCAGCAATTCATTTCTACACCCATCAGGCAAATGATTGGTATCACCAATTGTCAAGAGACGGACATCATTATTATGCAATGATTCAATTTCGCTGGCAATTGTATTGACGAGTAAATCCATTAACCCATCAACTTCGGCCTTGGGGCGATTCCAGTTTTCAGTTGAAAAAGCATACAAGGTTAAAAATTTAATCTTCATTTCCGTCGCTGCTGTCAATGCTTCGCGCACCGACTCCACACCTGTTGCGTGACCGAACAAACGCATCTGTCCTTTCTCTTTCGCCCACCTTCCGTTTCCATCCATTATGATGGCCACATGTTGTGGAATATTATCGATATCTAACTTCTCTTTGTAATCCATTTTTAATCAGCCGAACAAATTTGCATGATTTTTTTTACAATTCAACGTATTCAGAACGTGAAATTTATGATTAAATTGTTTTATTAACAAAGCTTAACACTAAGTAAAATCAGTGAATTGCGTCCATTTCATCCATTTGGACAAGGTTGCAAGTCAATACAAAAAAAGGGATCGCCGGCATTTGGGACCCCTTTTCTTAAACTTTCAAATTTTATTATTATTCAGCAAGGACAATGACCTTATCTGATTTTACTTCGATAACGCCACCATTAATTTGAAACGTAAAAGTAGCATTGTCTTTAAATTCTGCATTGTAGCGTCCTTCAAATTCTTCGCTATCATTCTCAGCTAAAATCTGATCCACTTTCACTTCACCCTTAGAAAGAGCAGAGATCATTGGAGCGTGACCCTTCAAGATCCCAAAAGAACCGTCTAAGCCAGGCAAAACAACATGAGAAACGTTGCCTATAAATAATGTCTCGTCTGGTGTAATTACCTCTAATAACATTGTTTTCTAATTTTAATTTTGTGCGATCATTTTTTCACCTGCTTCAATCACATCTTGAATACCACCTTTAAGGTTAAAAGCAGCTTCAGGATATTGATCCAACTCACCGTCCATGATCATATTAAACGCTTTGATTGTTTCTTTAATATCAACCAACACACCTTTCAATCCAGTAAATTGCTCAGCAACGTGGAACGGTTGAGATAAGAAACGTTGAACACGTCTAGCGCGGCTTACAACTAATTTATCTTCCTCAGAAAGTTCGTCCATTCCAAGAATCGCAATGATATCTTGTAATTCTTTATACCGTTGAAGTGTCAATTTAACACGTTGAGCACAATCATAATGATCTTGTCCAACGATTTCTGCTGTTAGGATTCGAGAAGTAGAATCCAATGGATCCACTGCAGGATAAATACCTAACTCAGCAATTTTACGTGACAATACCGTAGTCGCGTCCAAGTGAGCAAACGTAGTAGCTGGAGCTGGATCCGTTAAATCATCTGCAGGAACGTAAACCGCCTGTACAGAAGTAATTGAACCGTTTGTTGTTGAAGTAATACGCTCTTGCATAGCACCCATCTCTGTTGCCAAAGTTGGTTGGTAACCTACCGCTGAAGGCATACGACCTAAAAGGGCAGAAACCTCAGAACCAGCTTGTGTAAATCGGAAGATGTTATCGACGAAGAAAAGGATATCTGCACCTTTACCTTCTCCTTCACCATCTCTATAATATTCAGCAAGTGTTAATCCAGAAAGGGCCACACGAGCACGTGCTCCTGGAGGCTCGTTCATTTGACCGAACACAAACGTTGCTTTAGATTCTTTTAATTTTTCAGTATCAATTTTAGAAAGATCCCATCCACCATTTTCCATGTCATGCATAAAATCCTCACCATAATTGATGATACCTGATTCTAACATCTCTCTCAAAAGGTCATTTCCTTCTCTCGTTCTTTCACCTACACCAGCAAATACAGATAAACCAGCATATGCTTTCGCGATATTATTGATCAACTCTTGGATCAATACCGTTTTGCCTACACCGGCACCACCGAACAAACCAATTTTACCCCCTTTTGCATAAGGCTCAATCAAATCGATTACTTTAATTCCCGTAAAAAGAACCTCCGTAGCAGTAGATAAATCTTGAAATCTAGGCGCTTCACGGTGAATTGGTAAACCATTCACTTTAGAAACGGCACCAATTCCGTCAATTGCATCACCAGTTACATTGAAAAGACGACCTTTAACAGCATCACCTTTCGGCATTAGAATTGGAGATCCCGTTGCAATCACTTCCATTCCTCTTCTGAAACCATCTGAAGAATCCATTGCAATACTACGTACAGAATCATTACCAATGTGTTGTTGAATTTCCAAAACTACTTTTGTTCCATCCTCTTTAACAACCTCCAAAGCACCCATGATTTCTGGAAGCTCAACTCCATGGTCAAAACTGACATCAATAACTGGACCTATAACCCTAGAAATCTTACCTTTGATAGTAGACATTACCTTAAAATTTTGAATAAATATTTAATTTTCGTGGTGCAAATTTAGTTCTTTTTATTCTTTGAGGAAGTCTTAATGCTAGTTTTTTCTATAACTTTGATAAAAAAATTTATTTATTGCGAAATTATTCGGGCTACAACGCCCAATTTCGGAACATTTTGGCCTAATCTAATCAACAGTTGGTCTATTACAAATTGTTAAAAAAAAGATATAATTCACAGATGAAGGTCTATTACTCAATGGATGAGATTCCAACCATCAAAAATCCGGTTCTAACGATTGGAACATTTGACGGTGTTCATATTGGTCATCAAGAAATTATTGCTTTATTGAAAAAAAGTGCAGAAGAAATTCAAGGAGAAACGGTCTTGTTTACTTTTCACCCGCATCCAAGAATGGTTTTACACCCGGATGACCATGGCATGAAATTGATTCAATCGATAGACGACCGGATTCAAAAGTTGGAACAGTATGGTATTGATCATTTAATTCTTTTCCCCTTTAGCCTTGCATTTAGTCGTTTAACAGCTGTTGAATTTGTTCGTGATATTTTAGTCAACAGAATCAATATCAAACGAATGACGATTGGGTATAACCATCATTTCGGTCGCAATCGTGAAGGGAATTTAGAACTCTTGCGCGAACTCGGTCAAGTCTATGATTTTGATGTACAAGAGATCGGAGCGATAAGCGAAAACAACGTAAATATTAGTTCAACCAAGATTAGACAGGCCGTTGATGCGGGAGAATTAATCACTGCCGCATCTTATTTAGGCGAGCCTTTTCAATTTGTTGGAACAGTTGTTCACGGTGATCACCTGGGCACAACTATAGGATTTCCTACCGCAAACCTTGAACCTTTAAATCCGCATCAAATCCTACCAAAGAATGGTGCATATGCTGTTTTAGTTGATGTTGAGGGTGCACAAATGAGAGGAATGATGAATATTGGTATACGACCGACGGTAACTGAAAAGGAAGTGCTAAAAATAGAAGTTCATGTTTTTGATTTTAATTCGGATATTTATAGTGAAACAATACGGATTCATGTGATTGAACGTTTAAGAGACGAACGAACGTTTGAATCTTTGGAGCAATTAAAAAAACAATTAGCAGATGATAAAATCAATAGTGTTTATATTTTGGATCATTTTGTTGCCCCTAATCGGACATTCACAAGCTGAACCGGTCTATTTAAAACTTAAAGACGCCAAACAAATTCATCCCGATTCAGTTTTCTATCTCGATTTAAGTCGTGAAGGACTGAAAGAAATTCCTACCGAAATAATTGCCTTTAAAAACCTTAAAGAAATCGATTTATCAAACAATAAATTGACCAACCTACCCCTGGATTTTATCTTCCCTGAATTATCCATCCTGAATTTAACCAATAATAAATTACATGAATTTCCCAGCGTGATTTGCAAAAACACGGGACTTACGAAGTTGCTAATGGGAAAAAATTACCTGACTGAAATTCCCGAATGTATTGGAGAATTGTACAATTTAGAATTGTTAGATATTTGGTTCAATATTATATCCATACTTCCAGAATCCTTAACCCAACTCAATAAACTTCGGTCAATAGATATCCGCGGAATGAATTATAGTGAGGAGTTTCAAGAAAAGTGGAATAAATTATTGCCGCGCACAAAAATTGAATTTGATAATGGGTGTGATTGTGGGTTGTAGGGGAGTATTTAGTCAATAGTCGTTAGTCGTTAGTTTCTAGTGGTTAGTGACTTGGGGTTCGGCTCCGCTCACCCCGCCGCCATTTATCAAACCAATGTTCGGCTTACTTCGGCGGCGCTCAGCACGAGCCGCTCACCCCGCCGTCATTTTCTATCAATCGAATAGCGGCTCACCTCCTTTTTATGTTTGTCAGTTGAAAATCTTGAACACTTGGACTCTAATTTTATAGCTGAAATTTAAGTTTTGGATTTTCAATAAACCCTGCCAAATATTCTTGCTCGTACTGTCCTTTTGTTGGGAAAAGAATTGCTTTTTTAGCGAGACTTACCATTTCCATGATAGTGGTATAACCTGCTCTAGAAATGATAGTTTCACTTTGTGCGATCAACAATTCGAGCTCTTGTGTTGTAGGATTTTCGAACGAATTAATTCCTTCGATTTTGGTTCCAACAATTGCTATATTATCCGTTTTGTCCTTTGCAAAATCAAGTGCTGTTTTTATAAAATTTGTTCGCTCAGGTTCGGGACCAGAAAGGATGATTAAATAGACATACTTTGGGTCGGCATCTATTTTTTCAAAGCGACTTAAGGGGCCAATAAAAAAGACATTGGATAATTTTTTGGGATTCGATAATTCGCCTGTTAGTTTACGATCTTCAAAATCGGGTACCCAAACCGAATTAAAATTTGAAATCCAATGCCGTAATTTTTTATTTACAATTGATTTAAAAAAAGGAATTTGCAGGTTGATTTGGTGCGTGATTAAAACCGACTCAATTTTTGGATGGTAAAAGCCATATCGATTATCAGAAATAATGAGATCAATCGTATGATTTTGCACAAAAGAATTTAACCATTTATGTTCTGTTCGAATCGCTTTTTTGATTTTGGCAAATTGACTTAAAACTTGAATGAATGTATTTTTTGTACTGTCCAAGGTAATTTCATATCCCTTGATTTCGAAACATTCAATTGCATCAAATTCGGCGCGCATAAAATTGCATTGTGCTTTAGTTCCGGCAAAGTGGATGGTATTTCCGTTTTGCAGCAAACTTTTTATCACAACCGCAGAGCGCGTTAAATGCCCCATTCCCCAGTCTAAAGCCGAAAAAAGAATTTGTTTATTTTGAATAGTAGGAAAAAAATTTGCCATGCAATTGTTTACATGGCAAATTTAGTGAAATGAATAAGAAGAAAAGCGTAGTGCTTTTTAATTCGCAATTGAAATTCTGCCTGCATGTTCCACCGCACCATTTATGAGTACAGTGTAAACATATAAACCAGATTCCACATGCGAAATATCAATCAAGGGATTACTATCGCCATCAGCTAACCAACCGCGATAAACAACCTGACCATTTACGCCGTAAACTATTAGTTGCGCATTACTTTCGGACGGAATTGTGTATTTTAAATTTATTATTCCGTCCGAAGGGTTTGGATAAATCATAAATGAAGAAAGATTCGTTTCGTCCTCAACTTCTGGCATCAATGAACCTGAGCACGATCGGCAATTAACTGACGATAAACTATTAATTACAGAACCAAATGTAAATTCGGTTGCTTGACTTGTTGATGGGGTTTGGTAGCTTGAAATATCTGTATAAACTGTGTCTATACCATAAGCTTCAAGTCCTATATCCTGCTTAGCAAGCTGCTCTTCATAAACAAACATCCAATGATTAAGTACTACCCGTTCGGTTGAATCTATATCACATAAATTGATGTTTTGCAAAATGTCTAAACCCTTTTCTGTATGCCCAAGCATTCGGAATAAATGAGCTTTGTCAAGCTCTAAAGAGAAGCGTTGACGATACTCATCAATTGAGAAGGTGTCTTTTACGGTTAAAACATTTAAGACATCTACGTATTTTTGAATAGTTGAGTCGAAAGAATTTTGATGATCACTTCGTAAAATCGTACTATCGGTAATGGCATGTCCTACAACGAAACGCATGTCATTATAAGCTTCTCGAAGAAAATATTGAATTCTTTCATCATTTAACTGAGTCGAAGAGTATGCGTAGGTCAAAATATCATTATAATACTGAATGGCTTGTGAATCATAGTTTTGATCGTCCCAATAATGGGTATTTCCATTTGCAAATGAAATGGCAGAATCTAAACGCATAGCATTGGTTTGACCGGTAATTGTGATAA
>Ga0222668_1000065_pt1 | contig 75676 bp, 79 predicted proteins | sample AntAcemetagen728_FD_179823 | JGI IMG/M metagenome (GOLD analysis project Ga0222668, IMG submission 179823) | Saline water microbial communities from Ace Lake, Antarctica - #728 | ecosystem: Environmental > Aquatic > Non-marine Saline and Alkaline > Saline | place: Antarctica: Ace Lake...
GGAGCCGTCCATCGACAAATCGCGTCCTTCCAGTTTGCCTGTCACCTGCAAAGCCGAAAACAACCCTTCCGCGTTCATTTTTCCACGAACAGTTCCTCCAAGATGAGCCTTCTGGCCGCTGAGCCGCGCGATGTCGCGGAGACGGAGTGGCTCTTTGGTTTCGAGTCGAAGATACACCGCCTTATCCGGCACCATCGCCTCAGAAACCGGAGTGCCCGCGAAAACCGCAAAGGGATTCATGGGGAGGAAAATTTCCCCCGTCGCCACGACTTGGTTTTTCTCCCGGAGAACGGCATTTTTCAAACCCAGTCCCGAGCGGGCCAAGGTTGCCGTGGTGGTAAAGCGCCCTTGGCCCCGCTTGAGATCAAAGACGCTGAAATAGACATTTTCCGGAGAATAGGTCCCTTCGAACGATCCCGTCAGCCCTCCCGGAGTCAGGGCGGAAATAAAGTCATCCAAAGCGAGGGAAAAGGCTCCCGAATGCGCCGATCTGGTGCCATCGCCCTCCCAGTCCAAGCGGACCACTCCGCCATCCAGCGGGGAAACCGCCCGTTGAGATAAAAAGTCCCGATACGGTCCGACATCACCGACCCGAGCTTTAATCGCGCCGGAATATGCATTGGGCGATTCCAGCGCGATCGTCCCCTTTGCGTTGAGATGGTCCTGGCCGCTCCAAAATTCACATTGGGTCACCTGCGCCTCGTCCTGGGCGAAGGTCACTTCGACCCGTCCGGACTCGAATTTTTGTTTCCAGAGTTTCATTTCCGTCGCCTCCAGGCTGAGAAACCCCTTCAACCGCCCCTTCCGTCCGCTGAGGGAACTACTCAAACTCATGCGACCGCTCATTTGGTCAAAGGGCGGTCCCACCAAAGCGGCAAGCGCGCTCAGGTCTTTGATCGCGGCGGAGACATTGAGCAAAAATGGGGCCTTGGCCACCGAAGGCCAGGCCTCCTCGAGCGACATCTCGCCGTTGGCGGTGACGGCATTTTCCTTTTGCCGGAGTTCAAAACTATTTAAGACCAAGTGCCGGTGGATGAGGTTGGCCCCCACCGTCAAGGTCTCCCAACCCCGCTTATTCCAAAGAAATCCCTTAGCGGAAATCCGCAGCGAGGCCTGTCCATCGAGCGGTTTTTGGGGGTCGCCACGAAATGTCAGCCGTCCCTCCTGCAAGAGGCCCTCGGCCTCGCCAGGCCATCCCAAGAAGGCGGGAAGCGGAGCCAATTCGATTCCCGAACCCCAGAGGGCCACGTCCACTTCCGTCCCGTCGAAGGTTCCATCCACCCATAACGAACCTTTTTCAATGGCCACCTGGAGGCCAAAAGCCATCCCCCCGAGGCCGACAAACCGGAGGTGAAAATTATCCAGAGTGACGCCTTGAAACAAAGGCAAATCCGCCAGATACAAGATGCCCCCCTTCCAGGCGGTGACGCCTTCCAAGGGGCCAAAATTCTTCTGCCCGTAGGCGGATTCCACCCTCGCGGATTCGACGGAGATCTGGCCCACATTCCGTTCGCTGAAATTGGCCGACAATCCCTTCAGTTCCAGTTTCCCTCTCGTCGTGAGGATCTCCAAATTGACCCGTTGCCAGTTCATCAACTCGGCCCGAAGCGGCATGGCCAGATTTTCCGCTTTCCCGCTGCGAAGATCCACCACCCCGGTGAGGCCATCCACCGTCAACACTTCGACCACCCGGGTTCGTTTCATCAACACCCTCCAAAGGGAACGAAAATCCATTTCGATCCGATCCACTTTTACCGCGGAGCAGGACCCCTTCGGGTCATTCGCCCATATCTCGAGACCTTCCACCACCAAGGGGCCTCCCCGCTCCATCTGGATCGCTCCGGCCTGCCACTGCATCTCCGTGCTCGCCGCCCAGCGCGACAACCCAAAACGCATGCCCGCCACGATCATGGCCGGATGGAAGACCCAAAACGTCAGCGCCACCACCAAGAGAATAATCCCCGCCCGCCAGAGAGATCTCAAGGAACTCGATTTGGACGATTTTTGAGGCAATTTCATATTTGGGTCATTGAAGCCAAGGATTCGCAACCCCCTGAGAGGATCGCAAATCCGACACCCAAAGGGGTCGCATCATTCTTTTTGTCATTGTGGATCACAAGCGCATTTCAAATTTTGGAAGAAATTTGTCCGGCACCCTTCGCTTTGCGCATTTTTGGCTGGAAAGGCTTCCTCATGCCGGCACCACCAAGCCTTCGGCCTCGGCGAGTTTTCTCTGATTTCCATCGAAGGTGAGGACTTCCTTCGCTCCGAGCTCAATGGCTGTCGCCAGATGCAAAATGTCCATCGAGCGGTGGCCCTGCGCCTCGGCGTAGAGTTCGCTCAGACGTTCCGCCGCACTATCCACCAGCGGCCAAGGACCCGGAATGATGACCACCGCGCCGCGGACCAAGTCCGAGTTAGCCTGCGACCGATAAAGAGCACAGAGAAAGGAAGTGTCTGGATAGGCCGACATTAGACCAAATCCTCCGCAAGTTCATCACCCCGCATCGCAGCAACTTCTTCGTCGGTAAAGACTCGAGTCCCCCATGTCGCGCGCAATCTGACCATGATGTCCGGTTTAATGACCCTCTTTCCAGTCACGGCGTGGGCCGACGCGGGCACGAGAGCGGCAATCACCTTGCCTCTCTTGCTGATGTTAATGGATTCCCCCTCGTGGACCCACGCTTCGATACGGGGAAATTCATTGCGAAGTTCTCGGACGGTCGCCGTTTTCATGTGATCCGAAATAGGTCTCACCCCCACGTCCATCAAGATCATTTCACCGCCCGAACCGTCACGTCGGTGGTGCGGGCCTGGGTCTCCAAGGTCACCAACTTTTGTTTTTCCGCCGCTTGGAGAAGCTCACGGAAAGTGGAAAACCCGTGCGCACGTTCATTGAACCCGGGGTTTCTCCGTTTCAAAGCCTGCTTGATCATCGACCCCCAGATGAGAGCGTCTTCCCCGCGCTCTTCCTCCAGCGCCGCCAAGGTGGCGATCAATTGGTCCAGAGCCTGATCCGGAGTCGGGCCAACCGGAGCGTCGCCGGCCTTCGCTGCCACCTTTGCTTTCGGCGTAGCCGGGCGCCGCTGCGGGTTCTTCCGCACCAAGTCATCATAGTACAAGAATTGGTCGCAATTATTAATAAAGAGGTCCGAACTGGAATTGCGCACGCCGACGCCAATGACGGTCTTGTTATTTTCCCGCAACTTGCTGACTAAGGGCGAAAAATCCGAATCCCCGCTAAGGATGACAAAGGTGTCCAGATGTTGCTTGGTGTAGCAAAGGTCGAGTGCATCGACGACCATCCGGATATCGGCAGAATTTTTCCCCGACTGGCGGACATGGGGGATCTCGATCAGTTCAAAGGCGGCTTCGTGAAGGTTCTTTTTGAAGTCCTTATAGCGTTCAAAATCGCAATACGCTTTCTTCACCACGATATGGCCGCGGAGCAAAAGGCGCTCCAGGACCAACTGGATATCAAACGGGGGAAACTTGGCGTCCTTGGCCCCGAGGACGACATTTTCCAAGTCCAAGAATACCGCCATCGTGGAATCGGTCGCTGCCGGAAAGTCACTCATGGCCACAGCCTAGGGAATCTCCCTGCCGCTGGCGACATTTTCCGAAAGAGACCAGAAGAGGAGAAGAAAAAAAACGACTTACCCCTCTGTCCCATCCTCGGCGTGGGGCGTTTTCTCCCTCTCCGCCTGCAACCACTGCACAATTTCCGCCCACTGCGCAGCCAAAAAGGTCGAAAGGCTGTGGGTGCCTTCCGGGTCGATCCAAAGTCGTTTTTGCCCCTTGTAGCCATCATATAATTTCTGCCCCAGCACGGCCGGTACGGTTTGATCTTTCGCTCCGAGGAGGAATGCCACCTGCCCTGGATAGTTAGCCAAGTTTTCGTCCGAAGCAAAGCGGGTGCGGAGAAAGACACTGACCGGAAGCCATGGGTAATGGTATTGCGCCGCTGCGGCCAGGGAGTTGAATGGCGTGACCAAGATGACGCCGGCGATCTGGGTTGGTCGTTCCCGCACGGTGGCGCAAGCCGTCCCGCTGCCGAGAGATTCTCCCAGCAACCAAATCGTTCGCCCGGTTTCGGTCGCGAGAACATCCACGGCCTCACAAGCAGCCGCGGTCAAAGCCGGTTCGGACGGTTGCCCATCCCGACTGCCATAGCCGGGATATTCGAGCAGATAGGTTTTCCAATCCTCGCCCGTCTGCCGGCAAATCTGCCGATAGTGGGCCCGGCCCAAAGCGCTGCCTCCGTTTCCGTTCATGACCAAAAGGACATGGGCCGGATCCCCGTCAAGAGACTGCCATCCGATCATATCCCCCGCCGCATTCCGCCAGGGCGCAAATCCCTCCGCCGCCGCCCGCCGCTCAGATTCCTCCCAAGAAGACCGGGAGGGCCGGAAAATCATCGCATCCTGCTGAAAATACAAAACGCCGCACAAAATCAGGAACCCAAGAGGAATGAGAAGGAGCAGGAAGATCATGATGCGCTGAAGGCCATGAGTCATGGCGCCATCCTGCCATCCTGCCACGACAAACAGCGCTTTGGCCAGTCCGGGCTCCGGCCCACATCGTTCAGCTCCGTTCGGAAACCTTCCTCGTCTCGGGAGACTGGAAACCGGGTGGTTGCGATTTTCAGCATTTTCGCTTTCCCCCTCCCGCCTGAAGCAATCCAGCCGCTTTATCGAGCGTTTCCTGCCACTCGCTGGCCGCGACGGAATCGGCCACAATGCCTGCTCCGACATGGACCGAGGCGGTCCCCTCCTCGAAGACAGCTGTTCGGATGGCGATGTTAAACTGGCTCTCGCCATTGTACCCAAAATACCCGATCGCTCCCGTGTAAATCCCCCGAGGTTCGGGTTCGAGCGCGGCGATGATCTCCAGCGCCCGTTTCTTGGGGGCCCCGGAAATGGACCCTCCGGGGAAACAAGCCCGCACCGCCGCCGGGTGCGAAACCCCCTTGCGTAAACACCCTTGAACGGTCGAAACCAAATGATGGACCTGCTCGTAGCTTTCCAATTTAAGTAATTCAGGCACGGAAACACTGCCATACTCACAAACCTGCCCCAGATCATTACGTTCCAGGTCGGTGATCATGACTAATTCCGCCACCTCCTTGGGCGAAGTGAGGAGATCGAAGGCATTGAGCTGATCCCGCTGCGGGTCAGCCAGACGAGGGCGGGTCCCTTTGATCGGTCGAGTGAGGATTTGTCGGCCTGAGAGCCGCAAAAAACACTCCGGGGAAGCCGACGCGATTTGCGTACCCTCCAAATCCAAAAATCCGGCATGGGGAGCCGGCGAATGATGGCGCAGGGACTCGTAAAACGGCCAGGCATCTCCTGCAAATTCCGCCTTCAGCCGGTGGGCAAGACAGACCTGGTAAATCTCCCCGGCGGCAATGGCTTCCTGGGCCCGCGCCACCATCCCAAGAAACTCCTCCCGGGGCATCCCGGGTTGAAAATCAATCTGCGGGAAATCCGCCCGCAGCGAAACCGGGGAGATTTCCGGGGGATTCTTCCACGATTCGGAGGCGTGAAAGTAAATGTGCAGCTGGTCGTAGAATCCAAACCGAAAGCGACCGTCAAAACCAATCCACCCAATGGCCGCTCCGTCCGGCTCGCCCAAATCCGCTGTCGGCCGGGATCGGGCCACCAGTTCTTCCTCCAAACGCGTCCAATCCTCCCCCTCCCCATTGAGGATGAGATCCGGCTCGCAGGCCAAAAGGGAGATGGAATCATGTCCCGGCAAACTCGAATCCAAAAAAACAAAGCCCTCCCGTTGCCGAAGCGCCCGGGCAGCCTGTTCCGGCCCGAAGGTCTCCTGCCCGGTCGCAATGGACGATGCCTTGAACTGCATAGTCCTGAGAATTTGCCCAAACTTCTGCCTCCGTCGATGTTCTTCTTCTTGAGCAATCCATCAGAGGCTGATTATGTTCGCCTCCTGATGTGGTCATTGTTTCGTTTGCTCATTATGTTTCTTGTCCCGCTGGCGGTTCTCACCGCCCAGGATGAGACGCCCTCGCCCTCCCCTGCGGTTTCTCCGGAGACCCCGGCCCCCTCCCCGGAGACCACCCCAATTTCGGATGCTTCTCTCGTCGCAGACCCCACACCCGATCCCGGTCCTGCCGCGAAGACTCCGGAGGAAGACGTCATCCCCTTGGAATCGGATTCCGGAAGTTCCACGATTGGTGCGCCCTTGGAAACAAGTGACCTTGCCCCTCCGGATCAAGCCATGCCCGATGAGGCCTTCACTTTGCCCAATGCCATCATCCCCGACGAATTGCCGCCCGCCCCCCCTGCCCCGGCGGAAAGCAAGGAGGAAAAGGAACGCCAAGTCGGCATTCTCTACCGTCAAGTTCGGATCAAAGTTGAAAAAAATCCCGACGTGAAAAGCCTCTACGACCAGGCGGGAGCCGCCAAATCGGAAGAAGATCGACGCGCCGCCTTCCGGGAATATTACCGACTCCTCTTCAAGAAGATGGTCGCGGTGGACAAAAGCCTTCAATCCCGTTGCCAGGTGATGGAAGACGCCTACTTGCGGCGACTCGCCCAGACACGTCTCGAGCCCACGATTCCTCTCAATCCTCCTCCGACCCCCGAGCCCCTTAACTAGTTCCCTCGCGGAACCGACCCCAAAAAAATCCCATGCTTCGCGGCTCATTTGAGATGAAAATCGTCACCGGAACGGCTCACCCCCAACTGGTCGGGGATATTTGCAATTACCTTGGTGTCCCGCCCTGCGACACCAGTGTTTCGTCGTTTCCGGACGGAGAAACCTTTGTCAAAATCAACGAAAACGTGCGCGGTCGCGACGTTTTTATCGTCCAACCGACCTGTCCACCGACGAACCAAAACCTGATGGAACTGCTCATCATGGTGGATGCTGCCCGTCGGGCCAGTGCGACCCGCATCACTGCAGTGATCCCATTTTTCGGCTACGCCCGCCAAGACCGGAAAGACCAACCCCGCGTCCCCATCACCGCCAAACTGGTGGCCAATCTCATCGTTGCCGCCGGCGTGGACCGCGTTCTTACCATGGACCTGCACGCCCAGCAACTGCAGGGCTTTTTCGACATCCCTGTCGATCACCTCTACGCCCTCCCGGTGATGATGAATTACCTCCGCAGCCTCGAGGTCAAAGATCTCGTGATTGTTTCTCCCGATGTTGGCGGCGTGAAAATGGCTTCCGCCTATGCTCAAGCCCTGGGAGCCGGACTCGCCATCGTGGTCAAACGCCGAATCAACGCCACCGAAACCGAAGCCGTCACCATTATCGGTGACGTCGCGGACAAGAATGTCATTATCGTCGATGACCTCACCGAGACCGCCGGCACGCTGGTGGGAGCCGCCGGCATTCTCCGCAGTCATGGAGTGAAAAATATTTATGCTGGTGTTTCGCACGCCGTCTTGACAGATTTGGCGGTTGAGCGATTGAAGAGCTCAGAAATCAAAGAGTTGATCACGACTGACAGTGTTCCCGTGCGGGCCGAAACCGGTGCCCGCGTGAAGGTACTGTCGGTGGCCGAATTGCTCGGCGAGGGCATCCGGCGCATCCATGACGATGAGTCGGTGAGTTCACTCTTTGATATCAACAATAAGAAGACCCAATAATTATGGCCAACCAAGTCAAACTCACAGCCCGCCCTCGAGCGGAAGCCGGACGCAACGCCGTTAAAAAGCTACGCGCCCGGGGCGGCATCCCCGCCAACATCTATGGAGCGAAGGACGCTCCCACCAACCTCGAAGTCTCCAAGCGAGAATTGGATCTCATGCTCGCCCACGCAGTTGGCGAGCAGATCCTCGTTGATCTGGAAATCAACGACGGCGGGAAAATCTCCAATCGCCTCTCCCTCATCCAGGAAGTTCAACACCATCCGGTGCGCGGCAATGTCCTCCACGTGGATTTTCATGCGGTCTCGACCACCGAGGAAATCGAAGCCGATGTCGTCATTGAACCTATCGGCGAAGCCGTCGGCGTCAAAACCCATGGCGGACTGCTCCAACAGAACCTCCGCTCTTTGGCCATTCGCTGCCTTCCTCAGCATCTGCCCGAACTCATCGAGGTCGATGTCTCCGCGCTTAATCTCAATGACTCCCTGCATGTGGGCGACATCAAGCTTCCTGAGGGCGTTTCGGCGATCCCGGCTGCTGATTTGACGATTTTTATCGTTTCGGAGCCCACTGTGGCCGAAGAACCGGCCGCCGAATCCGCCGCCGCTCCCGAAGTCATCAAGGAGAAGACCGCCGCCACAGAATCTCCTGCCGAAGGCAAGAAATAACCGGCATCGTGCGTGGAGCAGGCCCCGATCTTTCGGCTCATTGTCGGCTTGGGAAATCCCGGTCGCCAATACGCAGGCACACGCCACAATGTCGGATTCCTTGTTTTGGACGAACTCGCACGAAGGGACACCAGGAAGGCCTTTCATTTTGAACCCAAATGGAATGCTGAAACTGTCTCCACCGAGAACCGCCTGCTCATGAAGCCTCAGACCTTCATGAACCGGAGCGGAGACTCCGTGGCCCCATACGCCCGCTACCATCGGATCGAACCTCATGAGGTTCTGGTGGTCTTGGACGATGTGGCCCTTCCCTTCGGGGACCTTCGCTTGCGGAAATCCGGCAGCGCGGGAGGTCACAACGGTCTCTCGTCCATTATCAGCCAACTGGGTTCCGAAATCGTGCCCCGTCTGCGCGTTGGCATTGGGGGCCCTCCCGGTCCCCTGACCAACCATGTTCTCGGACGATTTTCAGAACCCGAGAATCAATCCCTCGCCCCCGCCCTTCACCGGGCGGCCGACGCAGTATCGCACCTCGAAACCCAAGGTTTCGAAAGTGCCATGAATCTCTACAACCAAAAAAACACCCTATGAAAAAACGCTATGAAGCCCTGCTTGCCCTCGATACCCGCGGCAAGGAGGAATCGATCAAAGACATCATCGACCAAGTCGAAAAAACCCTCAAAGCCGAAGGCGCCGAGATCGAACAGGTTCAACGCTTGGAAAAGCGCGAACTCGCCTACGAACTCAACCACCTCACCGCCGCCTATTTCGTGAATATTATTTTCGAAGCGGATTCTCAAGCCATCACGGGCATGCGTCAGAAATTGAAGCTCGACGAACACGTCGTCTTGCAGAACTATCTCCAACTGTCCGCCAAGAAAAAAGTCGAAGCCGCCGCTTAGGCGCCGGATCGCACTCGAAAACCTCCACTCGAAAATACCATGCCCAGTCTCAACAAAGTCATGCTCATCGGAAACGTCACCCGGGATCCCGAGATCCGGTATACCCCGAAGGGCACCGCCGTCGCCGAAGTGGGACTGGCCATCAATCGGGTCTTTACCCCCGAAGGCGGCGAACGACGGGAGGAAACCACCTTCGTGGACATCACCTTCTGGGGTCGCCAGGCCGAGATCATCGCCGAATACGGCAAAAAGGGCAAACCCCTCTACGTCGAAGGACGATTGCAACTCGATAGCTGGGACGACAAACAAAGCGGCCAAAAACGGAGCAAATTGAAAATCGTCGGCGAGAATTTTCAATTCCTTGGCTCCCGAGGCGACGGCGGAGGCTCCGAAGATGGAGAGGGAGGTCATGAACCGGCTCCCCGTACTTCTTCCCGTCCGTCGTCCGCTCCGGCCTCCAAGCCAGCGGCTCCGTCGCCCTCGGAGTCTGAGGATGACGATATTCCGTTCTGAGTTCATTTCGACTTCCGTCAAAACCCTCGGAGTTTTGGCGAATTCTCTCTTGACCGCCTTCTTCGTCTTTGCTGAATTGGGCTCGTGATCCTGCACCCGTCCAAATTGGTCCAAACTCTGGGACTTCCCCTTGTTTGCTTGGCCATGTTCTCGCTCGGCGGTGGCCATTGGGCGGTTTTGCAGTCGGTCGCTTGGGGGCAAATGCTTTGGGGCTATGTTCAAGATGACGTGCCCGTGGTCGAAGCGGTCGCAAAAACCTTCAATGGCGAAAACCCCTGTGCGCTCTGCACCTCGGTGAAAAAGGGACGCCAAGAAGAGAAAAAAGCTCCGCAGTCTCTCTCTGTTCAAGAGAAAGTGGAAGTCTTCCTAGTCGAGTTTTCCAACTCGCTTCCTCCACGCATCCCTTCCCCTTTCAAATACCCCCACTCTGGCGACACGGACCACTCGGCCCGCCATGACGCCCCTCCCGGTCCCGTACCGCGAAGCACTCTGGCGTAAAGCCACTTCCGCCCACTCTGGGTCGACTTCCTGCCGACCAACCTTTGTTTCGACGGCTCATCGTTCCGAAAAGGAACACCTCTGCCGTCCACCCTGCCAACCTGCCGGTGTTGGTGTCCGGGTGAAACCATCTTTCCGGTCCAACTCAAAATACCAAATTTATATGAAAATTCTTACGACCTTATTGGTCTTCCTCGCGACAGCGCTGGCCACCCCAACCGCACGAGCCACCGTACTCACCTCCATTCCCAGCCCTGGAACTCAGGGCGGGATGATCATGCCCATGATCGAAGTGAACGGCTTCGTTCTCAGCACCATGTTCACGACGCCCTCTCCGCTCCCCCTCCTGGCTTCGCTCGACCACTGGAGCATGGGCGACACATTTCATCCGACGGCCGCTTGGCACCCAAAGCTGGATCCCACCCAGCAAAATGCGCTCTTCGGGAGCCGCTACGGGTTCACCGCCGGAGGAGACTTCCTTCCCGCAGGAACTTCTCTGGGAATCCGTCTCTTGTCCGCCAGTGCCGGCCTCCAGTTTTGGAATTATAGCAGTGGAGACAATCGTTTCGATGAAGTGTTCACCCTCGCCCGACCCCAGGTGCTCTGGGATGGCTCCATGTGGCATGATGTCGTCACACTCCCAAACGCCAGCGCGCCCGGAACCTACTCGGCCTCCCTGGAGTTTTTTGTGGCTGACCAAGACTTCACGAGTGGAACCGGGGCCGTGGATTATGGTGCGACCGCGCTCGGCGCCGGCGATGAACCGGGCGACAACAGCGTGCCCGTCAACCTGAGTTGGACCGTGGTTCCGGAACCCACCACCGCCGTTCTGCTCGGTCTCTCCCTGGCAGGCCTGACCATTTTCTCACGCCGGAACCGAAAATTCCGCATTTCCGAAGAATGAGTACCCGCAATTCCACTTTCGAAAGGATTCGGCGGCCCGATGGAGCCGCCGAACCTCTCCGAAATGGCTTCACTCTGATCGAATTGCTCGCGGTTCTCGCGATTGGCTCGGTTTTGGTCATGTTGGTGGGAGCCACCGCTTCCGGTACTTTGAAGAAAACCGAAACCCTGCAATGCCTTGCCAAAATGCGGACGCTGGGAGCAGCCGCGATCCTCTATGGTCAGGATCACAATGGGGCTTTCCCGCGTAGCATTCACAGTGCCTACGCCGCCAGGGAAAAAAATTGGGTGCAAACCATCGCGCCCTATGTGGGAGACGGCTTGGATTCAACAGCCCCCAATTGGAAGGAGAACTTTAATCGTTTCTACCGATGTCCGGCCGATGCACACACTTCGACCAGTTTTTACAGCTACGGATTCAACGTTTACTTTGAACTGAATCCCGGGAGCGATGACTATGTGGGATCACCAACCACCTGGCGAAAAATCATCCAAGTTCCCCATCCGGCGAAAACTATTCTGCTGGCGGAGGCCTCCCCCATTGCCAATGGAGATCATCTCATGTGTCATATGTGGGAGAGCCTGCTGGCGGCAGATAACGACCTTGATGGCCTCCGCCATGGAAAAACTTCCAACTACCTCTTCGTGGATGGCCATGCCGAGTCCCTCAGAGTGGATGGCACCTTTGATCCGGCCAAAAATATCAATCGCTGGAATCCCAGTCTGGCCGGGGGAGGATAGGCGCGAGAAACTCCAGGTTCAGACAGCCTGAGCCCTAGAGAATCTGACCGGCCTCAGCGTGGCCGGCTACAGGGGCACCCTGTAGCGTTGTCGCCGGGGACGCTGACCCCGGTCCGATGCTTCCAGTGCTGCAGCCCGTCGCAATCGCATTTCAAAAGATCAGGAAACAACATCCCTGTTTCATTTTGCGCATCTTGGAGAAGCGAGTTTTCAAATTCTTTCTCGTTCACCGAAGGAAACAACACTTGGCACGCTTCGTGCTAAGTGGAAAAGCGAATGAAACTGAACACCAAAACACCTGCTGTCTCAACTCGCTGCAAAGGCAAACGCCTCCTGAAAACCCTTGGCTTGGGGACTTGCCTTTTGGCGGGACTCCCCCTGACGCCAACTCTCACCGCTGGTGAGGGAAAGTCTTTCAAGGAGGAGATTATCGTTGTGGAAGAAGTGCAACCCTGGGGAGCTGAACTCACCGCCGGCTGGGACAGCCTTTATATGTTCCGCGGCGTCAATGTCATCCGGGGCGATCAGAACTACGGTTCCAGCCTGGCTTGGACCGATCTTAATACCACCTGGAACATCACCGCCAATGACTCGATCACCGCAGGAGTCTGGCTTGCCTTCGGAGTGGATCGAACCGACTACAAGGAGGTGGATGCCTACATCGGCTACACCAAAACGATCGGAGATCTCTCCCTTGGCTTTGGGTACATCTTCTACGATGCGTTTTCCGGACCGCTCTATTCCCACGAATTGAACTGGAGCGCGGCCTACACGTTCAATCTGCCCAAAGGCATCACCATCACCCCAGGGTTGATCTATTATCTCAACCTCGGACCTGATGCCAACGACGGATACGGAATCGCAGAAACCGGCAGCAGCTTCCTGCAAGCCCGGATCGATGCCGGCATCCCGCTCTACAAGGACATCATCTCTCTTGAGCCTTGGGTCGCCTTCGGTGCCAGCTTCGGATACAACTACCTCGACGATGGCAGCACGCTCACTGGAGCAAACAACCTTGAGCTGGGTGTTTCTCTGCCCATTAAAATCAACGACACCATCACAGTTTCTGGTTACGCCGCCTACAGCAACCAATGGGCGAATCTCGTCGGCACGGAACCCAACACGTTCTGGGGAGGAGCAAAAGTCACTTTCTCCTTTTAAGCGTAGGATCAATCACGCGGAGGGGAGGGCTCCTTCTGCCCACGGGCAGGGGGAGCCTTTCCGCGTTTTGAGAGGGAAATGCGCGTGACTTCGCGCCCGCATCCCGGATATTTCCCCGATGGACGTCTTGCAAACGCTGGGAGTCGCGCTGGGATTGGCCACCTTGGCCGGGGTCAATTTGTACCTGACCGTCTTCGCCTCCGGTCTGGCCATTCATTTCGGGTGGGTCGCCCTCCCCTCGTATCTGACGGAACTTTCCGCCTTGGGCAATCCCTGGCTCGTCAGCATTGCCGGGATCCTTTATTTTCTCGATTTCCTGGCCGACAAAATCCCTTGGGTCGATACGGTCAATGACGCCTTCCATACCTTTGTCCGCCCTCTGGGCGGAGCCGTCCTCGCCGTGTTGGCCCTGGGCGAGGCAGACCCGGCGGTCAAAGTGATTGCCGCCATTTTGGCCGGAGGAGTCGCCCTCACCTCCCATACCGCCAAGGCCGGCACCCGTCTGGTGGCCAATTCCTCTCCCGAGCCCGCCTCCAACATTGGGCTCAGTCTGGGCGAGGACGCCATTGTTCTGGGCGGATTAAGCCTGCTCTACTTTTATCCGATGATCGCCCTTGTCGTCACGCTCGTGGCCCTGATCACGATCTGGATGGTCCTGCCGCGGATGGTCCGCAGCATCCGGGCCACGCTTTGGCTGGCTTGGCAAAAACTCAACGGTCCCCCCGCCGGTCGCGAAGCCGAGGAACTCACCGCCACCATGCCCTCGCAGGTGGAGCGGGATTTGCGCCGGGCCCACGCGAGCTCCGAAACCGTCGATTTTTCTGTCCGCTGCCTGAGCGGCGGAGGGCCCCGCCTGCCCAAAAATCGTTTCGGCTGGCTCGTGCGGATGGAGGGAGGACGTTTGTTTTTTCTCAGTCGCCGCTGGCAGGGTTCTCTTGTCGTCGAGATCCCCACCCCCACCGGGGCCCCCGAACGGGCTTCGCGTTTCCTCTGTGAACGTCTGGCCCTGCCGGGAGCGGACGGAACCCATGTCCTTCTCTTTGAACGTGGACAACGAGTCATCGCCGACCGCATTGCCAGCCAACTCGCAGCGCCCCTGCCCGAGCCTGAGGCCTTGGACCCCGTCTGATCCCGCCGGAATTTGAAGCCATGTTTGGGATGGACGGAATAGATTGGGACCGGCCGGGATTTCTCCTCCTGCTTCCCGTTGCCCTTCTTTGCATTTTCCTCACTTCCCGCCATTCGCTGGTCACCTGGTCGCGACGCCAATGGATCGTCTGTCAGGCGCTCCGCATCGCCGTATTGACCCTGATCGTGTGCGCATTGGCCGGACCGCGCCTCCTTCAATCCAGCACCGAGACGGCCGTCATTTTTCTTCGAGACGTCTCCGATAGTATCTCTCCGGAAGCCAACACCCTGGCTGCTGAGACCATCGCCAAAGCCAGTGCCGGGCGGGACAACCAATCCGCGGTCATCCATTTTGCCCGCACCCCAATCGTGGTGCGGCCCTTTGGCCAACCTCCGCCAGACCCTCTTCCGGTCCCTCCGGCCCAGGATGCGACCGATCTTGCCTCCGCTTTGGAATTTGCCGCAGCTCTTTTTCCCTCCGACCAGCCCGGCCGCATCGTCCTCCTCAGCGACGGGGTGGTCACCGCGGGACGCGATCCCATGGAAAGCGCCGCCTCCCTCGCGGAACGCGGGGTGGAGATCGACACCATTCTTTCGCCCTCATCCTCCCAACCGGAAACGGCCGTGGTCTCGCTCCAAGCCCCATCCACCATCCGCGAGGGGGAGGTCTTTGACCTGACCGCAACATTGCGTACCTCCGAACCCGCCACCGGAGCCACCTTGCGGCTCTACCAAAATCAGATTTTGATCGCCGAATCGCAGGTCGATTTGCCCCCAGGATCTTCGGACGTCATTTTTCCCCGCGTTCAAGCCCTCGGACGGACGGCCCTCTATGAGGTCGAAGTTTCCACCCCGGTCGATACCCGGCCGGAGAACAACCGCCGCCACCTCGTCCTCGCCCACGGCGGTGCCGCCAAGGTCCTCGTGATCGACCAATCTCCCGATCAATCCGAACCCTTGGCTCGCGCCTTGCGGGAGACCGGATTTGAAGTCGAGATTCGGCCAGCGGCCGGGTTGCCCGCGGATTTGGAAGGCCTGGAGGGATTTCATCTTGTGATTTTCAGTGAAGCCTCCGCGGACAATTTTTCCCCCGGAGGGATGAAAACCCTCAGCCAATGGGTGCGGGACTTTGGGGGTGCTTTTTTGATGCTCGGTGGGGAAGACAGCTTTGGAGCCGGCGGCTATTTCCGCACCCCTATTGGCACCATCCTCCCGGTGGAACTCGAACGCCAGGAACGCGAGGAAACCCCGGTCGTCGCACTCCTCGTCATTCTGGATCGCTCCGGTTCGATGGCGGCGCCCGTAGGGACCGAAACCAAGATGGACCTGGCCAACGAGGGGGCGGCCCTCGCCTTGGATGTCCTCCAATCCAAGGATCAATTTGGCCTCTTCGCCGTCGATACCCGCGTTCAGGATGTGATCCCACTCGGGCGAATTAATGACAAATCTGCCGCCTCCCGGCGCATCGCCGCGATCACCTCCGGGGGCGGCGGGATCTATATCTACACCTCGTTGGCCGAAGCCTTTCCCCGACTCCGCGAGGCTCAGGCCAAAATTAAACACATCATTTTGTTTTCCGATGCCTCGGACGCCGAAGAGAAAAACGCCACTGGCTCGACGCGCTCGGGCGGCCCGGCGTCCTCTCTCGATTTGGCCTCGGCCATGTTGGCTCATAAAATCACCCTTTCCGTCGTCGCCCTCGGCAGTGCCCAAGACCGGGACACCACCTTTCTGCGCCAACTCGCCGGACAGGGCGGAGGGCGTTTTTATCTCACCCCCGACGCCACCGCCCTGCCCCGCATCTTCACTTTGGAAACGATGCGAGCCATGGAATCCAGCCTGCGGGAAGAACCCCTCGCCGCCATCCCGCAAGGCACGCATCCCCCGCTCGCGGGCATCGCTTGGAAATCCGCGCCCCCCCTCCTCGGGGCCAATATCACCAAACCCAAACCGGGAGCCGAGGTCCTCCTCGCCGCCGGGAATGGCGATCCGCTCCTCGTCACCTGGCGCTACGGTCTGGGTCAAGTCGCCGCCTTCGCCAGCGATGCCAAATCCCGTTGGGCCGCCGAATGGCTCTCCTGGCCCGGCTATGCCAAATTCTGGGCCCAGACCGTCCGCTCCCTCATCCGCGATGACAACCCTCGCGACCTCGACCTGACGGTGCGCGAAGAGGGCGATCTTTTGGTGATTGAAGCGGACGCGGTGGACCCCTCGGGAAATTTCCGTAATGGCCTCGAGCTCACGGTCTCGGTCGCCCCGCAGGGTGCGCCTCCCGAAACGCTTCCCGCCCGGCAGGTGGCCCCCGGAAGATACCGAGCAACCCTCCCCCGACCCGACGCGGAATCCGCCATGATCGCCGTCGGCGAAGCCGGCGCGCGTCCGCTTTCCGCCACCTGGACGCGCAACTATCCGGCTGAATACCAAATCTCCGAAGCCAAGGCCTCACTTTTGAGCGACCTCTCGGAGCTGACTTTCGGACAAACCCAACCGGCCGATGTCTTCCGTCCCGCCCACCAACCGTCCCGCACCCGGCGGGACCTTTCCTCCTTTCTGCTCGCTCTCGCCCTTGTTTTTTGGCCGCTGGATATTTGGCTCCGACGGCGGGATTGGGCCCCGCAGACCTAAAACCCCGGCCAGAAACTCTTTTCGAATGTCCTTGCCGCCTTTTTCTCCTGACCGATAGCCTGTCCCGATGCAAATTTTGGTCACCGGAGGCGCCGGGTTTATTGGATCCCATATCGTTCGCAAGCTATTGGTCGAGGGACACTCGGTGACGGCGCTCGACAATTTTAGCGATTTTTACGATCCCGCGATCAAACGGGCCAATGTGGCCGCATTTCAAAACGATGCCAATGTGATTGAAGGTGACATCTGCGACGCCGCCCAAGTGCAACGCGTGGTCACCGAAGGAAAATTCGACACCATCATCCACGTGGCGGCCCGGGCCGGGGTACGGCCCTCGGTGGAGAATCCCACCGCCTACATCGACACCAACATCACCGGCACCTACAACCTGCTCGAAGCGGCCCGGGTCGGGAATGTGAAACAATTCCTCTTTGCCTCCAGTTCCTCCGTTTATGGTCTCGCCCGGAAGGTGCCCTTCTCCGAAGACACTCCCTTGCCGCAGACGCTCAGTCCCTATGCCGCCACCAAGCTCGCGGGCGAACATCTCTGCGGGAATTTTTCGCACCTTTACGGACTCCGGGTCGTTTGCATGCGCTTTTTCACCGTCTATGGCCCAGCCCAACGCCCGGACCTCGCCATCCACAAATTCACCAAGCGGATCGACAACGGTGAAACCATTCAGCAATTCGGCGATGGCACCACCCGGCGCGACTACACCTATGTGGACGATATTGTCCAAGGGGTCCTCGGAGCGCTTTCCTACCGGCGAAGCCCGTTCGAGATTTTCAATCTCGGGGAAAGTCAGACCACCACGCTCTCGGATCTGATTGGAGCGATCGAATTGACCCTGGGGAAGAAGGCCCAGATCGAGTACCTGCCCGAGCAACAAGGCGACATGCCCCTGACCTGCGCCGACATCGACAAGGCCCGTGCCCTCCTCGGTTACAATCCCCGGGTCAAAATTGCTGAAGGGATTCCGAAATTCGTCGAGTGGTATCTTGCGAATAGGAAATGAACTCTCCGCTCGTCGATCTCCTTACCGCCCTGATTCAGATTCCCAGCGTGAATCCCGACGGGGTCGCCGGCACCGAATCCGTGGGCGAGAAGGCCTGTGCGGATTTTCTCCTGAATTTTCTGACCAACCTCGGAGCCGAGGCCGAACTCCGGGAAGTGCTCCCCGGCCGCCCCAATGTGGTGGCACGTTTCCCCTCCAACCGGCCGGGTAAACCCCGCCTGCTCTTTGCCCCCCACACTGATACGGTCAGCGTGGTCGGCATGACGATTGATCCCTTTTCCGGTGAAGTTCGTGAGGGCAAGGTCTGGGGACGCGGAGCCTCCGACACCAAGGGCCCCATGGCCGCGATCCTGGATGCCCTCCGCGCCTGCCGAGGCATCCTTCCCGAACTCAGTCACGAAATCTGGTTTGCCGGTCTCATGGGCGAGGAAGCCGGACAACACGGTTCCCAGGCCCTCGCGGCCGAGGAACACTTCGATTTCGTCATCGCCGGCGAACCCACCAATTTACAAACCGTCCACACCCACAAGGGAGCCGCCAATTTGACCCTCCGCACCACCGGGCGGGCGGCCCATTCTTCGACTCCGCAGGAGGGTGAGAATGCGATCGAAAAGATGCTCGACGTGTTGGCCGCCTTTCGGGCCCGCGCCAGTGAAGATTTTTCCCGTTCATCCGATCCCGTCCTCGGCCCGCCCACGTTCAGCATCGGGATCATCCAGGGAGGAAGCAAAATCAACATTGTTCCGGACGGCTGCGAAGCGCAGATCAATATCCGCACCATTCCCGGTCAGGACGTGCAACCGCTCCTCGACGGGTTGATCCAGGATTTCCCTGGCTTGGAAATCGACAGGGTTCTCGCCTCGCCACTCTGGACGGATCCCGCCCACCCGCTCATTCGCACGCTGGAATCCTGCGGTGCCTCACCGATCGGGGCTCCCTGGTTTTGCGATGGCGCACTTTTTTCTGCTGCGGGCATGGCTGCCGTGGCCCTGGGACCCGGTTCCCTCGCCCAAGCCCATACCGCCGATGAATGGATCTCCGTCGAGGACCTCGAAAATGGGACCACCTTCTTCCAGGACTTCCTCGCCCGCTTGCAGTGACTGTTCTTTACCCGCCGACCCGCAGTTTTTCACCCTAAAGACCGAAATAAACCACAGAGTGCACAGAGGACACCGAGTGGAATAAAAAAATCTCAGTGACTTATAAGTATTCGCAGAGAGTTCATGATCGTCACCCCGTAAGGTGCCAGTCCGTTGCTTAGCCTCTTTTTTGTAGATCCCTTTCTCTGTGCTCTCTGTGCTCTCTGTGGTAAAACTGCATTTTCCTATTTAGGTGCATCCGCAAACTATCCTTTTCATGTCTGACAAAACCGCCATCACACCCACCCGCGAAGAAGATTTTCCCGAGTGGTACCAACAAGTCGTCCGCGCCGCCGATCTGGCCGAAAATTCCGAAGTCCGCGGCTGCATGGTGATCAAGCCCTGGGGTTGCGCCTTGTGGGAACGGATGCACGAAGTCCTCGACCGCATGTTTAAAGAGACCGGACACCGCAATGCCTATTTCCCGCTCTTCATCCCCCTCAGCCACCTCGAAAAAGAAGCCGCTCACGTGGAGGGATTTGCCAAGGAATGTGCCGTCGTCACTCACCACCGTCTGGAATTGAAGGACGGCAAATTGGTTCCGGCTGGTCCGCTCGCTGAACCGCTGGTGGTTCGGCCCACTTCCGAGACCATTATCGGGGCCGCCTATGCCCGTTGGGTCAAATCCTGGCGCGATCTCCCCATCCTCATCAACCAATGGGCCAACGTCGTGCGTTGGGAGATGCGGCCCCGCCTTTTTCTCCGCACCGCCGAATTCCTCTGGCAAGAGGGGCACACCGCCCATGAGACCGAAACCGAGGCCCGCGAAGAAACCTCAAAAATGCTCCGCGTCTATGAAACCTTCGCCCGTGAATATTTGGCCATTCCGGTCCTCTGCGGCGAAAAGAGCGAAAGCGAACGTTTTCCCGGCGCCGTGCAAACCCTTTGCATCGAAGCCATGGTCCAAGACCGCAAGGCCATCCAGGCTGGCACCTCCCACTTCCTCGGACAAAATTTCTCCAAGGCCTCCGGGATTCAGTTTCAAGGTCGCGACGGCACAATCGAACACGCTTGGACGACCAGTTGGGGCGTGAGCACCCGCCTCATCGGCACCCTCATCATGGCCCATGGAGACGACGATGGACTCATCCTCCCGCCTCGGATTGCCCCCGCCCACGTCGTCATCATTCCTATCACCCCCAAAGAAGATTCCCGAGCCGCCGTTTTGGAAGCCACCGAGCAACTTGCCACCGCCCTCCGAGCCACCTCCTACCACGGACAACCTCTGAGCGTGGAAATCGATGCGCGCGATTTCGGCGGTGGAGTCAAAAGTTGGGAATGGATCAAAAAGGGCATTCCTCTCCGGATCGAAATCGGACCCCGGGATCTGGAAAAGGGCACCGTCGCTCTGGCCCGCCGGGACAAATCACCCAAGGACAAAGCCTTCATCGGTGCCGCCGAGTTGCCGGCTCAAGTGCCCGCCATTCTCGATGAAATTCAGGACCAACTCCTCGCTCGCGCCACGGCCTTCCGCGACGCCCACACCCAGATGATCGACAACAAGGATGATTTCTACGCCTTTTTTACTCCCAAGAACGCCAACAAACCCGCGGCAACGGATCGGGCAAAGCCCGAACGGCCAGGCTTTCAAATCCACGCCGGCTTTGCCCTGGCCCATTGGAATGGCTCCGCCGCGGTAGAAGAACAGCTAAAAACCGACCTTAAGGTCACCATCCGCTGCCTCCCTCTCGAAGAGTCCCCGGAAGCTGGGACTTGCATCTTCACCGGCGAACCGAGCAAACAACGCGTCATCTGGGCCAAGTCGTATTGAGGCCCGACCGAAGCTCACTTTAATCCGTTCTCGCCGTTTTCCTCCTCGGGACAAACACGCTTTTTGCCGAAAACTTTGAATCCCAGACCCGACAGACAAGTCAAAGCCATCGAATTTCTAAAAGATGGCACCCCATCAGACGCCATCGAGCGCGCTCTCTCCTCTCGCAAAAATCCGGAGGAATTTCTCTCGGTCGTCTTGGATACCCAAGACTGGATTATTAATCGAGCTATCCTTCTTCCCTCTCATACTGAACTGATTATCGACGGCTGCACCTTGAAGCTTGCTGATCATGTCTTCGATAATGTTATCAGGGCTGCGGGCGTCCATCCGGACCCAAACAATCCTCATGGAGTATGCCTATCCGTAGAACGCGTCGAGAATCTCAAAATCATTGGTTTAAATAACGCCATAATCGAAGGCGCAGACCGCCCATACGCCGGTACAAACCCAAAAACAGACGTCTTCGAAGAATGGGTGGGAGATTTTTTTGGCTGGCGTACAGTCGGCATTCTCTTTTCCAACGTATCGCACTATGAGATCGCAGGACTAACCATCCAAAAAACGCATTGCTGGGCCATCTCTCAAGATACGGGCTGCCGTTACGGTTATCTGCATGACATCGTGTTTAATACAAACGTCAAAAACGGGGATGGCATTGATTTCAGAAACGGCTCCTCCCATTGCGTCGTCGAAAATATTTCAGGCTCCACCAGTGATGACACCATTGCTTGCACTGCATTGAATCGCAGCATTGCTAAGCACAGCACAAACTACATCTGGTCGATGCAAACCATGGGAAATCCCGGGGAAGAGGCCAATGGTGATGAAGCCGACATCCATGACATTACGATCCGAAACATCACCACCACAGGCAAACATCACGCGGTTATTCTCCTGACCACCTCTCCAAGAATTTACAACATCATTATCGAAAACATCATCGAGGAGAGCCCATCCATCCGTGAGTCTTGCGTTAAGATCTACACCGGGTACGGCACGGGTTACAAAAACGGCAACCTCAGCAACATTACGGTCCGCAATATTGTGTCACGAGGGGCCCAATATGCGGTCGACGTTCAGGCTGGAGTCAGAGATGTGCTCTTCGAAAACATCCAACAGCATAACCAAAATGGTGTCACCCATCGCTTCGTGGGGAAATCCAAGAACCTTAGGATTCAATGACTCAGAGATCGATCAAAGATTCTTTTCCTCTTCTACGGTTTCGGGTTCGCCCGGATGAAGTTGGCGAACCATTTTCCGGACGGCTCCATCACCAAGGTCATGGTTTCCCGATCTAGGTGGGTGAGTCCGAAATTAGCAGCATAGCCCTCGGCCCACTCGTAGTTGTCGATCAGGGTCCAGGCAAAATAGCCCCTCACATCGACCCCATCTGCCATCGCTCGCCGCATTTGATTCACGTGCTCCCGGAAGTAGCGGATTTTTTTCTGCTCACTCTGAGTGCCAATGCCATTCTCAAAGACAACGATCGGTTTGCCATACCGTTCGTTGACCGTTTGCAAGACCTCATAAAATCCCTCCGGATTGATCTCCCAACCATTTTGAGTGTAGTTGGAATTTTGCTCCCCATAGGGCCGAAAGACGAACCGCGTCAAACTGGCGTCCTGAGTGTAGTAATAATTAACTCCCACCAGATCCATTACGTCGGCCACCGCGTCCAGATGGTCCCAATTCTGGTGCATCATCATTTGATAAACAAACTGGGTCGGGTCCTGGAAGAAATTGCGCCGCCAGTTGGGGATCGAATAAATGCCAGCAATCAAGGCATCCGAACGGTGGGTCCGAATGATTCCGGCCGCATCGCGAAACATCGAAACCGCCACCTGGTTGGCTTTTTTCAAGGCTCCCGGGGTCAGCAAAAGCCCGGGAGGCCAGTGCCCGCCAAAATACCCGATGTAAAGAGCGCCATTGGGTTCGTTCTGGGGAACGAAAGTTCGCACATGAGGAGCCAGCGCCTTGGCCATGCGCTCGACATACCCGGCCCAGGCTTTTTCCACATCAGGATGCAAAAAGTTGGACTTCGCTTTATTTTTTGAATCGTAGAGCCAATCCGGAAAAGTGAAATGCCAGAGCGTCACCACCGGTTCGATCCCGGCGGCCTTAAGTTTACGCGCCATGCTGACGTATTGGCGAATGGCCGCCTCATCGAACACGCCTGGCTTCGGTTCGACTCGCGCCCATTCGACTCCGAAGCGGTAGTGATTCACGCCCAGCTTGCGGAGAGCAGCGACATCCTTGTCAAAATGAGTCCAGGAGTAAGTGGCTTCATCGCCTCGCGGAGGAATGTGTCCCTCTTCAGCGAAGACATCCCAATCGGTCTTAAAGTACTGCGGAGAACCCGGGGCGAACCCGCGGTCTTCGTTCTGGTAATTTGAGGTCGAAGTTCCCCACCAAAATTCCCCAGTCTTGACCGTCCGGGGCTCGGCCGGCTTTTGATGTGCTTTGGGAGCGATGACACATCCGGTCAGGATGGGCCCGACAGCGAGGAGGAAACAGAGGACCGGCGAAAGAAAATTCTTCATGGCTAAGACAAGGAGACTTGCTTGCTTTTATCGGCTGCGCGCGCATGCTTCAACCATGATTTTCCGCTCGATTTCCCATTCCCTCGTTGCGCTGGTGGCTCTCGGTGGTTCCTGGCTTCAGGCCGCAAATCCCGGCCCGGCTTTCCCCGACAGCCTCGTCCTCAAAAATGGAACCACCGTCTATGGAATCATCCTCAAAAACTCCTGGGATTCAATTTTGCTTCAGGACAAAACCAAGGAAAAAACCTATCCCAAAAGCGAAATTGTCCGAATCCGGGACGAGGCCGATCCAGGCATGTACTTCACCGAAGTGAACCGTCGGGGGGAACTTCCGCCTTGGCGGGTCATTGCCAATGATCTTCGCACCAATGACGCGATCCAGAAGCTGGAGGAAATTCCCGCCACCCGGATCACCTGGGGACGATTCAAAAATATTCCCTACAAGTCGTTTCGAGTGAACACCAGTATCGAACTGAATATCTACGGCGATCCAGAAGATCCCGCTGCCATCGAATTTGGCATTTTCGGACTCCGGTCCGGGAACGACAAATTGCGAAAAACCCTCCGCGCCTACCTGGCCGGATTCTTGAGTTCGCGTCAGGAAATCGCCGCGCTTTATGCCTTAAATTTCAAAGGAGCCACCCAAACAGTCGACGGCCTCGTCTTTGAGATCACCCCAAAAAATGCCCCTGATGCCCAAGGGGCCTGGTGGATCTCTCTGTCCAATACGGAAAAGCTCGCCCGCACGCGTGTCAGCGATTCCGAATACGCTCAGGTCACCCGTCCCAAAGAAGAGGTGGTCGATAAATATGGTCGCCTTTTGATCAAGACCTTCAAGGACACCCAACGCAGCATGACCGACACGATCAAGGAGCTCAGCGCGTCCAGCGGCGAAACCCTCCGCGGCTTCTATCGCAACAAAGACGGAAGCCTCCGTTTCATCACTAAACCGAGGGAAGAAAACTGAGATGTACGACTTTGCCATCCTCGGCGGGGGCAGCGCCGGCTACGCCGCCGCCCGAACCGCCACCGCGCTCGGCCTCAAAACCATCGTCATCGAAGGGGGCGAAGACATTGGCGGCCTTTGCATCCTCCGGGGCTGTATGCCGAGCAAGACCCTCATCGAGTCCGCCAATCGGTTTCTCACCCTCCGCCACGCGGAAGAATTTGGGCTCCGAACCGGAGAAATCGCCTTCGACGGGGTGGCCATCATCGCCCGCAAAAAGCGGCTCATTGCCGAGTTCGCCGACTATCGGCGCGAACAATTGGAGACCGGGGACTTTGAGTTTCTCCGCGGCCACGCCTCTTTCTCCGACCCCCATTCCCTGACGGTTCAACTTCACGAGGGAGGCACGAAATCCGTCGCGGCCAAATCCTTTCTCATCGCCACCGGATCCAAGCTCAGTTCGCCCCCGATTCCCGGCCTCGACGAGGCGGGCTGCCTGACCAGCGATGACGTGCTCGATCTGGAGGAAATCCCTGAAGCCATCATCGTCCTCGGCGCCGGCCCGGTGGCCTTGGAAATCGCCCATTATTTCAATGCCTTGGGTCGAAAAGTCACCGTCATCCAGCGGAGCGATCAAATCCTCACCGGCACCGATCCCGATTTGGCCGCTGCCGTAGAAACCGCTTTTCGAAACCGAGAGATGGAGATTTTCACCGGCACCAAAATCCTCCGAATCGAACAATCGGGTTCGCTCCGCCGGGTAGTCTTTGAACACGACGGCACCGAAAAATCTGTCGAAGCCCCCGCCATCCTCAACGCGCTCGGCCGCCGTCCCGCCACCGATGGACTCGGCCTCGAAGCCGCCGGGGTGACCCAGAAACGCGGTGCGATCAAAATTTCTCTCAGCCAGCAATCCAGCGCTCCCCATATCTTCGGGGCCGGCGATTGCAGCGGGCCATTCGAAGTCGTCCACGTCGCGATCGAACAAGGAGAAATCGCCGCCCGCAATGCGGCCCGGGTTTTGCGCCAAGAATCCCCATTGGAAACCATGGACCACCGGCTCAAACTCTACGTCGTCTTCACCGAGCCCCAAGTTGCCACCGTCGGGCTCTCCGAGGCCGAAGCGCACACCCAAGGACTTTCCATTCTCACGGCCACCTATCCCTTCAACGATCATGGAAAATCCCTCGTCATGAACGAGACCGATGGCTTTGTGAAATTGATCGTCGAGGCAACCACCCGCGAGATTCTCGGCGGAGCAGTCGTCGGCCCTCACGCCTCCGATCTCATCCATGAAATCGTCGTGGCGATGCGCTTCCGGGCCACCGCCGGTCAAGTGGCCACCATCCCCCACTACCACCCCACCCTGAGCGAGATTTGGACCTATCCGGCAGAAGAATTGGCGGAAGAATTGGCGGAGGAATAGACCAACCTCTTTGCCTCGCCCGAAGCGCGTCCCGATTGCAGTAAGAAAATCCAGTTCGCGCTAACTGCGCCTGCCGCGCCTCAAGCTCTGGAAACCGATCCCCAAGGCCCCGATAAGAAGGAGGGAAATTGTTCCTGGTTCCGGGACCATCGAGACCCAGGCCAGACCGTAATCAATCCCTGACGTGTCAGAGGAAATAGCCACGGCATAGCGCCCCGGAGACATTCCCGTTCGATAGACCAATTCCGTATTGTCAACCGAGCTAACACTGGATTCCAGGAGCGAGCCAATAGTGAAGCCGCTCGCATTGTATAGTCTCAGATCAAGATTGGGCACGATGGAAGTGAAGTTATAACTCACGCCAGAACCAGGCTGCGTATCCGTCGCGGTCACCTGGCTATTCCAAGTGAGTACGGCGGTGAAGGAAACGTTTGTCTCGCCGGAGGTCAGATCAAAAAAGAAGTAATTGGTTGAGGACGCAGAGGCGGTGCCGAAATCCCAGCCAGTCTTTCCAGCCAGGGCGCTGGAGCTTGCGTTGTACTCCCCGGCCGTCAGGATGTCATAAGAGTTCTCGACATTCAGCTCGCCTGCTCCGTAAACGGCATCCAATGGCTGGGTGGAGCTATGGGTCCAGCCGCCGGAAAATTCCGACTCAGTTTTGGTCGCGCCAGCCATGAGGAGAGCCTTCACCATTTCGGAAGTCTGTGCATCGGTGAGAGCGGGGGTCGCGCGCGCCACCCCGATAATCAATCCAGCGGCGCTGCTCACCGTGGCCGTCGCCCAGCTCGTCGTCGAGGTGGGAACAACAATGTCCGGCTTCGTCCGGATAGTTCCCATCGTCCACTCTTCCGGCAACTGATCCGTTGGTGGTTTCGCGACCAACTCCGCCAAATCAAAGAATGCCTTCGCGGCCGCCATCCGCTCCCAGTCACCTTCCTGGTGGCGGAACTCCGGGGCGCCGTCGTGAGTCTCGGAGGCGAATACCAACGGTCCCAACGGCGTATCCTCAAGATCAAGCCGCGCCATCCCCAATCCCCATGAATGCCGACGGATGGAAAATCCAGACTCTGGACCTGAACGCCCCCCTCCGCGACATTCCACGCCCGGATCCGGGGGCCGGCATCCACCTGCAAATTTGGTGGAAATCTCTGCCCCTCGGACAACTCTGGCTCTCCAATACCTAAGCCGATTGAATCCCCCCGCCGACGAGATCCTTGTCGTGGACAATGCCCCCTCAGCCCGCACCCGGACCGTGACCGAAAAATTTTCATCCGTGCGCTATCTGCCCGAACCCAAGCCAGGGCTCAGCCGGGCCCGCAATACCGGCCTCCGTCATGCCAGCGGAGACCTCATCGCCTGGACCGACGACGACACCCTCGTCCACCCAGGTTGGATCGGGGCCATCCGCGAAGCCTTCGCAGATCCCCAAATTTCTGCTCTGACCGGACTGGTCCTCCCCGGGTCGCTCGCCACCGCCGCCCAAGTTCGCTTTGAACGCGACTTTGGAGGATTCAACCGCGGCTATCGCTCCTTCACCTTTGACCGCCGATTTTTCAGCGAAATGCAGGATCGGGGGGTTCCCTCCTGGATGGCGGGAGCGGGTGCCAACATGGCCTTTCGGCGCGAGGTCTTCACCGCCTTGGGAAACTTCGACGAACGCCTCGGGGCCGGGGCCGCCGGCTGCAGCGAGGACTCCGAGTATTGGTACCGACTCTTCGCCACCCACGACTCAAGAGAGGGTTGACCCCCGCCCACACCGCGCCTAAGATCTGCGATTACCAAAACCTATGAATCTCAACACCCTGACCAGCGGCCTCTCCTCCTCCGAAACTTCGGCTTCCTCTTCCAAGAACGTCCTCGCCAATGACGTGGAGATCAAAGGGACGATCAAATTCGAAAACGAACTCATTTTTGACGGCAAGATCGAAGGCGAGATCATTTCCGAAGCGGGTGCGCTCACTCTCGGAAAAAATGCCGACGTCAGCGGCGAAGTGCGGACCAAATCCGTCGTCGTCCACGGCACTGTGACCGGCAACATCACCGTCTCGGAACGCTGTGAACTCAAAGCCAGCTCGCAACTCAACGGCGACCTCAAGGCCATGCGCATGATCATCGAAGAAGGCGCCACCTTCATCGGAAAATCCGAAGTGACCCCGAACAAGGCTCCCAGCAAATCCGTGGACCGTCCGGTGTCTCCAGCCAGCTCAGGTTCCGCTTCGTCGGGTTCCAGCTCTTCGTCTTCCAAATCCCCGTCCGCAACTGCGGCGGCCTAATCCCCCTTCATGACGGACGCTCCCCGCAAGGTACCGTCTCACTGCCCCCACTGCGGATTTGTCCAACAAGAGTCCCCGCAGCTGATCTCGACGTTCTGCCGCACCTGCGGCAGCCACTACGAGGTTCGCGGGGCAGCAGCAACTCCGGCCAAGCCCGCCGAGAGCTTGGTGAGTCGAGCGGTCCGACGGATGACCGAGCGGCCTCCGCGTGAAATCAGTTGCTATCATTGTCAGCGCACGCATTCGGTTTCCGGCCATGCCAAGAGCACAATCTGCCCGGGATGCAATCAGGGCATCCAACTGGAAAATCTGACCTTTTCCTCTCACGCCTCCCGGCCGGTCAATACCCGGGGGAAATTGACGGTGGAATCGGGAGCCAGTCTCACCAGCGCGCATATCGTCTGTGGAGAGGGATTGATCCGCGGAAAAATCAACGGCATGCTTTTTTGCGAAGGCGTTCTGCGTTTGGCCTGTCAGGAGAATTTTGCCAGTCCGATCACGGCGCATTCGCTCATTATTGAAAAAAATTCCCGAGTGGAATTGGCCCAACCCACCCGGGTCGTTGATCTCCTCGTCCAAGGCAGTGTTCTGGGGAATTTCACCTGCACCGGCAAGGTCCACGTCACCAAGCGAGGAATGTTGGAAGGCCGTCTCACCGCCCATGCGGTCACCGTGGATCGGGGTGGCGTCTTGTTAACAGAAAACACCATTCGACCGCGGCATGAGGACGGATCTCCCGCAGAAGATCACCGGGCGCCGGAGTCCCCTTCGGCCACGCCGCAGTTCGCTTATTGAGTCGAAAAGACGCCAGGGACGGCGACCCTCAACCGCCGTTTGTCGGCTGAACGGCGGTCGGGGCATCGGATGCGGTCTGCGCCGGCAGGAAAGGAATTAATTCGTCCACTTGGGCTCCCGCCATGCGAGCGACCGGACTGGTGGGATAAGTGGCTACCAAAGCGGAAAGCAACTTACGAGCGTCCTCCAAACGCCCTTCGCGAACGGCCACGCGGCCTTGCAGCAAGGCCGCATAAGCGGCGACATAACTGTCCGCCTGCCTGGCCTGGATTTCTTCGAGAACTTTGATCGCCTCGTCGCTCTTTCCGTCGAGATCCAAATTCTCTGCCACGCCGAGCCAGGCTTCCCCTACCAATTGGTTTTGGGGGAATTTTACCAAAAAATCCTGAAACGTCTTGGTCGAGGCCTCCCGATCTCCGGCTTCGCGTTGGGCGGCACCCAGAAGCAAGTAGGCATTGGCCGCTTGAGGTGATGACGGGTATTTCTCGATCACTTTCTGCCATTCCTCGGACCCGCTGGCCATGGCGAACTGGGCTTGGGCGGCAAGTCGGGAATTGTGCGAATTGATCATCCACAAAACCACCGCAACGCCAGCAACGACGATGGCCGCGGCCAGGAGCAAAATCGCGGGGCGATAACGGTCCCAAAAAAGATCGATCGCTAAGCTGTCGGTTGCGAGCATTTGCTCTTCGGCAGGAGGTAGAGGCTGGGATGACATGGAAAATGGAGTGCGGTTCGAATTTTTGGTGGCGGGTCAGGAGAAGAAGATCCTCGAAGATCCCCTTCCGGTCTTTTTACTTTTCCCTCAGCCTCCGACTTCGGCTCGGGCCTCTTCCGCCAGGGCGGTGCTCAAATAGCGTTCGCCAGTCGAGCAGGCAATCGTGACGAGGAGTTTGCCGGCATTTTCCGGGCGCTTGGCCACCTCGATGGCCGCCCAGACATTGGCTCCCGTGCTGATGCCGACCAAAATTCCTTCTTCCTTGGCGAGGCGGCGCGCCATGGCGAAGGCATCCTCATTGGACACCTGCACACACTCGACAATTTGAGGATTCCCTTCGGAGTCCTTCAAATGAAGGTTGTTGGGGATGAAGCCGGCTCCGGCACCTTGAATTTTGTGCGGGCCGGGTTTGAGCGACTGTCCGGCTAGGGTTTGGGTAATGACGGGGGAATCCTTCGGCTCGACCGCGATGGCTTGAAAGGAGGCCTTCCGAGGCTTGATCGTTTCTACGCAGCCGGTGATGGTTCCGCCGGTCCCGACGGCCGAAAGAAAAATATCTACCTTGCCGTCGGTATCTTCCCAGATTTCCTCTGCGGTGGTCCGACGGTGAATATCGACATTGGCCGGGTTGTTAAATTGTTGAGGCATCCAGGCCCCGGGCGTCTCTTTGACGATTTCCTCGGCCTTGGCAATGGCGCCCTTCATCCCTTCGGCTCCAGGCGTGAGGACCAATTTCGCGCCCAACATGGCCAACAAAGTCCGACGCTCCAAACTCATGGTCTCAGGCATGGTCAAGATGACCTTATAGCCCTTCGCCGCCGCCACGAAAGCGAGGGCGATGCCCGTGTTGCCGCTGGTCGGTTCGACAATGACGGTGTCTTTGGTCAAGGTCCCGGACCTTTCTGCATCCTCAATCATGGCCATGCCAATGCGATCCTTCACGCTGCCAAGAGGATTGAAATATTCGCACTTCAGAGCAATGGTGGCATTGAGACCAGCCGTGACTTTGTTGAGTTGAACAAGGGGCGTGCGCCCGACGGTTTCGACGATGTTTTGGTAGATTTTGCCCATGATTTTATTGAGACTAAGGAAGGACAACATTTACACAACCCTCGTCCCCCGGCAAAGGGTAATTTTCTGCAGGAAATTTTGCAATTCTCGGGGAGCACACTCGGCCCGCGTGAGGTTCCCCGGCGGCTCGCCGAGGAAATTTTGATTCGGCGAACCGCCGAATCATGCACGGGGGCCGCGTGCGGTCCCCGGACACGCACCAGGCCATCATTGGAAAGCCCATCAACTCCTCGCGTGGGCGTGCTCCTGTTTAGGAAACTTCGAGAGATATTCGAGCGTCTCATCGACCGATACCACGTCCCCGTATTTGGCATCCATGTCGATGAGACTCTGCTGGTGAGCGCCCGGGAGGCGGTCTGCCACCGCCTCGCGAACGATCATCGGCCGCAAGAATCGCCTGCGGATGCGAGCCCTCCTGCCAGAACTGATGCGGCGTCGCCTTGGGCGCGGCGCGGTAATACTGGAGCTGATTCAGCAGCCAGTCGCACCTCCCGTGCTGAAGGCAGCCTCAATCGTATTCAATTCCGCCCCCTCCGCCCAAGAATTTCATGTTCCCGATTGCACTTCGTGGCGAAATGAAGCAGTTTTCAAAACCATGGGATTTCCCAAAATTAATCGAACCCGTATTTTCACAATTGGGACCCTTGTCGCCTTGTCCATTGGACTGGTGGGCTGCGAGACCATGAAATCGGGAGGGAGCCGCTCGGCGTTTACTTTCGATCCGCCGATGCAGACGCCGAAGAATCCGGCGGCGGTGAAAGTCAAGTTGAGCACCACCGCACAGCGACTCTACGTCGTCGAGGGAGACAATGTTCTGCTGGCCACTCCCATCACGGTCGGGACATCCTCGACCCCGACGCCATTGGGAAATTTCACGATCTATTCCAAGCAGGAAAATCGTCGTCGGTACAGCAGTCCGGGAGCGGGATATCCGATGCCATACTGGATGGAATTCAAATCGGCCTACGGCATGCATTGGGGCTTTGTGAAATCGCAACCTGCGACGCATGGATGTGTGCGCATGCCGCTCAATTCGGCGCGAAAGGTTTTCAGCCTCGTTCGCACGGGCACGCCGCTGGAAATTGCGCGCACTCAGCCTTGGGATGCCACCATCGGCAAGAGTCTTCCCGTGCTTGACGATTCTCACCTGCCGAATCCGCCATTGTCCTACATGCTGAGTCCAAAAGTCTTGTCGGACGCCAAGCAAGGAAAGATGTGGAATTTTTGATTCCATCTTGTGGTCATGCCAACCTTACTCTCTGAGACAGATATCAAAGCCAGCTTGAGCCGAATCCCGGAATGGAGATCCCGCGACAATTCCATTTCCCGGCGGTTTGAATTCGCGGACTTCGCTGCCTCCATGGGATTCGTAAACACCGTCGCGGCACTGGCCGAGGAAGCCGACCATCATCCGGACATCGACATTCGCTGGAACAAGGTTCTCCTCCGGCTCTCCACCCATAGTGCCGGGGGACTGACTGCGCTGGATTTTGCTCTGGCGGAAAAAATTGACGCTGCAGCGAACGGAAGCCAATAGGCTAGTTTATGCGGCTTTTGATTCTTGGCGGCAGTGGTTTTTTGAGCGGGACGTTAGCTCGCGAAGCTCGGGCCAAAGGCGATCAGGTCTCCATTCTTTCGCGGGGACTCAAACCCATCCCCGAAGGAACAAGCCTGATTCAGGCCGATAGGAACGATCTTCAGGGAACCGCCCAGGCCCTTGCAAACCATGGTCCCTGGGATTTGGTGGTGGACTGCATCGGTTATAACGCCGAAGACGCTCGCCAGGACTTGGAGCTTTTCACATCCCGGTGCAATCATCTGCTTTTCATTTCCACCGATTTTGTCTACCACCCCCGATATCGCTCCATCCCGCAGTCCGAAACGGAAGCGATCTACGCTACCGAAGGCTATGGCGAAAAAAAACGCGCAGCCGAGGAAGTGCTCTTGGCGGCTGGAACCCGGGACCTCAAATGGACAATCTTCCGGCCCAGTCACATCTATGGACCGGGCTCCCAATTAGGCTGTCTTCCGCTTCATAGTCGGGACCCGCATTTGCTCGCCCATCTGAAGAAGCCGTCTGTTTTGCGTTTGGTCGGAGGGGGAAGTTTTCTTCAGCATCCGGTCTACGCACCGGACCTCGCCAAAACCTTGCTGGACATCCCGGGACGAGACAACTGCGACGGCCAAATTTTTAACATTGCCAATCCTGACGTCATTTCATCCCGCAAGTATTATGAACTGATCTCTGACATCCTCGGGGTCGAAGTGACCTTCGAAGAGGTGGATACCAAAAACTACCTGGTGGAAGATCCTCGCAAGGCTCCATTTTGTTGTGATCGGGTCCAAGATCTGACCTTGTTGAAACGATCCGGCCTAGCCCTACCTCAGACCAGTTTGAAGGACGGACTGACCCATCATATCGAATGGCTGCGAGGAACGCTTAAAGTTCCTCGGGGGCGTTGAGTAAGGCGGCGATCCGACCGAGGAGGCGACCGGCGGCCCCTCCGTCCAGGACCCGATGGTCGAAGCTGAGGGTAAAGGCCGCTTCGGTGACGGGAACGAATTCTTTCGTTTTCGGATTCCAGCTGGGGACAACTTGCCCCGCGCCCATACCCAAAAGCACGGTTTGTTCCGGAAGGGGAATCGGGGTCGCAATGGTCAACCCAAAGACGCCATAGTTCGTTACCGTGGCGATTGAGCCGCCCATATCAGCGACTGGCATGCGGCGTTCGCGGGCCAAGTTGACGAGGCGATTGTAGCGTTCGATCAAATCCATGAGAGGAGATTGGTCCGCATTGCGAATGACCGGGACCAAGACCCCATCTTCCGCCTCGACCGCAAATCCAATATCAATCGAGCGCGGATGAATGATGCGGTCTCCGATCAACCGTCCCGCCGGGGCACTATTTTCGCCCAGGGCTATGGCCAGAGCCCGGAGCGCGTAGAGGGCCGGACCGGCCTTGTGCGGAGCCTGCGTCTTGCGGTGAGCCAACATGGCATCGAGTCGAACCGGCAAAACCACCGTGGCCAGCGGACGGGTCGCACTCCGCCGCATGGCATCAGCCACCGCCACCCGCATGGAGGAAGCGGGGGTGATCCGATTGCGCTCAATGTCTTCGAGAAATTTTTCCAGATCTTCAATCGTCACCCGGCCGGTGGCGCCACTGCCGGCGATGGCGGACAAATCGGCGGCATGGAGGCCCAGTTCAGTCATGCGGGCCTTCATCCGGGGCGACAAATAGCTGGCTCCGCCAGCGTGCGCCGGGACCGGCAAGCCCTTCACCGTCGGTTCCACCTGGCGGGGGGCCGAAACCTTGGCGGGAGATTTGGCCGCCTTGCGGGGCGTTTTTCCAGCAGGTTCGTCAGCATCCAGCCCCAATCGGCGCGCCTCGGCTTCACTCACTTCAATGGTTCCCAGAATGGCCCCCACCGGATAACTTTGTCCTTCCTCCGCGTCGATTTGAACCAATTGGCCAGAACAAGGAGCCGCAATGGACATGACCGCTTTGTTCGTCTCCACTTCGATCACATCGGCATCGGCCTCAATGGCCGCACCTTCCTTAAAGAGGATTTTGACAATGGTGGCCTCGGCGATGGATTCACCGAGTTGGGGCATTAAAAGAGGAACTTGGGCCATGGGAATTTTCGATTGTGGATTTTCGAGTTTCGATTTAGAGGAGCCCGGATGGGCATTTACTCATTCTTTACTTCGATGTTGGGCGTTCGATGTTCAAGGTTGAAAGTCTGGCCGTTCGAGCTACGCTCGATCCGTTGCAGCTGCCTTTTCTCACATCTCCAGGAGGTGACGGGTCGAAGCCGCGATGGCATCTGCGGTCGGTCGGTGGGCGGTCCACAAATCGGGATGATAGGGCACCGGGGTGTCGCGGGCATTGAGTCGCTGGGCCGGCACATCCAAGAGGCCAAACCCCTCAGTGGAAACGCGGGCGAGGACCTCCGCAGCGACGCCGCCCCAGGGCCAGGATTCGCTCACGCAGAGCATCCGCCCCGTGCGGGCCACCGAGGCCAGGAGGGTGTCGGTATCGATGGGTTTGACAGTGCGCAAATCGACTACCTCAATTTCATACCCATCCTCGACCAGTTCCTCGGCCGCCGCGAGTGATTCGTGGACCATGGCGCCATGGGTGACAATGGTGGCGTCGCGCCCACTCCGGGCAATACGCGCTTTGCCCACCGGCAAGGCCACGTCCGGCAGGGACTCGGCTTTGAGATGGTTGTAGAGAAACTTGTGCTCGCAAAAAATCACCGGATCATCGATGGCCACGGCCTCCAGCAACATGCTGTAGGCATCTTCGACCGTGCCGGGGGTCATCACGATCAACCCTGGATAATGGGCGTAGAGCGCCTCCATGCTCTGACTGTGAAACGGCCCCCCACCGGGCGTGCCTCCCGAAGGAAGGCGGACCACGATCGGGCAGGACACTTCGGTCCGATAAAACAAGGTCGCCGCCTGGTTGACGATTTGGTTGAACCCGCAGGTGGAAAAATCCGCAAATTGCATTTCCACCACCGGACGCATCCCTTCAATGGCCGCTCCGATGGCCATGCCGATGATGGCATCCTCGCTCAAAGGCGCATCGAGGACCCGGCCCGGATATCGGTCGGCGAGGTTTTTCGTCACCTTGAATGCGCCTCCGAAGGCTCCGATATCCTGCCCGTAGAGGAAGACTCTCGGATCATCGGCCAGCAACTTATCCAGGGCGGCATTGAGCGCTTGCAGGTAGGAAATCATGACCGGTAAATCTCCTCTCCAAATTGGCGTTCGGACAAGGCCGACCATTCTTCATCGGCGGGATCCGGCGACGGTTCGCGCTGCACTTTCGCCGCGGTGGCATCCACCTCGGTCTTGGCCTCAATCCGCCACCCGGCGATCTCTTCGCCCGTAGCCCAGTGTTTTTCGATCAAAAATGCTTCGCTCACAGCCAGACAATCTCGTCCCAGCGGGGAGGCTTTCAAAGCCGGATCCACATATTGGCCATCGTCATGTTCTCCATGGCCAACGAGGCGAAGGAGACTGCCAACCACAAATTGGGGTCCTCCTCCATTCCGGGCGGTCTGAACCGCTTCGCCCAGAACCTGCAAGCACGCCTGCAAATCCGTTCCATCCACTTCATGGGCGGGCACACCATAGCCAATCGCCTTATCAATGAGGTTGGCACAGGCGTATTGGCGACTTCCCGGGGTGGAATACGCATATTGGTTATTGGCGATGACCAGCACGAGGGGCAGTTTTTCCACCGCGGCGGCATTGAGCCCTTCATGGAAGGCTCCGGTTGACGTGCCCCCATCGCCCAAACACGTCGCCCCGACCACGCCGGTCTCGCCTTTCATCCGACGGGCCAGCAAGGCCCCGGCCACCACCGGGATCATCGCTCCCAGGTGGCTAATCATGGCTTGGTAGCCCTCGCGGGGTCGGCCCCGGTGGATATTTCCATCGCGGCCTCGCATCGATCCCAATTGGGACCCCAAATAAGTCCGCAGCGTATCCAAGACGGTGTCTCCAAAGGCCATCCGTCCCGCCTGATCCCGAATCAAAGGCGCAAAAATGTCCCCCTTACGCAAATGGATTCCCACGGAAACACTGAGGGCCTCCTGGCCACGGCCCAAAAAGACCCCGCCCTTAATAGCGCCAGCCCGATAGAGACTGGATAGCTTTTCCTCGAGGACCCGGGCCAAAAGCATGACCCGAAAAGCCTTAAGGTATTCGGTGCGGGTGGGACTGGTTGGCCCGGAAACGGAAGACATCAGGGAAGGAATAGGTCAGCAGGCCGTCGGCTGCAATTCTTTCGTGACGGTTCGTGCATCCCTCATGGAGTCGACTCTCGCATTGCCGGGCCTAATGAACGCTCCCGACACCGGTCGGGTCTCAGGCCGTCTCCGCTGGACGGGCTCCCATCCCTAGGGCCAGCAGAGAGGTTCCACTGAAAATGAGATTAATCCCGAAGAGGAGCCCCAAGACCCAAGCGCTGCTGGATGGCCACCCACCGTAAATCATCACACCGAGGAAAATTGCCGCCAACCCGCTGATGAGCGTCCAGACCCAACCGGAATGCGACCGCATCTGAATCGCCCCCACCGCAAGAAAGACGCCTTCCAGGACGAAGAACATCGCCAAAATCAGCGTGATCACCACCACGCCCGAAGTCACACAGGTGAGCAACGCGATGCCGGCTGCGATGCGAATCAAACCGGAAAAAGATGCCAGAATCCGATGTCCGGTATGGCGACCAAAGATGGCAATGGCCACCGAAATCACCCCGCTGACGAGCGCGAACGCTCCGAGGAGTTGCACAATCAGAAGCGCATACAAAAGGGGTGCCCCAATAGCGGCGAATCCGACAATGATGGAAAGAATACCCCCGGCGATGAGCCAACCCCGGCTTTGGAAAAACGCATGGGATTGGGAGGAAGAAGCGTTGTTGGTGGTCATAGAAAGTTGGTGGGAAATGGGTAAGATGGGTTCTAATCCCAACACGGGAATCTGCAACCCTTTTGTGAAACAGAATCTTTCGAATTCCCGAAACCTTGCACTTCTCTGACGGAGCAATTTAACAAAATTCTAGCTCGTGGGAATGACGTTCCAGAGCAGAAAGACAATGATTCCCAGCGCGAGGAGGAGAATCACCGTATTTCGTTTCGCGCCCCGGGTTTGCCGGGACGGCATGTTCCGGGTCTGGATGCGATGAGGCTTCCCTCCGGGGCGGAAGGAAATCGTTCGTCCCGCCTCCTTGGCTTTCTGGAGGGCCTGTTTCCGCTTTTCTTCTTTTTGTTCGGCCAACTTGGCCGGAAGGCGCTTGAGCTTTTTTTCCAGCTCCTTCTGCTTCTGAAGAGTTTCGGCGTGCAGTTGCTCCAACCTGCGTTCATCGGCCATGAGCCGTGACGCCTTGGGGGAAGATAACCTCGCCATGGGTTAGTTCACTGAAAGTAGGGACACGATCCAAACCAGCAGGGCCAAAAGCCCCAAGACCCAGAGCGGTAGCGTAAAGGCCGCTCCATTTTTCAACCAATAGGAAAACCCTCGATCTTCGCCGAATCCGTATTCGTCATCATAGCCGCCCGCAGAAGGAGACTCTCCCGGCTCATCAATGGAAATTTTTGGCTGAGCCTTGTGATAATCCGACCGGGCCTCCTCCACCGCGCTCAAAGCCTTGCTCAGTTCCTTGGGCATTTCGCGGGCTCCCCAAACCTTGGGATTGAGACTTTCGATGTACCGCAGATGCTGGGTGAACGAATTGTGGATGGTATTGAGCGTCTCCAACCGTTTTTGCGCTTCTTCCGTCTCCCGCTGGACTACGACCAAAGACCGGGTCAGCTTGTCGGCCATTTCATTCCGGCCGGATTCCAACTCGTCCTGACGCCGCTTGAGTTCCTCCAACCGCACTTTCTGCTTCTCGATGTCCTCAAGTTGACGTCTCAGTTTCTCCAACTCGCTGTTGGTTTTCTGTACCTCTTCGCCGAGGTCCTCCTGGCCTTCCTCCTCGAGATCGAGAAGAGAGTCTGGGTCGTTGGGATATTCTGCCGATGACATGATTAGATCACACGCTTAAGAAAAAGATATTTAGAAGCGGATGGGAAAACATTCCAGCACAATCACTCATAAAACAGAGATAATGGTTGCGAGATTGAATTTGGAAGCCTGGCCGCTGATAGCAGGGATCGCCTCGCGGGTGAATGGGGCGGTCGGCGCAAGCCGCACATTTCAACCATCATCTCTCAACCGTAAACTCTCAACTCCACTTGAAAACCTCTCATCGCCCCGGCATCGCCTCGAGTAAAAGTCCTTTCAGGTATCCGGTTTCGGGCAAATGCAGGGCCACCGGATGATCGCTCGCCTGGGTCAAATTCTGTAAAATCCGGGCCGAGCGCCGGACATCGGCCAGCCCGGCCGCCGCCGCCGATTCAAAGTCTCCCGCGGAAACATGATGGGAACACGAAAACGAGGCGATGACGCCATGGGCAGACAAAACATCAGCCCCGCGCGCATGGAGTTCCCGATAGCCGCGGAGGGCATCGTGAATCTTGCTCTTGGCCCGGGTGAAAGAAGGCGGATCCAGAATGACCAGATCATAGGTCTCATGGCGTCGGGTCGCCTCCTTCAAAAAGAAAAAAACATCTTCCTCCGCCACGGTCACAGCCAAGCCATTGCGCTCGGCGTTATTCCGCAACCGGGCGGCACTCTCGGCGCTACTTTCCACCGCCGTGACCTCAGCGGCTCCGGCCCGAGCACAGGCGAGGGCAAATCCCCCCTGATTGGAAAAACAATCGAGAACCTTCCGGCCCTTTGCCCAGGCGGCCACATGGGCATAATTTTCCGCCTGGTCGAGATAGAGGCCAGTTTTCTGCCCCTGGAGAAAGTGAACCAGGAAACGCACGCCGCCCAGTTCCACTTCACGTTCGCCGGGATCCTCGCCATGCCACATGGCGGTTTCCAAGGGCAAACCCTCCGCCACCCGGATGGGGGCATCATTGCGACCGACGACATGACGCACCCCAGGGAGTTCCGCCAGCGCCGCCACAATGAGGTCCTTGCGCTGGTCCATCGCCCAGGTCAAAAGCTGCAGTACGACCACATCCCCGTAGCGATCCGCGACCACTCCCGGAAGGCCATCGGCTTCGCTCCAGACGATCCGGCCCAACTCGCGATCGCAACCCCGGGTTTCGCGCCAGGCGACCGCCTGAGTGATGCGACGGGTAAAAAAATCGGCATCCAAATCCTGACGTTTGCGGGAAAACCTCCGCGCCACAATTTGCGAAGACCCGTTGTAAATCGCCGAGCCCAGCATTTTGTCCCGCCCATCCTTGAGCGAAATGACGTCGCCATTGACCGGTTGGCCAAAGACTTTCAGGACCTCGCTGGAATACACCCAATCGTGCCCATGGAGGATGCGAGCGCGGGGTCTGATGACGATGCCAGCCATGGGTCAGGTCACCTTAAAACGGCGATGATGGTTGAGAGATTGAATTTGGAAGCCTGCCCGCTGAGAACGAAAATCACCTTGAGGGTGAAGGGGACTGTCGGCACAAGACACTTATTTTCAATCATCAACACTCAACTCGGTTTTTAGGAGTCCCTCCTGGTCAGTCCGGAGGACGAAAAGAAGTTCGTCGATTCACTCCCCGACAACAAAAAATAAACGTCCCATGTCCCCTAAGCTGGGACCGGGACGTTCAAAAGTTTTCTGGAAGCTCCAGGACTATTTGTCGCTGTGCTCCTCGATGTATTTGATGACGTCGCCGACGTTTTGGAGCTTTTCAGCATCAGCGTCAGGCACATCCACACCAAATTCTTCTTCAAAGGCCATGACCAACTCGACCGTGTCGAGGGAATCAGCACCGAGATCCTCGATGAATGATGCGGTTGAGGTCACCTGCTCGGGATTGACTCCCAATTGATCGACGATGATGTCTTTGACTTTTTCTTCAATGGATTTTTCGGACATGGCAAATATGTGTGGTTACTGGTACGCGTAGGACTAGTGATCCCCTTGGAATTTGGCAACAAATAATTTGCCGCCAAGCGCGGGGACGAAAACTTGCGGAATCTGGCAGAAGGTCAAGCGGAAAACTGGCGCAAACGACAAATCGGTTGATTCTCCTGACCTCATTACGGAGCAGGCGTGACCGTACGGATGGTGGTGTAATCTGGATATCCCACCACCTCGGCCTTGACGCTATAGGACTCGCCAGCCTGAAAATCCCTTGTGGCGATCTTCTCCCGGTATTCGATCCGCTCCTTGGGATTGATGACCACGAGACCCTCCCGGGGCTCAAAAGACCGATCGTTTGACCATTGCTCAAGCACCTTACCCGAACCATCCACGGTCATCATGTCGATGTGTTGGGTCGTTTCAAATTCGAGCCGAATCATTTTTTTGGTGTTGTTGCGAATCGAATAGACTGCATCAACTTCGTTCCGTTCTTCCAAGGAAAATTCCTCGGGATCGAGCTTCAATTTTTCCGTCGTCGGCTCGGACCGAAAACTCTCCCAACGGATCGAAGAAAACATCTCGGTAAAAAAACCTTTTAACATTCCCGCCGCACTATTCGGGCTGTCTTTCGCCCGGGGAAAGACGGCCACGGTCTCCAACACCGCCTGTTCGCGTCCGGATTGACTGAGCGCGTAGCGGGCAGCCTCCCGTTCGGCAAAAAAAGGGCTTCCCTCGTCAGGAGCTTGCACGGCAAAGGCGGCCACGCCCTCTTGCATAGTCGGCCTCGGGGTGGACCGAGCTCCGGGAGCCTGGGCCAAAGCCAGTCCGGGAGCGGTCACAAAAAGAAGCAGAAATACCATTTTCATCGTTCCCTGTGCTATCGGACCACCGGCACGGTTGCAAATCCCTTCTCCAATTATTATGATCCGGGGAATGCGTTCACTCGTCCCTATTCTCCTGCTGTCGCTGCTTCCCCTCGCCGCCCAAGCCGGAGAGAAAAAACCCGCCGCCCTCGCCGTCCGCCTTCACGCCGAAGGCAATCCCAAAGACGGAGCAACCTTCGGGACCTCGATTCAGCTCGCCTATCCCAAGCAAAAGATTTTCATCAAAAAAGTCCCGGTTGTGACCGAGAACGATTTTGTCTCCTTCTACCCCTTCTCGGCCGGGAATGGGACCCTGGGAGCCTATTTCAAGCTCGACCCCAATGGGACCAACAAACTCGAAGCGCACACGGTCGAATCCCGGGGATCCCTCTCCGTGGCGATGATCGCCGGCCGGGTGGCCAGCGCCATGCGGGTGGACAAGAAAATTACCGACGGCATCCTCGTCATCCCGTCTGGATTTCTTCCCGAGGAGATCCTCCTCCTCCAAACCGAATTTCCCACCATCGGGATGGAAAAGGACTTTAAAGAACAAAAGGCCAAGGCCCTGGCGGAAATTCGCGATCGCCAAAAGCGGGCCGAAGCCGCCCAGCCCAAGCCCACCGCCAAACCTCGGTCATGAGATTCTCCGCTCTGGTTGTCTTGCTTGCCGCGTCTTCTCTCCACAGTGCGCCTCTGGTAGACTTTCCCGCACCCAACCACACCCTTGGTTCCGGCCATCCGGACGAGTTCTTCATGGGAGTGGACCGCACATTTGAAGGGAAAAAATCTCAACCCTGGCAGGGTGGACAATTCGGTTATGTCCGCAACCCCCGCCGCGACGGCAACGGTGAGATTTTCTATACCCGTTTGCATGAGGGCATCGATATTCGCCCCCTCAAGCGAGACGCCCAGGGCAACCCCCTCGATCAGGTGCTCGCCGCTGCAGCGGGTCGGGTCGTACACGTCAGCGCTTCCCCCGGAGCCTCCAACTACGGGCGTTACATCGTCATCGAACACCAATGGGACGGCAGCCGTTACTACACGCTCTACGCCCACCTCGCCAGCACGGCGGTGACGCCTGGCGAAACCGTCCGCCAAGGGCAGCCCCTCGGCCAACTCGGATTCAGCGGGGCCGGCCTCAACCGGGAACGCGCGCATGTGCACTTTGAAGTGGGCCTCCTCTTAAGCAACAACTTCGAAAGCTGGCACGACGCCTTTTTTCCCGCCAGCCCGAATCAGCATGGCCTCTTCAACGGACTCAACCTTGTGGGAATGGACCCGGCCGAACTCCTCCTGGCCGCCAAGAAAGACCCCAACCTTCACATCGCCGACCAAATTCGCCGCGAAGAGCCCTATTTCGCCATCGTCATCAATGATTCCCCAAATTTCTCTCTCATCCGAAATTATCCGTGGCTCGTTCCGTCCGGCGAGGTCGCCAATCCCCCAGCCTGGAAGGTGACCTTTTCCCGTTCCGGCCTGCCTTTGAAGGTCGAAGCCGCCAAAGAACGCATTTCGGAACCCCGCGCCGTCTGGGTGAAAGACACCCCCTATCCCACCACCGCCGCAACCAAAGAACTTCTCACCGGTTCCGCCTCGGCCCCACGATTGACCGATTCCGGCATGCGCTTTGCCCGTCTCCTGACCTGGCCGGACTGAGCCGATTTCGGATTGCGGATTTCTAATTGCGGATTGACCTGCAACTTACGATTTCCCTAAATTCCGCGCCGTTGCCAAATCCGCCATCCGCAATACCAAATCCGAAATTGATTCAGACCGCGATGTCTTCGTTCCAAAGTTCGGGACGAGCGGCGATAAAATTCCGCATCATGGCGATACATTCCTCATCTTGGAGCACTTCCAATTCGACGCCTTCGCGGCGCAGCCATTCCTCAGCCCCCTGAAAGGTGACATTTTCCGCGATGACGATTTTGGGAATCTTGTACAACAAGGACGTGCCGCTACACATCGGACAGGGTGAGAGGGTAGTGTAGAGAACACACGCACGATAGACCGCCGCCGGTTGACGGCCCGCCTGCTGAAACGCGCTCATTTCGCCATGCAAAAGCGGATCCCCATTTTGCACCCGCATATTATGGCCACGACCGAGAATCTTTCCCTCATGGACCAGCACCGATCCAATGGGAATCCCCCCTTCGGATAATCCGATTTTCGCTTCATCAATGGCGGCCTGCAGAAAAGGATCCCGGGATGTGGACATGGGAAAGATGGTACCTCACCGCACAAATTTTGCGATGGGAAATCGCGAACGGGCGGAATCACGAAAGGGAGCAAACCCGAACTCACGCGGAGGCGCTGAGAGAGATGCATTTCTCCGTTTTCTCCGCGGCTCCGCGTGAGACCGCCTTCCTCTTTCCCTGAAGTTTGCCACCAATCCCGTCGGCCTCCATTTTCCGGGGTCATCATTATCAAAGCTGGCCAGAAGAAACTTCCTCCGCGAGGCTCCCCAGTTCCATGAGCCACGCCTTGCTGTCCGCCAACGAACTTTCTCTTTCCTACGGTTCTCAAAAACTATTGGAAGCCGTCACCCTCGCCGTCGCTCCCGGCGAGAAAGTCGGCCTGGTCGGACGCAATGGCTGTGGGAAAACCAGCCTCTTGAAAATTCTCTCGGCCGAACACGACCCCGACGGCGGCGAGGTGTCGCGTCGCCGGGGTCTCCGGGTCGGTTATCTTCCCCAGGAATTTGAACTCGATAGCGCCCGCACCGTCCGGGAAAACATCGAAGCGGGCGCGGCCGACGTGGTGGGCTGGATCGATCAATATGAAAATGGTGACGACACCGGAAACAACCAGGCCAACCTTCTTGAGCTCATCGAACACGCCGACGGATGGAACCTAGAAACCCGGATCAAAGTGGATGCGACCGCCCTGGGCGCGCCGGGGCTGGACCTTCCGGTTGGCCCCCTCTCCGGGGGAGAAAAACGCCGAGTGGCCCTCTGCCGGGCGCTGGTCTCCCAGCCCGACCTCCTTCTTCTCGATGAGCCCACCAACCACCTCGACGCCGAGTCCATCAGTTGGTTGGAATCTTTTCTGCGCACCTTCACCGGCGCTGTCATCTTCGTCACCCACGACCGGTATTTCCTCGACGTCATCGCCACCCGCATCATCGAAATTGCCGACGGCCGCGCCTATTCCCATCCCGGAAACTACACCGCCTATCTCGAGTCGAAAGCCCTCCGTCAACAGATCGCCAGCCAATCGGAACGGCGACGGCAGCGTTTTCTCCGGGCCGAACTGGAATTCGTTCGCGCCGGAGTCCGCGCGCAACGTTCCAAATCCCGTCACCGCCTCGACAGCTTCTATCAAGTTGCCGGACTCGAAGCCCCACCCGAAGAGCGGGAAATGGACCTCATTCTTCCGCCTCCGCCCGCCATGGGCAATGTGGGAATTGAGCTAGTCCAGGCCGGGGCCTGCGTCGGAAAAGACGCCGAGCGACGCTGGCTCTTCCGCGATCTCACCCTTTCGCTCAAAGCCGGCGAGTGTACCGGCGTCGTCGGTCGCAACGGCGCCGGCAAGACCACGCTCCTGCGCCTCGCCTTGGGAACCCGACCAGCCGATGAGGGCAAAGTCACCATTGGAAAAAAGGTCACCTTCAACTACATCGACCAGAGCCGAATTCAACTTGACGGCAGCAAGACCGTGCTGGAGGAAATCGCCGATATCGGGGGCGAGACCGTCTCCTTTGGCGACCAGAAAATGGCAGTGCGATCCTATCTCCGCCGCTTTCTCTTCAGTAACGATCGGATTCGCGAACGAGTGGATCGCCTCTCCGGCGGCGAGCGGGCCCGACTCCTCTTGGCCAAGGAACTCAAACGCGGAGGCAACCTCATTGTCCTCGATGAACCCACCAATGACCTCGATCTCCCCAGTCTTCGAATGCTCGAGGAGGCCTTAGTGGACTTTGGGGGAAGCGTCCTCGTGGTGAGTCACGACCGCTACTTTCTTGATCGCGTTTGCGACCAAATTGTCGCCTTCGAGGACGATGGCGTCTTTGTTCAGCCGGGGAACTATTCGTATTATCTCGAGAAACGCAAGGAACGGGCGGCAACGGATCTGGCGAACCCCGAACGGCCAGGCTTTCAAAGCCGCCGCCAGACGGAAGATACCCCCAGCACCCCGGCACCATCGGCTTCCGAATCATCCCGCCCACGGCCACGCAAACTCACCTTTAAAGAAAACGAAGAACTCGACGGGATGGAAGCCGTCATCTCGACCGCCGAAGACCAGGTCGCGGAGACCGCAACCCTTTTGAACGATCCGGCGTTTTACATCACGCGGTCCCAGGAGGCGGCCAAATTTCAAGCCGAAATGGAAGCCGGCAAAACCCACATCGCCAAACTCTACGCCCGCTGGGGAGAACTTGAAGCGCGCCGGGGCGAGGCCTAAAGCCCAAGGTTAACAACCGGAACCTTCCAGGTAGAGCCGCCCTTGACAGTAAACTCCTGGAAGCGTGCAACCCCCCTTGGGGAAGGATCCCATCCCTTCTTGCCCCTGAACCCGCGCTATCGCCGGGACATGAAAATTCGCAGGATATACCAGAAGAGCATCGCGACGGAGGCGAAGAGAGTCAGCGAGGCGGCCACGTATTGATCGGTACGATAGTCACGCATCACCGCCGAGGTATTATAGAGAATCGCTACGGAAGCAAAGACCACCATAATTCCAGAGAAGAGGATGCCCAGTTGAAATCCGAAGAGGATGCTGGCCACGATCACCCCAAGGGCCACAAATCCGCCGATGACCAGGACGCTACGGAGAAACGAAAAATCCACCCTGGTCAGGACGACTACTCCCGTCAGCCCCAGAAAAAGGCCCAGAGTCGTAATCGCCGCCATCGGAAGCACGTCCGGGGCACTGTAGTTCACCGCCATATTGAGAATGGGGATAAAAATAATCGCGTAGGCGAGAACACAGAGCCCCAGACCGGCATATTGCACGGCCTTGGTGGTTCCGGTCACCGCCCACTTTTGGGCCAGCCAAGACGCGCCCATGAAAAGACCGAGCACAATCAGCCAGGAATATTGCGTCCCGGTCATCGCCTTTATCATGACCGGAGCAATCGGGGAATTCAGAAGGACGGCCTCCAAACCAATGAAGAGCAAAATCGCCCCCGCCAGATGCATATAGGTCCGGCGAATAAATTGACTGCGTTCGACCGGAGCAGAATCGGCCACACTAAGATACGGATTGCGGGAAGAGCTTTGGTTCATAAAATCGAGGAATCCCGGGAAACGTGCGCTGGCTCGAATGCCGTGTCAAGTGCGCCTTGAGCTCCTCGAAGGTCGGACATCCAAGGTTGAACATCCCACGTCGAGGTTTTCCTCCTCCCGCCGCCGAAACCGCTCCTTCTTCGACGTTCGACGTTCAACGTTCCGTCCCTCCTCCCTTGCCTGTTGGCAAAAATTCCTCTTCTCTGCATCCCGTGACGATTTCAACCATTGCCTCGCGCGGGGAATCCCTCTGGACCTTTCTGGCCGAGCTTCCCGAGCCGCACGTCCGCCTGGCCAACCGGGTACTTTGGGCATTTTTGGCCGTTCTCCTGTTCACCATTGTCGCCGTCGATCCGATGGGACGCTCGGCCACCAAAGAATACCAAGATGCCTCCACGCGGTGGTGGCAAGGCACGGAAAGTCTGTACAAAGGGAAAAATAATTTCCTCTACCTTCCCCAGGCCGCCATCATTTACACCCCATTTAATCTTCTTCCCCGGCGGGTCGGCGAGCCGCTTTGGCGCATGGTTTGCCTTGCCACCTTGGCCGCTTCGCTCTGGGCAGCCGCCCGGTTATTGGCTCCGAAAAAATCCCAAATCGTTTTTCTTTTGGCCACACTTCTCATGTTGCCGTCGTCTTTTGCCAGCGCCCGCAATGGGCAGGTCAACATGCCCCTGGCCGGCCTGTACCTCTTGATCGCCGTTTTGATCGCCCGTCATCGTTGGCACCCCGCCGCCATTCTCCTGGCCCTGGCCTTGGCCCTCAAACCCATCTCCATTGTCCCCATCCTTCTCTGCGGAGTCCTTTATCCGAGACTCATTTTTCCGCTTGCCCTCTGGATCGTCGTCATGCTGGGAGCCGCTTTTCTCCATCCCGATCCGCAATTTGTCCTGGAACAATATACCGCGTTTTTTCAAAAACTGACCAACAGCGCCGCCAAACCCACCGGGCACACTTGGTGCGACTATGCCGGTCTGTTGAAAACGGTTGGAATCACTCTGCCCGACACTATCAATTTTCTCATTCGGGCGGGGGCCGCCGCCACCACCTTCGGGCTTTGTCTCTTGGTGAAACGGACCCGCGAACCGGTACGACAAGCCTTCACGATCATGTTGTTCGCCGTGACCTATCTGATGCTCTTTAATCCCCGTACGGAGACCAATTCCTACATCATCCTGGGAGTCTGGATCGGCATCCTCGGGGCGTATGAAGGCTTCATTCGCAAAAATTTCACCGCCGCGGCCGCCTGGGTGCTATTTGCTCTCGGCCTCGGAGTGGAAAATTACGGCCCGATCTATCACCTCACCAATCTCTGGTTTAAGGCCTTGCTCACCTCGGCTTTATTCTTCTGGCTGGCTTGGAGGGTGCTTCGGCCCCCATTCGGCGACGCGGGAATCTTGCTTCCTTCCGCCGGGTCCGAGAGCAATTCCGGCAAGTGAACCACCAGATCAGGGCTGGTGCCCGCCCACGGGAAAACTCCGTCCACCTCGGCGGCGGTGGCGGAATCTGGCAGGGGCCGCAAACGTTCCAGCACCGCACAAATCACCGGCCCATAATCCCCTGCATCCCGGCCCAAACAAAAATCCAAAACCGAAGGGGTACGTCCCGCCCTTCCCATGCGCAACCGGGCTCCGGTGGCATAAAGACTAACTCCAACTTCCCAGGCTCCGGTCGAGGAAACCAACCGGATCACGCGGTAATGGGTGTTCGGCGACGCGCTTTGAAAGGTCATTCCTTTGGGCCATCGGCCCCTTTTTTCGGCCCATTGGCTGGTGCCCATTCCGACTGCCGATAGGCCGGGAGACGCCCGAGGGCGGCAATCTGCGGGTAGCGGAAGATCCCCGCCATGCGAATCGCCACAAAGATAAAAATGCGGCCGACCAGAACAAGAAAGACAACAAAATGAAGCATGCGTGCCCGCAAAGGCGGTATGAAATCACTCTGCGGGCAATCCTTTGCGAGCGGGCCGAAAAATACTAAAGCGTCGGTGCGGTGCGAACCTTGTCTTCCCAGCGGGTCAGGAGGTGAATGACCACATTGGTGCCAAAGCGGAAACTCGTATCGAGCGACTCAGGGGTAATATTGCGCAGATAAACCTCACGATTCGCAAAAATTATCGGGTTGATGGCCACATATTGGTTGGCCCGATCCCGACGCATATCGATCTGCCCTTGCTCATTGAGTCCAATCTGCCACATATCGCCATAATCATTGGAGGTGTAGAGGATCGCAATTTCGCCGTAGATTTTCAGGGCCATGACTGGCTCTTGATAGAAGTTTAACCCGGGAGGCGCTTCTTTCACATTCGTAAAATAGGCCTGGGTGAAAATCGGATGATTGGAAGGCAGGGGCTCAAAGTCTTTATCCACATCGGGAATGACCCGTTTCATTTCCCGTCGAAACGCGATATCAAAACGCGAACGCAACCCTGGCAGCGAACTGTCTCCCCAGATGCAACCGCCCATCCGCACATACTTCCGCAGGTTCTCCACCTCCTTGTCGGTCAACTTGAAGTCCCGGGTGCCGGTTAAAAAGATGAAAGGCGGCTTGACCGCAAAAATCTGGTCACTATCGAGTCGAATCGCTTCGACATTTTTGTAGTTGGTTTTGATTTTGTCCTTCGACCAATGGCTCATCAAATAGAGCAGATTCGGCAGGCTCCCGGTGACAATTTTACCTCCGACCACTCGCACGGTCGAATTCCAGTTGCCGCCGCTATATTGTCCAATGTAGGCGGTAAACTGAAACTCCCGCGACTTTGTACCCGTGCCGCTGCCGGAGCCTTTGCCCCAGCCGCCGGTAAAAGCCTTGATCGAGGCGGCTGCACCTGCCGTCATTCCATCGGAACTCATATTGGAGGAAGAAGGTGCCACCGCGGCTTGGGTTGGTGCCGTCGGAGTCATGTTCATCGGGGCCACGATCGTCTGCTCCATGGAGAAACTCAACGGATTGACCGCCGTGGTCGTGATGGTGTTGAGCTGGCTGGTTGCGCTCGGTTGGGGCGCCGTTGCGACATTAAATGTCGTCTGCTGCGGCTGCTGTTGTTGAGGCTGCGGTGGAGTATTGTCGGCACCGGCTTCGACAAAGCCGCCTTCGCCACCCTCAAAGTCCGGCGGCTCCTTCACCGCCTGAAAGAGAACCGTACCTCCAAAGATCGCCACCAAAATGGCGTGAAGAGCGACGGAAATCGTAAAATCCCGGGAATCACTGAACTTGTTGATCAGCTTCTGTGCAAACGGGGGTAAGGTGGCCATGACAAGAATCTACTCCGGAGGGGGCTGGGTATTCAAGGAGCATCGGACTGATTTTTTTGAGAGGTCGCCGGGGCCGGCTTCCCTTCACCGCCTGATCTGGAGCGACATCGGACTCGATATCCGCCCGATTCGTTTCTCCGAAATTCTCAAAGCGCGTGCTTAAACGAAGGCTATTCCTTCTAAAGCGTCGGGGCGCTGCGCACCCTGTTTTCCCAACGGGTCAGGAGGTGGATGACTACGTTGGTTCCAAATTGAAAACTGGTTTCGAGCGCGGCAGGGGTGATATTCCGCAAATAGCTTTCCCGACTTTGATAAATCGCGGGATTGATGGCCACGTATTGGCCATTTCCATCCCGGCGCAAATCGATTTGGCCCTCGCGATTGAGTCCGGTCTGCCACATGTCGCCGTAATCGTTGGCAGTGTAAAGAATCGCGATTTCTCCATATAATTTCATGGCCATGACTGGCTCCTGATAGAAATTCAGGCCGGTCGGCACCCCTTTGACGCCGGGGAAATAGGCCTTGGTGAAAATCGGGTGATTGGCCGGAAGCGCCTCGAAATCGATGTCCACATCAGGAATGACCCGCTTCATTTCACGCCGAAATGCGATGTCAAAACGCGAGCGCAATCCCGGGAGCGAACTGTCGCCCCAAATACATCCGCCGATCCGGACATATTTCTGCAGGTTCTCCACCTCTTTTTCCGTCAGTTGAAAATCCCGCGTGCCGGTCAAAAAGATAAAGGGCGGCTTGGTGGTGGCGATCGTGTCCCCATCGTCGAGCCGAATGGCTTCGACATTTTTGTAGTTGGTCTTGATTTTGTCCTTCGACCACTCGCTCATGAGATAAAGCAAATTCGGCAAGCTTCCGGTGACAATTTTGTCCCGCACCACCCGCACGGTCGAATTCCAATCGCCGCCACTGTATTGGCCGACATAGGCTGTGAACTGGTATGCCGGCTCCCGATCTCCGGTACCCGAGACCCGCCAATCCTTGGAGAATCTTTTAATCTTCGAAGCGGTTCCCGGCGGCATCCCGCCCGAGCCGATCTCCCGTGAGACAACGGGAGTCTGCTCTTTGGGCATCTCCAATCCCTTGGGAAATGGCATTTTTTGGGTAATAGAAAATGTCAGCGGATTTTCTTGCGTGGTAATAATCGGGTTGATCGGTGCGATGTCCGACGGATTGGGCATCAAATTCGGATCAAAGGTCGTTTCCTTCTGAATCTGCGTTCGCGCCGGCTCCGGAGCTTCCGCTACCGTCTGATCCTCGACCAATCGCCGCCCCGCGGTGAAATCTTCCGGCTCGGCGGTAACCTGATAAAGGGCGGTTCCGCCAAACACAGCCAAGAGGATGGCATGGAGGGCGACCGAGATGGTAAAATCCCGGGAGTTGCTAAATTTATCAACCAGTCTCTGCAGGAGGGGGGGAAGCGTGGGGGCCATGCCGTCATTGTGCGCTCATTTGCGGGATTTTTCCAGTACAAAAAAAAGCCGGACCTTGCGGTCCGGCTTTTCGTTTTGAGATTAGTTAAATATTTGGATTAGAACGCGATGCGAAGACCGCTGCGGATGTTGGCCACGTTGCCAGTTCCACCGTAGTAGTAACGTCCATCAGCGAAGAGGCCGATGTTGTTGGTGAGGCGATATTCCAAGCCAACACCCACGTTGCCGTATCCAGTGCCGTGTCCGTTCCAAGTTCCGCCGCCACCGACGAGAACGTAAGGAGCGATATTCCAAGCGCAGATCGGATAACGGAAGAACAGGTTACCAGCGAGAGGAAGGTGCTGGGCTTGTCCGTTGTTCGAGTACCACTGGGCTTCATATCCGATACCGAAGTAACGGGCGAAGAAGAAATTCAACCCAAATCCGCCACCGGAACCGGTGCTGAAGTTAGTGTTATTTCCTCCAATGAAGGCGGAGTAGAAGGTGTCGATCTGAAACTCCATGTCGCGGAAACGACATTCGTCAGGAACGATGACAACTTTGGTTTCTTTGAACGACTTTCCGTCTCCAGCGAAGGAGGCGCAGATCGTGCAGGCGAGGACTGTAGCGGTTAAGAGCAGTTTTTTCATAGGATCTTTGGTAACGGCGAACAAGATGCATTAAATTTGAACGTTTTGTCAACAAGATTTGTCAAAAATAATTCAGGAGTTGTATTTCGGCAGCGGAATTTTGATTTTCCCCTCGTACAGGGCCTTTCCAATAATGGTGCCATAAAGTCCGGGCAGGGCGGCGAGTTCGGTCAAATCTTCCTCACCAGACACTCCGCCGCTGGCAATCAACCGGGCATCGAGCAAGGCGAGAAGCTCTTTTATGGCAGGAAGGTTTGGGCCGACCAACATTCCATCGGTGGCAATATCGGTATAGATAATCGTGCCGGCGCCGGCGTCCTGAGTCGCGAGGGCCAGATCCTTGGCATCCGTTCCGGTGGTCTCGGTCCAGCCTCTCACCGCCACCCGGCCATCTTTGGCATCGATCCCCACCGCAATGCGCTCGCCGCCGAAGGCCTCACAAAAGGCACGCACGGACGCGATGGACTCGCAGGCCCGGGTCCCGAGAATAACCCGCTGGACGCCAGCCGCAAAGGCCGCCTCGAGATTGGCCGTGGTGCGCATTCCTCCGCCCAACTCGCACGGGATTTGCACGGCTTCGCAGATTCGGGCCACGTGTTCCAAGTTCCGCGGTTGCCCTTCGAAGGCGGCATCAAGATCGACCAGGTGGAGCCAGTCGGCCCCGGCATCTTCCCATTTTTTGGCGAAAGCTACGGGATCACTGGAGTACACGGTTTTTTCGGTGGCGAGGCCGCGCTTGAGGCGGACAACCTCTCCACCCATCAAATCAATGGCAGGCAAAAGTAACATCGGAGGAAGAAGATGCGGAAATCCTGAAAGACGGAAAGCCTGGAATTCAGAAAGAGTGGACATCGAGGACGATGCGCCCGATCGACTGGTGGAGGGACCTCGTCCTTGAGGTCCGGGGAAGAGTCCCAGACGCCGGGGACGGCATCCCTCCATTGATCCGGGGGGGGGCAATCAAATAGCAGAAAGAAAATCCCCCAACAGAGCCAATCCCGCCGCCTGGCTTTTTTCCGGATGGAATTGGGTGGCATGGATCGCGCCCCGACTGATGCTGGCCGCGAAGGGTTCGCCATATTCGCAGGTGGAACTGGCCAAGTCCGTCTCCGCCGGCACCGGGTAATAGGAATGGACAAAATAAAAGGCGGGCGATGGAGCCTCAGCCGCTTCCGGATAGAGCGGACCCCGCATGCGGGAGAGAGTATTCCAACCCATGTGAGGAATTTTTAATTCCGAATGCGGAAACCGGACCACCCGGCCGGGGAAGTGACCCAGGCCGGACGCACCGGGCGATTCCTCGCTCGATTCGAAGAGAAGTTGGTACCCCAGACAAATCCCCAAATAGGGACGCCCCGCTTTGAGCCACTCTTGGAGCGGTTCCCACATGCCTGAGTTCTTCAAATTGTGGGCGCAATCACCAAATGATCCCACCCCGGGGACGACCACCGCATCAACCGAATCAAAGCGCTCCGCAGTGGTCAGGATTTCCACCGCTGCCCCGGCAGCCTCCAGCGCCTTGCCCACGCTGCGCAAGTTTCCGCGCCCATAGTCGACCAAGCCGACTTGGACTCTTGAAGCTTTGGATGGAGAAGCCTGATCGTTCATGAGGAAAAAAATTATCCACAGATGGTGCAGTTCCTCGGCGTCTCGCCGAGGAAAGTGATCCGGCGAGCCGCCAGACCGTGCACGCGAGCCGCGTGCGGTCCCCGGAGAAAGCGCAAGCAGGAGCCGAGAGAAGCGAACTGCATTTCCGTTCTAAAGGACGCCCTTGGTGCTGGGCACGCCGACCACTCGGGGATCAATCCGGGTGGCGGTATCAAGCGCCCTTGCCAAGGCTTTGAAAATCCCCTCCGCCATGTGATGCGCGTCGCGGCCAGCCAAAATATCGACGTGCAAATTCATCCCCCCACTGACCGACAAGGCCCGGAGAAATTCCTCCAGCAGTTGAAAGGAAAAACTTCCACCGATAGCTTCCACCGCCGGCGGCGGCGAATAGGCCAAATACGGACGCCCGCTCAAATCCACGACGACGCGGACCAAGGCCTCATCCATCGGCACGCAGGCCATCCCATAGCGGCAAATGCCCGCCTTGTCCCCCAGCGCCTTGGTCAGCGCTTGGCCAAGAGTGATCCCGGCGTCCTCCACGGTGTGATGAAAATCCACCTCAAGGTCGCCATCCGCCTGCACATCGAGATCAAAGAGCCCATGCCGGGCGAAGAGCGTCAACATGTGATCAAAAAACGGAATGCCCGAAGCAATTTTCCCTCCCCCGGCTCCGTCCAAATTCAGACGGATGCGGATGCGGGTTTCCTTGGTATGGCGTTCGATAGTGGCTTCTCGGGACATGGAAGATTTAATCTCTCAGGTTCAGGCTCCAAATTGAACCACAATTTTTCGTGCCCAAAGGAGAAGAGGGAGTGCGATCAGAAGGAGGTAACGATGCCTTGAGCACCGAAGGTGCGAAGAAAGTGGGACCGGCTTCCTGCCGGTGGTTGTAACGATCGCCGTCGAGACGCCAGGGCCACTCTGCCAGAGGAAAGACCGGATGGGAGGAGGCTTTCGAGCTCTCCCGACCCCGATACGCAAAAACGGCGGAGAACTCTCCGCCGTTTTCGAGATCGTGATGAGGTTTGGATTGCGCCTCAGGCCGTGCGTCTGCGACGGAGGACCCAGAAGAGGGCTCCGGCCCCGAAGAGGACACAGGTAGTTGGCTCGGGAACGACTGAAACCACAACATTATCAAACTGAGTGATATCCGATGTGGCAGTTCCGTGATTCCATAATGCCCCAATTGAAGTCATCGCACTCGATGTGTAGGTGCTATCAACAAGTGAGCCCTGTGAAGTAAGAGACCCTGTGAGGGGATCAGCGAATGCCGAGGAACCGTCATCTCGAAGAAACAGCTCCCAAGTATTGGTCGTTGGGGCATAGGTCACTTGAACACTGAGATAGTTCGTTCCCATATCGGAAAACGGTGACCCGGTTCCGACTATAATGTCGGTGACGTTGGAGTTTAAATCCAATCCACCAGCATATTGGACTAGACGCACCGGATCAAGAGCGCCGCTTTGGCCCCAGACAACAGCATAGCCATTTCCCGAAAGAAGATCCGCGCTGGTCGCGGCTAAGGTAAAGGCAATCCCGTAATTGCCCGAGCCAAACCCCGACAATTCATCTCGGTCACTCTGCATATTAAAACTCCAGCTGACCAAACCTGAATTACTGGAGAGGGTCGAATTCCAAGGGCTCGAGAAATTCGACATCGCCTGGGTAACATAGGTCCTTCCGCTTGATCCCGTGCCGACAATTTGAAGTTTATTGGTAGCAATCGATGCATCCCCAAACCCCGCCGTTTCCACCCAATTATTGCCGACCGTAGAGCTGTCGGCCCGATTAAAATTATCGGAAAAGACAACGGTCTGCGCATTCGCGCCAGCCACCGCCACCGCCAGAATTGCAAGGGTGAGAAGTGTTTTTTTCATGATGAGTGTTTGGCTCCCGTTCCCGAGTTTTTTAGATCGAAGTTCGTTCCGGACGACACCGTGCCGACGGCGCTCCGTTGGGGCAACGGAAAGTCTGTAACGTTTCTGTGACACTAGGAAAGGGAACGAAACGAGCGCCTCATCAAAGGCGTTCGAATCGTTTTCCCGGGGAGGAAATTGATTGCCAATACGGGGAGTATTCATGGCGGTGTCAATGTAGTGCCTCCACGGCCCCTCTGTCAAATAGTAACAATCGAAACATTGATTTGGATACTGGAAAGCGGATCCACGACATACGATTTACTTCACGTTGAATATAAACAATTTACGAATATAGTTTCGCCTTCAATTCGCCCGTTCTTCCGCCATGAAACTGGTTGAGATGGAGGCGCGGAATTTGGCTTTTTGGAGCGGACATCGGCCTCGATGCCAGCGGTGAAGAAGTTCCGATGCGGCGGGGAGACCGAGCCGACGCTTGCTCTCCGGAGCGTTGGGGACATCGATCCCTACCGCGCCAAATCACCCGGCATGGGCGCGCTGGAAGTACGCGGTTCCCTTTTCCCTCGCCGGCATCGACCAAGTTTGCTTGAATCCCCGGTGTGAAAAATCGATTTCCGGTCATGGTGGCAGCTCTTCTCGTAACCATGCCGATCTTGTCGGCCCAACTCTCCGATGTGGAGATTTCCGCCAAGCGCACCACCCTCGATCAAAGCAAGGAACGCGGCAACAATACCACGACAACGACCAAGGAAATCGCCTACGACCTCAAGATCCAAAGCAAAACCTTTCAAGTCATCCCCAAGCTGGAAATCAAGTACATGGTTTTTTATTCCGACGCCACCGCTGGGAGCAAAGACGAGGCGGTTCTCGCATCGGTCAAGGGCACGGAATCGATCACTGACTTGCCAAGTCGGGGCAAGGTGACTTTGCAAACCAAGCCCATCAGCCTCTCCTCCGAACAACTTGACGGAAATTGGTACTACGGCAATGGAGCCAGCAGTCGCGCTCGTGATGCGGTCAAGGGCGTCTGGATCCGAGCGTATTCCGAAGGAAAAATGGTGGGTGAATACATGAATCCCTCCACCCTCGACAAAAAGAACGACTGGAAGGAATAGTTCGTCTGAAGACAAGATCTGCCGAAGCCGCGAAAATCACTTTCTAGTCCATTCGGCGTGGAACGATCTCGATGGGGTGGCGGGTTTTCGCGATTTTGCTCGCTCCCAACACTCCCCGCCACGGAGTGCCCGGATAGACGATGGAATTCTTGCCGAGAAGAGAACCCGGTGAAATTACACTATTGCATCCGATCTCGACGTGATCGCCGACGATCGCTCCGAATTTTCGCAATCCGGAGGCCAAGGTCTTTCCGTCCGGGCCAGTGACCCCCACGTCGGATTTATCGAGTTTCACATTGGAGAGAATCACCCCCGCGCCCAAGTGGGCTTTATATCCGAGAATCGAATCGCCAACGTAATTAAAGTGGGGGATCTGCGCTTGATCGAAAACCAGGCAATTTTTAAATTCGCTCGAATTTCCCGCCACCACGCCATTGCCGATGATGACATTTTCGCGGATGTAGCATCCATTGCGAATTTCGCAGTCTTCACCGATCCAGGCCGGTCCCTTGATCATGGCTCCGTGCTCGATCACGGTCCCCCGCCCGACGAAAACCGCGGTGCTGACAAAAGGTTTGCCGATGAGGCGTCCGTGGATGGCGGGTTTGAGACGAAACTTCAGATATGGAGAAATCTTCGCCAGGGCCTGCCAAACGTATTCCACATTTTCAAAGATGACCCGGTGTTCGGTGTGTCGGAGATCCAAATATTCTTCAGGCGCAAACATGGAAAAAACTTTAGTCAGAAATCCCGCCGCAAGGGAATAGCGATTCGATGCAATTGGTCGCGCTAAGCACGGATGACTTTTTGACCCTCTTTGGTGTCTTTCACCTGCCAGCCAGCAGCCAAAATTTCATCACGCAAGGTGTCGCTGGCTGCCCAATTTTTTTCGCGGCGGGCGACCTGCCGTTGATCCACCAGCACCTGGACGAATGCCGGGATGCCTTCAGCCTCCGGAGCGAGAGCCAGGACCGAGTCAATCCGGTCTCGCCAGGCTTGCAAGGATCGGGCCTGCCCGGGGGTAATTTCCCCCTGATCGAAGAGGCGGTTCGAGTCCCTGATCAAATCAAAGAGCCCAGCCAGGGCCCCGGAAATATTCAGATCGTCATCAAGTGCCTCGCCGAATCGCTCCGGCTGCAAGCCGGTCGGCAGCGGCGCCGCGGTCCCCTCCGCCCGTTCATCAATCCGCTGCCACCAGGCATCGATCCGACCCAAAGCCTTGCGGGCCGCCTCGAGTCCTGCAAACGTGAAGTTCAGCGGCTCGCGGTATTTGACTGCCAGGAGCGCATAGCGCACCTCCCGACCGGTCCATCCCTTGGCTTGCAAGTCGCGCACGGTGAAAAAGTTCCCCTCGCTTTTGGCCATTTTTTTCCCATCCACTAGGAGGTGTTTGCAATGCATCCAGAGGCGCACAAAGGGCTGACCGGTCACACATTCGCATTGGGCAATTTCCGCCTCGTGATGGGGAAAAATATTATCCTCTCCGCCGCAATGAATATCGATCTGGTCCCCCAGTAAACCCTGGGCCATGGCGCTGCATTCGATATGCCAACCCGGACGCCCCCGTCCCCAAGGACTGTCCCACCCGACGGCACCATCTCCCTCGGTCCAAGCCTTCCAAAGGGCAAAGTCGGCGATTTGTTCTTTTTCGTATTCGTCGCTGTCCACTCGACCGGAGGGGCGCAGTTCCTCCAGATTGTAGTGGGCCAACCGACCATAAGGAGCGAAGGAACTGATCCGAAAATAGACCGACCCCTCCTCGGTCCGATAGGCATGACCGCCAGCCATGAGGCTCTCGATCATCGTGATCATCCGCGCGATGTGCACCGGATCAGTGGCCTCAGGAAAACTGTCCGCTCGTCGCACCCGCAAGGTATCGAGATCCTCAAAAAACGCCTTCTTGAAGGGCGCCGTGAACTCGGCCAAGGGAACCCCGGCGGCCTGACAACCGCGGATGGTTTTGTCGTCCACATCAGTCAGGTTCATGACCCGGTTGACCTTGAAACCGCGAAATTCCAGATGCCGCTGGAGGAGGTCCTCAAAAAGATAGGCCCGAAAGTTGCCGATATGGGCGTAGTTATAAACCGTCGGCCCACAGGTGTACATCCGGACCACGCCGGCTTCCAAGGGTTCAAACTCCGCCTCTACGCGAGTCAGGGTATTGAAAAACCGGGGATTCATTTGCGATCCACCCCAGCGACGGCCATGGCGGCAATGCCTTCTCCACGCCCGACAAAACCCATCATCTCATTGGTCGTCGCCTTGATCCCGATGCAATCCACTGGCAACGAAAGCGACTTCGACAAGCAAGCCTTCATTGCTGCCAGATAGGGAGAAATTTTTGGCATCTCGGCGATGACGGTGGCATCGACATTGCCGATCTCGACTAATTTCGTTCGCAGCCGATCACGCACCCTCTGGAGAATTTCCTGACTGCAAATCCCGCGGAGAGACTCGTCGGTATTGGGAAAAATCACCCCGATGTCCGGCTCGCCCGCCGCCCCCAAAAGCGCATCGGCAATTGCGTGGCTGAGGGCATCCGCATCCGAGTGTCCCTCCAGTCCCATGGGATGCGGAATATGCACCCCCCCCAAAATGAGAGGTCGCCCTTCCACAAAGCGATGCACGTCATAACCAATTCCGGTTGCAAACATCAGAGTCCCAGGTCAATGACGCCACTCGACGCCACAATGGAAAATTTCTCCGCCTCGGTTTCGTGCGGTTCGAGAACGACTTTCCCGCCCGCCCGTTCGACCAAAAGAAGCCCGGAAGCAATATCCCAAATGCTGATTTGGCTTTCAATATAGGCGTCCAGTCGGCCCGAGGCGACATAGGCAATGTCGAGGGCGGCACTTCCCATCATCCGGCATTTCTTGGCCGACCGCGCCATGCGATCAAAGAGGGGCAGTCCCCGGTCGAGCGAGTCGAGACTCTTGGCCACTCCGACCGAGACAATCCCTTCGCCTAACTCCGTTCGCGAACTCACCTTGATCGGTTGACCATTCAAAAGCGGGACGCCATCTGTTTCCACCTCCCACATCTCATCTTTCATCGGATCATAGATCACCCCGACAATAATTTTCCCATTTTGACGCAAGGCAATCGAAACCGCGAAATGAGGGATCCCAAAGAAGTAATTCACGGTCCCGTCAATCGGATCGATGATCCAATGAAATTCGCTCTCCGGGTCGCCACGCACCCCCTCCTCGCCGAGGATCGCGTGATCGGGAAATTTTTCCAATAAGAGATCCTCGATCAAGGCTTGGCTTCGCCGGTCCAATTCCAATTTGATGTCGTGCGCTTCGTTGGCGTCCACCTGCAGGGGTCGCCCAAAATTCGCCCGCAATAATCCTCCCGCCGCCTGGGCGGCCTCCTTTGCCGATTCAAGATAGTCTGACACGGAGATGGTTGTAGGGCCCCGAGGCTCCGGGGGCAAAAAAAATTTGGGAGAGACCGGAGCCTCTCCCAAATTTGTTGTGGCTCTCGCCCTGGGGGCGAACCGCCAGATTATTTTTTCTTCGCTGGCTTTTTAGCGGCTTTTTTAGGAGCTGCTTTTTTAGCAGCGACCTTTTTAGGGGCCGCTTTTTTGACAGCGGCTTTTTTAGGAGCTGCTTTTTTTGCAACAGCTTTTTTAGGAGCTGCTTTTTTGGCGACAGCTTTTTTAGGAGCTGCTTTTTTTGGCGCTGCTTTTTTGGCAGGAGCCTTTTTCTTAGCTGCAGGTTTCTTTTTAACGGGCATTCGTTCTCACCCCTTTCAATTCGCGAAAGCGAAAATTTGTGAAGATCTTGTGAATAACTTGCTGATACCTGTGAATAAGTCCCACGGCAAACTCCGTCAACGAAATTTTTCAGATTTTCGCTTGATTTTTTTGAGAAGCATTCAGCTGAAAAAGACTCACCCCTTGCGGAGCAAGATTTCATCGGCCTTCGCGGCAATCTCGCCAACATTCCAGAGACGACCGACGCCTTCATATCCGCAGGCCAAGATTCCTTCTTCCGGACCTAAAAATTCGGCTCCACGTTCTTTCAAGGTTGCCACATTTTTTTGGGTGGCCTCATGCTGCCACATTTTTCCGTTCATCGCTGGCGCAATGAAAACCGGGGCGCGGGTGGCGAGCGCGATGGACGTGAGCGCGTCATCGGCGAAACCCTGCGTGAGTTTGGCAATGACGTTGGCGGTCGCAGGCGCGACCAAAAAAAGATCGGCCCGGTCGGCGAGATCGATGTGGTTGGGCCGCCAGGAATCGCGCTCATCAAAAACGCCCACTGTCACCGGATTGCGAGAGAGGGTTTGAAAAGTCATCGCGCCGATAAATTGCGTCGCGCTTTCCGTCATCACCACGAAGACGGTGTGACCGCGCTTGACCAACTGACTGGTCAAATCCGCCGCCTTGTAGGCCGCGATGGAACCGGTGACGCCGAGGAGGATTGTTTTCATACTTCGATCACGAGGCGGCGGCTGAGATAACGCTCCGCCCGCATGACGGCGCGGAATTTTTCAATATCTTCCTCCATCGATCCGCTGATGATGGCGTATTTGTAGTCCCGCCATCCTTCCATTTCCACGGCGGCATTGCGGAGCCGGATCGCGACCTGTTCCTTCGACTCGGTCCCGCGTTTCATCAGACGATGCTGCAATTCCTCCAAACTCGGCGGCATGATAAACGCGTCTGCCAAGGCCTCGCGAATGAAACTCGAATCACAATTGCGGATCGCGCCCGCACCCTTGGTGTCGATATCGATGAGGACATCGATCCCCTTTTTGAGGTTTTCAATCACGGTGCTCTTGAGGGTTCCGTAGTGGTGTCCGTGCACCTCGGCGTGTTCCAGAAATTCACCAGCCTGAAGGCGTTTGACAAAATCCTCCGGACTGAGAAAAAAATAGTCTTCCCCATCGATTTCGCCTGGTCGCGGCTTCCGGGTCGTGGAGGAAACCGCGTAGACAAAATCCGGTTTTTGCCGCAGAGCGGAACAGAGCGTGGTTTTGCCTGCGCCGGAAGGGGCGGAGAGGACGAAGAGGATGCCGGTGCGTTGGAAGTTGTTATTCAATGTTGGCCAGTTGTTCGCGGACTCTATCAAGATCGGCTTTCGCCTCAACGACAAGCCGGGAAATTTCCGGATCGCTGGCCTTGGCTCCCGTGGTGTTCCATTCGCGTCCCATTTCCTGGGCGATAAACTCGAGGGTACGTCCGATCGGTTCCTTCCGTTCGAGGGTCTCCCGGAATTGGGCGAGGTGGCTGTCGAGCCGGTCGAGTTCCTCGGTCACGTCGCAGCGTTCGGCGAAAACGGCAATCTCGGTCAAAAGCCTTGGCTCGATCAAATCCAACGGAAGCGCGGCCGCCTCCAATCGGCGAAGAAGATTTTCACGCTGACGTTTCGGGACCTGCGGCGCCAGACGTCGGATGCGCCGCACCCGATCGGCCATCCGGCCAGCCACCCGCCCCAACTCGGTTTGCAAATGTCGGCCTTCCTTCTCACGCATTTTCACCAACCCTTCCATCGCCGCGTCCAAGGCCTCCTTCATCAAAGGCCAAAGATCCCGACTGCCGGTCTCATTGGCGCGGAGGACGCCTGGAGCGGCCAAGACGGTTTGCAGATCGACCTCGCCGGGAAGTTTGAGTTTTTTTTGCAGCGCCTTGGCCTGCCGGAGAAAGCTGGCCGCCTGGTCGGCATCGATGGCAAACGACTGAGCGCCGGCGGCTTCTTCCACTGCGATGGTGACCTGGACCTTGCCGCGGGCGAGGCATTTGAGCACCTCCTCGCGCACGCGGGGTTCAAGCGCTGACAATTCCCGTGGCGCGGAAACCGAAACCTCGCCTTGCTTGCGATTGACCGAAAAACATTCGACCACGACCCGAACCCCTTTAGCAAGGGCTGTGCCCCGACCGTGACCTGTCATGCTTTTCATGGCGGGACGCTATCAGATCCGCAAGCGCTTTGTCGAATCTCATGCCGTCACCGCCAAAACCACGGCCAAACTCAGGGCCGACAAAATCGTGCTTGCCGCAATCGCCCCGCTGGCCAAGGCCTCGTCGCCTCCTATTTGACGCACCATCACGTAAGACGCGGCGGCGGTCGGACAGGCCGAAAGGATCAGAATAATCCGAGTTTCGGATGGGCCTAATCCGACCAACCAGCTCAGTCCGAAAGCCAAGGCCGGCAAGACCGCCACTTTCAAAAGTGCAGCCGACAGGATCCAGGTGCGCCGCCCGCGCAATGGCGTCAGCGCCAAGGATCCCCCAATACAGAGGACGGCCAACGGAACAGTTGCTCCGCCCAGCGAGGTCAACGTCCGGTTGAGAAACTCCGGCAATCGCAAATCCAGAAGGGAAAAAAACAGCCCGAGAAGACCGGCAATGAGAAGCGGATTGGTGAGGATCGAACGCAGCATCCGCTTGAGTCCGACTTCCAAGGGAGCTCCTCCGCGCAGGACCAAAACTGCCAAGATGTTATTGACCACGGTCATAGAAACCACCACCACCACCCCCATCGCGAGCGCGTCGTGGTCCGGCCCGAGGCTGTAAACCAAGACCGGAAGACCGATGTAGGTCAGGTTTCCACGATAAGCCGCCTGCATCAGCGTTCCTCGCTCCGAACTTGGAATGCGCAAGAGACGGCTGGCAACCCAAGCCAGTCCCGTGATCAACAGGGTCGCCGCCAAGAGAACAAGAAAGAGCCGCAGAGCCATGTCTCCCGGGGCCGCCGCTTCGCTGGCCTTGGAAAAAAGCAGAGCTGGCAGCACGACCCAAAAGGTCAGCTTGTTGAGGTCGTCAATAAATGTCCGGCCAAGAAACTTGAGATGGGCCAAGCCCACTCCAAGGGCAATGAGCAAAACCAAAGGAGCCAGGGTGTCAAAAATCAACATATCATTTCGGTGAGTGGACCCGGGGTCCTATTCAACCCCGCTTTGGCACCAAGGTGCCGCCGGTGACGCCGAGTTTGGATTGCGCATTGAGATCGCGCCAAAGCTCGGCGCCATTTTTTTTGCCCTCGAGGAGAGCCAGATAAGTGTGGAGGATTTTGCCCGCCTCCGCTTCCGATTCCTCCAGCAATTCGACCCGGAAACACCCCAGGCCGGCAGCGTGGAGATCTTCGAAATGAATCGCGCCCGTCTGGGCAGTCGCATTGAAAAGAGTGTTCCGGCATCCCACGTCGGCGCGCAGCGGATGGTCAATCCCGACCCGATCCCGCAAGTGGACCCGATGGGTGTCGCAGGGTCGTCCACAATCGAGAAAACTCGAGCCCTGGGAAAGAAACGCGGCAAAAGCACAATGCTCCATATGAAACATAGGCATGTGTTGATGAATCGTCAGCTCGAACCGGCCAGCCGGTCCTGCCGCCAGGAGGGACAGCACCTGATCGATAGTCAAATCGTAAGAGACCGTAACCCGCTCGAGACCGTGACGAAGAAAGACGGCTGCGGTGACCGGATTGGAAACATTGAGCGAAAAATCACCGATCTTCCGCAGAGGGGATTTTTCAAAATATTCAATCGCGCCCAAGTTGCGAATGAGCACGCCATCCGGGGCCGCTTTTTCGATCAATTTGAAGAACCCTTCTTCTCCCGCCTTTTGAATCCGCGGGGTGGCCAGAAAAACCTCGGCCCGGTTTTCCACCATAGCGACGGCATCGCGGTAGCGTCGGATATCTTCCAAGTCGATGTGGAGAATGGTGACCCCGCATTGCAAGGCCGCTTCGATCTGCTCGAAGGATCGGCACAACACCGCCAAGCGGGGGTGAAGCAATCGGGTCAAGCGCGAGCGGGGTTCGTCTGGGGTTTGCGCCGCCAGATCTTCCCGTACTGCCTGGAGGGTGACGCCAGACGGCTTATTCTTTTCGACTCTCTGCGCGACCAGCGCTTCGACCAAGGCGTGTTTGAGGCGGGTCAACTCACTCCGGGCCAGAAACACATCCTGACAAGCCGCACACTCCACCCCGACCAAACGATAGGGCGTCTCGTTGAGACGGGAAAAAATCCCCACGAGGAGGTCCCCATCCAAAGCGATTTTTTCCGCGGGTTCCAAATTCGCCGCACTGGCGGCGGAAACCTCGCCATCTGAAACCACCAGGGGCTGGCCGACGCGACCGGAAAAGCTCAGTCGCAAAGGAATCTTCCGCCCATCATCTTTGGAGAATCGTACCTGCCACGTCTTGCGTAATTCCCGCACGAGAGCGGGGTCACCGGTTTTCCAGACCCGGGTGCCAGGGCGTAGTTTTTGAAAATTCACCGCCCCTTGGGGGAAGAAAATCTTCTCCCCGCGGCACTCGAAAATGCGCCCACCTTGTTCGGCATCAGTGTCGGCGGCGTTTTCAAAGACAATCCCATCGCCCGCTTTGAGCGGCAGGTCCCCGGCAATGGTCACATAGTCGCGGCCCACCTCGGTGACGCATCCCGCAAACGGCCCCCGCTTTTTCCCATAGGTGGCTCCGACCAATTTTTGATGATCCACTCCATGCATCCATCCGGTGGAGAGTCCGCGGGAAAAAGTCATCTCCATCCGGTACCAATCGTCGGCCGTAGGTCCTTCCTTCCCACCTTCCGAACCCACGCCAAGGACGGCATCGATCGCCTGGCGATAAACCCGGGTCACCGCGGCGACGTATTCCGGCGTTTTTAAGCGTCCTTCGATTTTAAAACTCCGCACCCCGCGCTCCATCAAGGCCGGGATCTCGCGCACCGCCGCCAGATCCTGAGGCGAAAGCAAATACCGCTTGTCGCCCAAATCACGCAAGACTCCATCCACCACCATCCCATAAGGCATGCGACAGGCTTGGGCACATTCCCCCCGGTTGGCACTGCGCTGTCCGAGGGACTCGCTGGTCAGGCATTGCCCGGAATAGGCCACACAAAGCGCCCCGTGGACAAAAACCTCCAGCGGGAGATCGCGGTCGAATTTTTCCAATTCCCGCATCGACAACTCCCGCGCCAAAACCACCTGCCGAGCCCCCAGCGTGCGGGCAAAACGAACCCCCTCCGGCGAGGTGATCGTCATTTGGGTGGAGGCATGGACGCGCAAGGCGGGAAACATCCGCCGGGCAATTTCTGCCAAGCCCACATCCTGAATAATCACGGCATCCACCCCGACCGCATTGAGCACGCGCAATTCCTCCACCGCGTCGTCCAATTCCTCGGTGAAAATCAGGACATTGAGAGCCACATTGGCCTTGACCCCATGGTTGTGCAAAAACTCCACCACTTCGGGCAGGTTGTCCTCACTGAAATTCTCCGCCCGCATCCGGGCATTAAAACGCGGCAAGCCGAAATAGACCGCATCCGCCCCATTGGCCACCGCGGCACGCAGGCAATCCCAATCCCCCGCCGGAGCCAGCAGCTCAGGCGGATCGAGAGGAGGGTGTTCGTTTGTGACCACCGGGGAACCCTAAGCCGTCCCGGCCTTTCCGGCAATCAATCACAAACAGCAATCACAAACAGCCGCCCCGCTTGACCAATGCGAGGCACATTGCCGCGCGAACTCCGCCCGATCCGTCGCCGCATCAAGGGGAAGGATTGAGAATCCGTCCGTTTCCCGCTCCCTTTTCTCAGGCGAGAGCGTCTCGGGTGATTTTCGATTTTGTTGCCCTTTACAGGATGCGCTCCCGTGGAGAGTTTTCCCACTTCCCACTTCCCACTTCCCACTTCCCACTTCCCACTTCCTCCCTATGATTCGCCGCGTGGACAAACTCCTGCACCGCTGGACCCGCCTCAGCTCAAACAAATGGGAAGATGCCTGGGTGGAACGTCTCCGGTTCCTCAATCCCTCCCAGTTGGCTTTTGTCAGTTGGCCAAATTCTCGGGCCTTGAAAATCGAAGCCTATTGCGACGCCGCCACCGCCAAAAAGCTGGTCCGCCACTTCGGCGGGCAGGCCACAAAAATTGCTCCCCTCATCTGGACCGGCGAGGCCGAGCTCCCTCGGAGGCCGCTGGCTATTCGCGGTAAACTCAAAGTCTTCCCGGATAAACCCTCCTGGCAGGCTTGGCGGAAGGAGAAAAAAAAGCCCCCGGGCATCTATATCCCCGCCGGAATGGCTTTCGGTACCGGCGAGCATGCCACCACCTCCACCTGCCTGCGTCTTATTGCCGACCGTCGCCCTGAACTTCCCGAGGATTTTTCCGCCCTCGATCTTGGCACCGGCAGCGGGATCCTCGCGATTGCCGCAGCCACCTTCGGGGCCACCCGGGTGGAAGCCATCGACTTCGACCCCCATGCGGTCCGCATTGGGGCGCAAAATGCCCGCGCCAATGGCTGCCGGGAGATCGCCTTCTCCCAGACCGATGTCTTGGCTCTCAAGACGCGTCGCCCCTTCGATCTCGTCATGGCCAACCTTTTCAGCGAAGTCCTCATTGCGGCCACGCCTCGCATCGCCAAAGCGGTCCGCCCCGGAGGGACGCTCATTTTTTCCGGCGTGCTCCTTAAACAGGCGTCCGAAGTCGCCGCCACCTTGCAAAAAGCAGGGTTCAGCAAACCCCGAATCCTGCCCCGAGGCAAATGGTGCGCCGGGATCTGCGAAAATCACAGTTGACTCGCCACCCTCCCCACCGATAGGTTTTTCGGCCCGCTCACGACCGGTTTATCGCCCTGTCCGGGCGGAATAAACCATGCCCGAAGAGCTCTCCTACGTCCTCGTAACTCCCTATTCGATCCGCAAATCGCGGACCGGGGGGATCATCGCGCGGTTGCTCTCCCGATCCGGCTTGGATCTCGTCGCTGGCCAAATGCTAGCCCCTAGTCGCGAATTGGTGGAGGAACTGGCCGCCTCGACGGTGACGGAAACCGATGAACGCCATCGCCGTACTCAGGAGTTGATCCGCGAGTACGTGCTCAAAAAATTAGCCCCCTCTCCGACTGGAGCCCGCCGACGGGCCCTCCTTCTCATTCTCAAAGGAGAAGATGCCGTCCTCAAAACCCGCACCGTCGTGGGACACATCGTCAATGAGCGCACCAGTGGCGAAACCATTCGCGACACTTTCGGCGACTACCTGGTCGAAGACGACGACGTTGCCTATTTTGAACCCGCCGTGCTCGCCGCTCCCGATGCCGAAACCGCTCGTCGCCATCTCGCCATGTGGGCCAAATATGCCGACACCGACGGGGGCCTCCTTGAGAATCTGATCCCCTTTCCCTCCGAGACCTCGGTGGAGAAAACCCTCGTCCTGATCAAACCGGACAATTTTCGTTTTCCCAACGCCCGCGCCGGCGGCGTGATGGAGCTTTTCTCCCGATCCGGGCTCTCTCTGATCGGCTTCAAAGTCCACTACATGAGCGTGGTGGAGGCGGAGCAATTCTACGGTCCCGTTCTCGATGTCCTCATGAAGGTCCTTCGGGAAGCCAGCGGCAAGCGGGCGCGGCTCGCCATCGAAGGGGAACTCGGGGTTCCTCTCACTGACGCCAACGAGGCCAAACTCGCCGAACTTCTTGGCCCCATTGCCGGCCGAGCCCATTGGGAATCCATTATTCAATTCATGGCGGGAACCCGTCCCAGCCAGTGCCCAGAGGCCGACCGCAACCAACCGGGGTCGGAAAAATGCGTCGCCCTCGTTTATCAGGGCCCGGACGCCGTCCGCAAGATCCGCGACATTCTTGGCCCGACCGATCCCTCGAAGGCCCCATCCGGCACCATTCGCCGCGAATTCGGCCAAAGTATGATGGTTAACGCCGCCCATGCCTCCGATTCGACCGAAAATTCTCAGCGCGAGATGGACATTATCCGAATCACGGAAAACAATCTCCGTCCATTGATCCAATCCCAGCTCACGCCATCCATTTAAGAAAACCTTCTCAACCATCCCTTAACTAAAGAAAACCACCATCATGCAACTCGCCACACGCGTCGAAGAACTCACCCCATCGCTCACCCTTGCCGTTGATAGCAAATCGAAGGCCCTCAAAGCCGAGGGCGTCGACGTCTGCGGATTCGGAGCCGGCGAGCCCGACATGGACACGCCGGAGCACATCAAGGCGGCCGCCATCGCGGCGCTCCAGAATGGCTTCACCAAATACACCCCCAGCTCGGGTATCCCCGAACTCCGCCAAGCCATCGCCTCCAAGCTCAAGGCAGACAACGGTCTCGAATACGGAGCCAGCCAAGTCATCGTCAGCACCGGAGCCAAACAATCTTGTTTCAATGCCATCTCCGCCGTTTGCGATCCCGGCGATGAGGTCATCATCCCCGCCCCCTACTGGCTGAGCTACCCCGAAATGGTCCGCCTCGCCGGAGCCGTTCCCGTCTTCGTTCAGACCACACAGGAAAATGCCTGGAAGATCACGGCGGAAGATTTCGAAAATGCGATGACGCCCAAGACCAAGATGATCATCCTCAACACGCCCGGAAATCCCACCGGATCGGTGTACACCCGCGAGGAATTGCGAGGCATTGCCGAAGTTGCCGCCGAAGAAGACATCTTCATGTTGTCCGACGAAATTTACGAGAAGCTCACCTACGACGACGCCGAACACGTCAGCCTGGCCTCGGTCACTCCCGAAGCCTACGACCTCACGATTACGGTCAATGGTTTCAGCAAGGCCTATGCCATGACGGGATGGCGCCTCGGCTACCTCGCCGCCCCCGAGCCGATCGCCAAGGCCATCGACTCGATGCAAAGTCACACCACCTCGAATCCTTGCTCCTTTGCCCAGCACGGCGCTCTCGCCGCCATCACCGGCGACCAACAATGCGTCACCGACATGCGGGAGGAATTTGACATCCGTCGCCAATACGCCTTCGAGCGGATCACCGCGATCTCCGGCCTCAGCGCGGTCAAACCCCTGGGAGCCTTTTACATCCTCATCAATGTCTCCCAGCTTGGCCTCAAGTCCCAAAACTTCGCCGATCGCCTCCTGACCAAAGCCAATGTGGCCGTGGTCCCCGGGATCGCCTTTGGCGACGACCAGACCATCCGCATCAGCTACGCCACCAGCCTCGACGTGATTAAAAACGGCCTCGATCGGATCGAAGATTTCTGCAAGACACTCTGAGCGAAGTGGGAAGTGGGAAGTGGGAAGTGGGAAGTGGGAACGCGGAAGTAGGAAGTGCTACTTCTGACGTCCCACGCCCCACCTCCCAACTCGCCGGAAGGTCCCACAACGGCTGAAAACGGAGAGAAACCCGGAACGGGGCTCTTTCGTGCGCAACGGGGGCTCGAAAGGCCTGCGGCGTTCCGCTACGACGGAGAAGAAAATTTTCCTTCCCACTTCTGCGTTCTCACTTGAAAGCCTGGCCGTTCGGACTGCGTCCGATCCGTTGCAGCCCACTTCGAATCATTCGTAACGGAGCGCTTCGATGGGATCGAGTTTCGAGGCGCGCAGGGCCGGGTAGAGGCCTGAGAGAATGCCCGCAAGAATGGAAAAGACCACGCTGATGAGCATGGAGTTCAAGGTCATCAGGGGCGGATTTTCGCTTGGAGCAATCACGATGAGCACTTGGATCAAAACGGTCCCGGCCACGATGCCAACGAGACCACCGAGGAAGGCAACCGACACGCTCTCGATGAGAATCTGAAAAAAGATATCCCGGCCTTTGGCCCCCACCGCGAGCCGAATGCCGATCTCCCGCACCCGTTCACTAATGCTGGCCAACATGATATTGGCGATCCCAATAGCCCCCACCACCAGGCTGATGACGGCAATCAACCCGCCACTCAAACGGGTGGCGGAAATGCTTTGTTCCATCCGGTCGAACCATTCCTCCCGGGTCTCCAACTCAAAATCATCCACCCCCCGGTGAGTCATGGTGAGTGTGCGGCGGACTTGATCGAGAATCTCCCGAAAGCGGCTCAAATCCTTGACCTGAAGGGCCAGTTCCTCGATGCGCACTGATTCGACCGAATCATTAGGAAAGAGCCCTGATTTGAATTCGTAAAACATGGTGGGCAACGGGATGAGGACCGAGAGATTTTTTCCCCGGAAAGGATCCCAGCGGCGCCGCTCTGAACCCGCGTGTTTCTTCGCTTGTTCGGCGCGAATCTTTCGCATCCGTTTGTCCTGTTCCCGTTCGTAGCGAATGAAGATCCCGACCACTTCAAAAGGCGATTGATTAATCGTCAGTACTTTGCCGAGAATTTCTTCCTTGGACAAATGGGGCCAGAATTGTCGGGCCACTTCATCTCCGATTACGGCCACATGGGTCGCCCGATCAAGGTCCAATGGGGTGATGAAACGTCCCGCGGCCAACTCGTGGCGGTTGACATGAAAATTCCCCGGCCAAACCCCGACCACCGCCAAACGCTGCCCATGCGTCATGTTGGCCACCCGGGCCCCCAGGCGCATCTCCGGTGAGGCATGAGCAATCCCGGGCACCGAGGCCAAAATCGCTTGCGCATCCACGATCGTGCGCCCCGGGGAAAGATTCCAGAACTCGAAGAGCTCGTCGGAAACGTCCTTGTTTTGGATTTTGACAAATTCCAGTCCGCCGACTTGTTCCATAAAGGCGCGGGTCCCTTTCTCGATCCCCGCCGTCAGGGCCATGGTCGCAATGAGGCTGCTCACGCCCAAAACAATGCCCAACATGGAAAGGACGCTGCGAAACTTATGGGCGACGATCTCGCGCAGTCCCGTCTCCAGGCAAATGAGAAAATTCATGGCGCGTATTCGCGACAGATGAGTCCGTCCCGGATTTCGATGACCCGTTTGGAAATGGCCGCGACTTCCGGGTCATGGGTGACAAGGACCACAGTACGCCCGTCCCGGTTCAGTTGACGGAACATTTCTAAAATCATTTCCCCGGTGGTGGAGTCGAGGTTGCCGGTGGGTTCGTCGGCGAAGAGAATGCGCGGATTATTGACCAGAGCCCGTCCAATGGCGACCCGTTGGCATTGGCCACCGCTCAATTGGGTCGGCCGATTGGCGAGGCGGTCTCCCAGGCCGACCGCATTGGCCACTTCGATCGCCCGGGCCCGACGCTCCTTCCGGGAGATCCCTGAATAGATGAGCGGAAGCTCGATGTTCCGTACCACGTCGAGTTTGGGAAGGAGATTGAAGGCTTGAAAAACAAACCCCAACTCCCGATTGCGCACTCCCGCCAAGGTATCAGAAGACGCGCGACTGAGGTCATACCCGCAGATCTCCATCTGCCCGGCGGACGGCACATCGAGACACCCCAGCAGGTGCATGAGGGTGGATTTTCCGCTGCCGCTGGGGCCGATGATGGCAAGAAAATCCCCTTCTTCAATTTGGAGAGAAACCCCTTTGAGGGCATGGAATTCCTGGTCGCCGAGGCGATAGGTCTTTCTGACATCCTGAAGCTTAACGAGGGCCACGCGGTCTCAGGATTTGGACGGAAGATTTTTGGGCTCGACCAGAAGAATTTTTTCGCCGGCCTCGAGCCCTGATTTTACCTCCACGAAGTAGAGATCATTGACTCCCAGACGGACCTTGCGGCGTTCGACCTCCTCGCCGTTTTGCACATAGACGACGTCCTGATCACGGTCTTTGAAAATCGCGTTCACGGGGACGCTGACCGCCTGATCGGCCTCTTCTACCGGTACATTCATACTCACAGACATGCCCGGTTTGAGGCGGCCATCATTGTCGTCGATGACGGCCTTGACCTCGAATCCCTTGATGTTGTTTTTCACCACCGCGAGAGGCGCAATAAATTCGATGTGCGCTTTGATCGGATCGTCGCCCGAGTCGGACATCTTCACCTCCACCGGTTGATCCTTCCGGAGACGAGGGGCATCGGCCTGATTGACATGAGATTTGATCAACAACTCGGAAAGGTTGGCAAAGGTCATTAGAACCGTACCGGCATTGACGCTCGCCGCCGCCACCACGACCTGACCCTCCTTGACGGGAATATCCAGCGAGGTCCCGTCGGCCGGGGCCTCAATTCGGGTTTTCCGCAGACGGTCAACCACGGTCTGCATCCGGCTCTCCGCTTTCTCCAGAGAATTTTTCGAAATGGCCAAATCCGATTCCAGATTGGAAAAGACCTCTTTGCTGATGAGCTTTTGCTCATAGAGAGCTTTGGCCCGGTCGTAGTTGCCCCGGTTTTTGTCCACCGCGAGTTGCGCCCCTTCAATATCCGTCGTCGCCGAGGCCTTATCGGTCAGCAGGTCTGTGTCGTCAATCTCAGCGAGGAGATCTCCTTTTTTGACGGACTGGCCGACTTCGACGTAGATTTTTTTCACCTTGCCGCCGACTTCGGCCTTCACATCGACTTGAAAGGCGGGGGTAACTTCGCCAGTGAGGAGAAGGTCGGATTTGATGTCGCGGCGTTCCGCTTCCGCCATCAGTCCGGCCGCAAGGGGCTTAGGTTCCCCCCCCCAATCGTCCCGGCTCCACCAAACCGTGCCCACCACAAGGGCAATAAGAATTCCGATAATAAAAAAACTACGGCGTCTACGGTTCATAAGGAAATCGGGTCGTCAAAAAATAAGGCACAAACGGTGCTATAGGCATGGATATAATTCCGATCGCCCAGCGGCCCGATCTCGCCGTTGCAAAAGAATCCGGCGCTGGCGTGCTCGCCGAGCAGCTCCTCGAGGAGTCTGGCCTCATGACCCTTACTCTCGAAGAGATGCGACCCGCGGCCGGAACAGGAAAAAAGCAACGAGGCCCGGGGCGTGCGACCCGATTCCATGGCCGCGTGGCGAAGAACGGACCGCCATTCGGTATCCGCCGATGATTTGTCCCGAAGTTGATATTGCAGGGTCTGGCCGACGCGGGGAATGCCCCCGATCACGACCGCCCCGGAGTTCGGATCGGCCCCCAAAATGTTGCGAATAAGAAAATCGCCCGGCTTGAACTCATCGACATATTCGGTGCCGGCCAATCCCGCAAAAAGGTTGCCTTTGGCTGTCGATTTTTCCCCGTCGGTGAGGGCTTCAAAAGCAGTTTCCAACGCTTCGTAGGCCGGACACGCCCCCAGGGAATAGACCACATTGCTGTCCGCCTTGGTGACCGTGAGCGGCTCCCCAATGGGACGACATCCCTGGCTGACCACCGGAATGACTTTCATCCCCTTCACCGCGACCGCCAGGGCCTCGACCACCCGGCCATTATAAAAGACGCCGACGTTCTCTCCATCGCCACTGCCTCCAGCCAGTCCCCCCACGGTGGGCACCCCCGGCCAGGCTCCGTTCCATTCCGTCAGCCACTGCTCCGCATCAAACACAAAGGGATTGCCCAGAGAGATCCACGCGGAGGGCGCTCCTCCCGGGCACTGGGTTTTCCAAAAATCTGGGCCCGTCGATTCCTCGACCATCTCTTGGTTAAAGGTATGAACGCGGAATTCAGCCGAGGGGCCATTTAAGGCCACCAGACTAAACCCGGCTTCGCCTTCATCTTCCTTGCCCTCCGCAGTGAGCCCGATTCCGGTCACCCCGACCAAATCAATGACGTGGCCGTCCACCCGGACGATCTCGCTGAACTCCTCGGCATGGGCGAGGTAATCGGGCGAAACAAAAGCAAAGGCCAGCAGCGAAGTTCCCTCCGCAATGGCACGCAGTTCGACGGCGGCGGAAACGACCTCCTCCGGCGAAAATTTTCCCTTGCGATGTACGCTGGCGCACTGGCGATTCATAAATTGATTTTCCTGCGTACTTCCGGGATGTCAACTGCGGGACCCCAAATTCGTCATTTCCCCAGGCTTTTGATTAATCTTCCGCGTTCGCAAAGCAACCGCCCGAACCGGTTTTTTCCGGGCCTCCGCCGCGCTTCGGGCTCGCAGTCCATTGAGGACCAAATCAATGGCATGACCCAATCCCACCTCGAGGACCTCCGAAGACTGCAGGTCCAAATCCACGCTCAACGAGAGGGTGAATCGGTTGGCATGATAGACGAAACACAGACTGATCAAACTCACGAGCAGATGCTTGCTGTCGATCCCGGGATGAAAGATCCCTGTCTCGACCCCGACCGCAATGGCTTCGTTCAATCTCTCCAGGACCGGGTTTTTTGACAGCAACCCCGGATGTTTGTTCACAAATCGTCCCTGGTGGAGATTTTCCCATGACAACAGGGCGACAAACTCCGGATTCTCACCCAAAAATCGAAAATAAGACCGGAGCACATTGGCAATCATCTCCTCCGGCGTTTCGGAGTCATTGAACGCCCGCAACTCAAAATCCGCCAGACGCTCGAAGACTCCCTTCAAGACCTCGCTATACAGCCCCTCCTTGCTGCCAAAATAATGATAGACCATCCGCTTGTTCACCTTCGCGGCCGCGACAATCTCATCCACAGGAACCCCGTCGTACCCGCGGCGGGAAAACAACCGCGTTGCCGCCTGGAGGATGCGCCGTCGCGTCCGCTCGGGATTACGGGTTTGTTTGGGGGAAATGGCGGGTGATAGGGACATGAAACGAAGGCCGGCTCGTGAAAATAACAGAGGGCAGTCAATCCGAAAACCCCGGGGTTGACATCTCCAATAAAGTAACCATATGGTTATTTTAATGAATGCCATCCCAAGCTGCCCTCCGGCCCTGCCTTGCGACCCCTCGACGGTGGACGAGTTTCTCAGCGTCCCTACCCCGGCCGTGACGGAGGCGATTGCCCGGATGGACGGAGATTTTATGGTTTTGGGTGCGGGGGGCAAGATGGGGTTGCATGTCTGCTTGATGTTGCGGAAGGCCATGCAAGCCAACGGGAGTTCCTCCCGGGTTCTCGCCGTGTCGCGCTTTGGCAGCGTCAATGAACGCTCCCAATTCGACCAAGCCGGAGTGGAAACCCTCCCCGGCGATCTTTGTGATGAGACGAAACTCGAAGCCCTCCCCGAGATCGAAAATGTCATCTTTATGGCTGGAGCCAAATTTGGCACCTCCGGGCAACCGGACCTGCTTCACCGAATGAATGTGGAAATGCCGGAGCGGGTGGCCCACCGATTCCGCAATGCGCGCATCACCGCGTTCTCCACCGGATGCGTCTATTCCTACGTGCCCACTTCCACGCCGGGCGCGTCCGAAACGGCCCCGACCGAGCCGGTGGGTGAATACGCCCACTCGTGTCTCGGAAGGGAACTCGCCTTTCGCCGCACGGCCGAGAAATTTCAAACCAAACTGACCTTGTTCCGGCTCAATTACTCGGTGGAGTTCCGGTATGGCGTCCTCGTTGATATTGCGCAGAAGGTTTTCCAAGACCTGCCGATCAATGTCACCATGGGCCACGTCAATGTCATCTGGCAGCGGGATGCCGTCGCTCGCACCCTTCTGGCCCACGAACACGCGTCGGCGGAGCCTTTCATTATCAATGTCACCGGACCTGATGTCTTACGCGTCCGCGATCTGGCGGCCCGTTTCGGAGAACTTTTAGGCAAGACTCCCATCATCGAAGGAACCGAGGCTCCAACCGCTTGGCTCGGTGACGCCGGACTTTCCCTAAAACTCTTCGGACCCCCGGAAACTTCGCCCGACGAAATGATCGCCTGGATTGCCACCTGGGTGGCGACCGGACAACCCACCCTGGGAAAACCCACTGGATTTGAAACACGTGATGGAAAATACTGAACTTCGCACCCACCTCTTGGCCGGGCAGGCCATTCCCGCCCTGCCCCTCGCCCTCGACTTCAACCGCGCCTGGGACCGCCGCCACCAACGCGCCCTCGTTCGCTATTATTTTGAAGCTGGCTCCGGGGGACTCGCCGTCGCAGTCCACTCGACCCAATTCGAAATTCGCGAACCCGGCCACGCCCTCTTCGAACCAATTCTGGAGCTGGCCGCGGCCGAAGCCGATCACCTCCGCCAACGCCACAACCGCGCCTTTCCGCTCATTGCCGGTCTTTGCGGATTGACCGACCAAGCGGTGGCCGAAGCCCGCACCGCC
>Ga0222668_1000066_pt1 | contig 75636 bp, 59 predicted proteins | sample AntAcemetagen728_FD_179823 | JGI IMG/M metagenome (GOLD analysis project Ga0222668, IMG submission 179823) | Saline water microbial communities from Ace Lake, Antarctica - #728 | ecosystem: Environmental > Aquatic > Non-marine Saline and Alkaline > Saline | place: Antarctica: Ace Lake...
AAATTGCTTTTTCCAATTGCCTTAAAGAAGAAAAAAGAATAATGTGACTGTAAAATTGTCTAGGGTCGCAGCAATGTGACCCTTTTTTATGATCATTCTTTTCAAAAATTCAGCAAATAGCAAACCTTAATTCAGCCAAAACACCTCCTCCGCTAAAACACCTATTTTTTTGTAAAACCCTCAGTATAAAGGCATAGGAAACGAAGAAAAATGTAAAATAATTGCTTTTTTATTAGGTTGGCGTTTTTTATTTATTTATTCTTGGGAACTTAATTCATTTGGCCAAAATTTGAAATAGAAGTAAAAACGTTTATTTAATCTGCTGTTCGCGCTCCCAATTGTTTATGTAAAAACAAGCGAAATGGCATAACCCTATTATTATGAAGTTTAAATTTTTAATGTTAGTACTTTTTGCAGGATTTGTAAAAAGTAATTACGCACAAAGCACGGTAAACGCTGATGTTATTGCTGTGGTGCAGCAAGGAGCGTACAGTTATGCACTTATTAATGAAACAGGCACAAGCAATGTCTATCAAACATCCGCTTTTTATTCCACACAAGGTTATCTAACCACAAATCAGCAAATTCAACTCTCCTTTGAAGATTTGAATGACAAGGCACAAGGAGAAGTTGATGCGACAACCATCAATAATGTGATATGTTTTTTAAATGCGCAATCAACTTCTTCTTCGATTAATGTAACTTATCCAACCTTATCAAACGATATTTTGTTTTTTGATGACAGGGATCATCTCAACGATTTTCATGATTGGATGGAAGAATTGAAAAATTTGTCAACAGTTGAGGAATTTGATCTGTTAGATTCGATAGAAGCGGGGATAGTTGGCTATGAATCTTACAGGACAGTTTTTGAAACTGAGCATAATTTGCACAGTGGCACATTTTCCAACCAAGAATTAATGACAATCATTGAATCAGATTTTATAAAAGATGAAATCTTAAAAACAATGCTCAATCATGACCGTATGATCGGAATTGGTGATTCGGTGTTTTTTTGGAGAGCCGAAAACGTCATTTTAGGATTTGATGCGGATAATCAAAATTTAATTTCAACCATTGCCGCTGCTCATGACAGTATTGACCTTTTTGGTATTGACGGTTTGATTGCATTGGCAGGGGATCCACATTTAATTAATATATTTTCGCCATATTATGATATACCGGGTTTAGGGAATTATGCTTTTCTGGAGGTGGATGAAAATTTGTCATATGAAACGTTTCCCGTTTTAGAAAATTTTGATTGCGAAACGTATAATAAAGCCATTAAGGTAGATATAGTAGAAACCTATGATGACGGAACTTTCGAAGATGTATCATTCTATCATTTGGGAGAAGATGGAACACTCACCATTGATTGGGGAGATGAGATTGTACAAATCATTGAAAATTACCATGGAGAATGGATTGAACATACCTATGCAGCGCTTGATACATATTATCCTAAAACAAAATTAGAATTTTTGGATCGATACGGTGATCCTCAAGAGATGATTGATGGTGAAGAAGAAGAGATTAAGTTTATCGTTGAAATTGCTTGTACAAGTGCGGATGCGTCCACCGTGGATTATACGGTCTCAGGCTCATATCGTATGGTGTCTCAAGTTTTTGTACATGATAATTGGATCACTCGACAAATTGCGGCGCGCACAACATTTTTCGAATACAGCGGAGGAGGATGGAAAGAGGAGAAAGCAGATGTTTATGCAAAAGTCAATGGTGTTTTCAGAGATTATAACTGTGTAGTTAAAGAAACAAAATCTGAAACAAAATTAAGACATTCTCAAAGAAGTGTTCAATCAGATAAAACGAAATTCTGGAGATACTATGATGTGGCCAATGGCGATATTATTTCAAGACATTATTGCGTGAAGGGGGGCTTGTTTTTAGAAGTGAACTTAGTTCTAAATCCTTGCTAAAAATTAATTTTGAAACGTACATGGTAAATCTTTTACCATGTACGTTTATTTCGAATTTAACTGGTATGATGAAAATTGTTTTGTGTATATTTTTTTTTGTGTATTTTAATTCTTCTGCCCAAAATTACGAATTGGATTTTGGCATTCAAGCAGGTGTGCCTCTTAATAAACTCAGAATTAAACAGCCCGGGGCATTCACGCGATATAAGATTTATGATATGGAGAGTAGGACTGATGTCGGTTTTTCGCTTTTCTATAAATACCGAATATGGGAAAATCAAAACCTTTATCTCACAGCCGGTATGGCATTTTCACACGCCAACTATAGTTTATCCTTTGATCAACGGAGATCAAGAGAGTTATTTGCAAAAGTTCTAATATCGAATAATCGACTAACGTATAAAATTTTCGGATTAGAGAAAAAATTTGCGCTTTACAACAATAAGTTAAATCTTAACTTGGGTTGGTCGGTTATAAATCAATTTTACCTGCAAAATCACCAGAATTATGTGGGAAATGATCTAGGGGTTGAAAGTGAATCAGTAAAAGATCATGAAGTTATGTCATATGGATATGACATTGATGTATATTACAATGAACTTAAAAAAAATGTGGGAATCGGGCCAAAGCACATGTATTTTAATGGTGAATATTATCTTCAATTTCAAGGGTTTGTTAAGGATAAAGTTACGTTAAATTTAACTTTGGATTATTATCGGAATATCGTTTTCTTCTATAATTACACATATGAGGGATCTTACCAATATGAAGATGGAACAACCTATAAATTTAAATTTGGGGGCAATTTGAATTCCAATGAAGGTATAAGAAACCACTATTTGGGGTTAAAACTGAGTTGTTCTTATTTCTTATAGAAACGTATGAGTTGGATAAAAAAAATAGTGTTTTGCATGGTGATTATTTTGCCTATTACCTTAGTCAAGGGCCAAACTCTTGAAGGAGAATTGCGCTTAGGAGTTGCTTTAAACCGATTTGAATCCAGCCCTTTGGGCGATCAAAAAAACAGTGTTATTGCCTTAAAGTCGCTAACAGATGTATCACTCGTTTTACAATCGCGTATTTCCTTGTCTGCAAAATATAAGTTGGATTATATCTACGGAGTGGATTTTGCCAATACACGCGGATACTGGCCCATTGTAGGATGGGGAATCGGTTTTGGAGCTGATAAACGCAACCTAGAAAATCTAGTTTACACCAAACAACGCATTTCAGTCCGTTGGTTAGGGTTAGAAAAGCGCTTTAATTTAATTGATGAAAAATTGTGGTTTTCTGCCAATGTCGTTTTTTTGAGTCGGTTTTATTTAGGTAACGAAAAAAGATATGCCATTGATTTTAAAACCAATAATGAAGATTGGATAGAATACCGTTATGATTTTAGACTTTACCACAATAAAACGTATAAAGCGAATCCGCAACTTAGTTTTTTTGATTTGTATCTGAGTACCGAATATGGATTGAAATTAGGAGGAGTAATAAATGATAAACTAGATTGGAACTTTAACATGACCTATTATAGAAACCTCTACAATTATTATAATTTTGAGTTGGATTTAATCTATCATAAAATCCTAATCGCGGATGGGGTTGAAACACCATTTACTGAAACGTACAACAACGCATGGAACCAAAGTTTTGAGGACGATAAACTCATCCAACGCGAACATTATTTTGCACTCGGTTTTGGAGTTTCGTATAAATTTTAGAACTAGATCCTCACTCCACAATTTCAAACAATTCCTTCGCGCGCTCACGGTTATACCGGTTAAAATGCCACCATTCGGTTTGAATGCCCCAAAAACCACCTGCTTTCATCACGGTGCGCAATAATTCACGGTTGGCGATTTGCGCAGTGCTAATCATGCCCGAATCTAAATAAGCTTTTTCGTATTTCGGATAGGCGATTGTTCCAATTTCGTCATAATCTGCGCCCATGTCTAGCGGGTTTCCATCACTGTCTGCAATGGTTAAATCTACAGCTGCGCCATAATTGTGTAAGGAACCATTTTTAGGATTGGAAACAAATTTTGATTTTTCCGAACTAGGCATCTCCAAAATGTCCCACATATATTGTTGCACACTGCGCGGTCGAACACCATCAAAAACGAGTAGGGTAAGGGTTGAGTCTATTGATTTTAATTTCTCCTGACTTTTTTGAAGATCTGCAGCGACAGAAGGTTGCAAATAAATGCGATTCAATGCCCCATATACATCTCGGTGCATGAAATTATTTTCGGAAGAATAACGAACATCTATTAATATGCCATTAATGATGTCTTGAATGTTTACCAATCCAGCGTCTAAAAGTGATTGCTCCAAGGTATCTATAACATATTCTTCCGCAATTGGAATAGGATCCAATGCACTAGAATCTATAATTAGATCAGCGCTTATTGTGTCATGAGGGTCGCTAATCCTGTCATTTTGCGTATTTTCGCCAGGCGTGCAAGTCGCAAGTAAAAATTGAAGAGTAACGAAAAGAAGAAGGAATTTCATGACGGCGAATTTTAACTCAAATATACCGAATTTACTGGTAATGATTCGCCCAGATAATTTTGGATTTAATAACGAAACGGCCGTCTCTAATTCTTTTCAAACGCAAGTTATTACTGCCAATAATAATCAACAGGTTTTAAACGAATTTGATGGAGTAGTCAATGCGCTCAAAGATGCAGGTATTGCTGTAAAAGTATTTGAAGATCAAAATTCACCTTTGCCAGATGCGATTTTTCCGAATAATTGGTTTGCGGTTTTACCAGATAGAACCTTAACCCTTTTCCCTATGATGGCCGAAAATAGAAGGGGAGAGGTGAGAGAAGATGTCATAAAGTGGGTGCAACATAAATGCAAGATTAAACAGGTAGTTGATTTACGAAAAGTCGCCAGTGGGGATCAATTTTTAGAAGGAACAGGTTCGATTGTTTTCGATCATTCAACCTTTACAGCTTTTGCTTGTGAATCGCTACGCACTTCGATTCCACTTCTCGAAAATTATTGTCGTCAAATAGGTTACACCTCTTTCTCATTTGAAAGCCTTGACCTCAATGGGAATCAAATTTATCATACGAATGTGATGCTGTCGATTGCAGAAAAATATGTGCTTATTAATTTAGAGACTGTTGAAAATCAATTGGAAAGAAGTTTTCTTAAATTAAAATTACTTCAAAATAATAAACAGGTAATCGAATTGACCTATATGCAAATGTATGCCTTTGCAGCGAATGTTTTCGAAGTATGCGACGAAAGAGGAGCGTCGTGTTTGATCATGAGCTCAACGGCTAAAGCAAGTTTAAGAAGCGATCAAATCAAACGTATTGAATGTTACTCAAAGATTGTGACGGTTGAAATTCCAACCATTGAAAAAATAGGTGGGGGCGGAATTCGCTGTATGCTTGCAGGTGTTTTTTGCTAATTCAAATGCCACACCATTCCCATCTTTAGATGTAGGCGATTCAATATAAACGGAGGAAGCGGCATATTTGGATTTCCAATAAAATCATACATAAGCAGAATTTGATAATACGACTTAGAACCTCCTCCAGCATAACCCAATCCTGCCATAAAAGCAGGAACATTCACCCGGTCAGAGTAACCACTTGAATTTAAGTCGACGGTATTAAATCCATCCAATTCAACCTGCATTATAAGTTGATCAATGGGTCGAAAACGAGCAAAAGTACCAAGTCCCACAGTGCTTAAATTACGCACAGCTCCGGTATTGAAATTTCGAAATCGGAACAATTGGTAAAAAGTCGAAATTCCTGCCGAAAATCGAGGGGTAATATCATAACCTATAATTGGAGCGAGCAATACATAAGCACCACCGGCATATCCTGATAAACCTATTTCTCCCCCTACATAAATGCGCTCTTTCAGCTCAAATCGATCGTACTTGGCATCTGTCGTATCCGAGTTCTTTGCTTCTTCAATATCATATTGCGCCCATGCTGGCAGGCAAACGAATAGAATTAAAATAAATCCGTATTTCATTGAAGTAATGCTTTTAATAATTCGACATCCACGTGATGTTTGCCTTCAAATTTAACAAATTCAAATCGCATTTCATCCGTATTGAGTAATTTATAATAAGATGCTGCCTTCTCTAAAGAGGTGTATTCGTCTGCTGTACCGATCACAAAAATATTGCGTTGGGCTTTAAATTTGGCCTGCGCAGAAATAGTCATATCGGGAGGGAAAACGGCAGCCCATAGCAAAAAGGTATCAAAGGAGCAATTTCCCATACCGATCCAACGGGAAGCAGTTGCACCACCCTGCGAAAAGCCAAGCAAGGTTTTTCGTTTAAATGAATACTTCGTTATTTCTTGCTGATAAATCTGGCCTAAGAAGGCAATATAATTCTCAATATCAACCAATCGATCCTCTTTCGTCATCCATGAAGCGCCCACTCTTCCGTCTGTTCCCGCTTGATAAAAACGGTGCGGTCCTTCGGGGCAAATCACATAGATATTTTCAGGAAGGGCATGAAATTTACGGATGAAATAAGCCGCCAATTGTCCGTAACCGTGTAAACAAATGAGCAGATGATCCGCTTTTTCAGGATCTCCCCATGTGAAAAATCGACCTTGATGTTGGTAGGCTATATGGTGCTCAGTTAAGCTCATTTAAAAAGGTATTTACCATTGATAACGTTTCTTTTTGCTTTTCCTTGTGTGGGGCATGTCCACAATTTTTAGGAATAAACCGTTTCGACCTTCCAGTGGTCAATGATTCAATGCGTTCAACCTGTTTCACGGTGCCATATTCATCATCTTCACCTTGAATGATAAGTTGAGGACACGTAATTTTTGGTAAAATTTCCGTGATTGACCAATTGGCAAATGCTGCGGTTTGCCATATATCATTCCACGCTAAAAACACTTCCTTGAAACGTGCACCATGATATTTTTCTAATCCCTTAAATTTCCCATTCAGGAAAGGGGCTTTCGCGGCTTTTACTCCTGCAATTGTTTGCTCCTCCACTATAACATGCGCGGCTTCTGTAATAATTGCTTTGACAGAATGTGGAAACATAGAGGCGTAAATCAATGCAATGCTTCCTCCATCCGAATGGCCGTATAGTATGATTTGGTATTGATTTGGAAGTGCTGCAATGACACCTGCTAATTCATCTGCTCCTTCATGTAAATAATCTTTTGTTCTATTGACTAGATTACCAGGCGATTTACCATAACCTCTGCGGTCGTATACCAAACCATAGCAATCATTTTCAGCACAAACTTGATTTGGGAATTGTCTCCATTGTTGAATCGATCCCAAGCCTTCATGCAAAAAGATGATCAGGTTCTTCGCTAAGGAATTGCCAATGAAGTTATGATTAAGATCCATCATTTAAAGCATAAAAAAAGCCCTTCCAAAAAAATGAAAGGGCCTTGTGTCATTTAAAAATTAGGATTTAATGCGCTCCGAATATTCACCTTTGCGGGTGTCAACTTTAATTTTATCGCCGATATTGATAAATAAAGGCACCTTGATTTCGGCACCTGTCTCAATGGTTGCAGGTTTTAATGTGTTTGTCGCAGTATCGCCTTTCACCCCCGGCTCAGTATATGCGATTTCCGCATCAATGTAAAAAGGAAGTTCAACTGTAAGTGGCACTTCTTGGTCAGCATCAAATAAGATCGTACAAATTACTCCTTCTTTCAAAAAGCCAGGATTGTCTACCATTGTATTTTGAATATACACTTGTTCAAAGGACTCTGTATTCATGAAATAATATCCTTCGCCCTCTGGATATAAGTATTGATAGTTACGAGTTTCAACGCGAACGACTTCAATTTTGTGACCTGCGGAAAAGGTATTGTCCACGACTTTACCTGTTTCTACATATTTAAGTTTTGTACGCACGAAAGCTGGACCTTTTCCTGGTTTTACGTGCTGAAATTCTACAACAGTAACGATTTTACCATTGTAGATCATGCATAGACCATTTTTTATGTCTGATGTATTTGCCATAAATTGATTGTTATAGTGGACCTTTAATGATCCCTTTTTTTGATTCTTTAATAAAGTTGAGTACCATTGTTTTTTCGGGTGAGTCAGGAATTTCTGTCTCAATCGATTTCACACCACTCGAGATGGAATTATTTAGTATAAATAGGTTTCTATAAATGTCTTCAATTAATTTAAGCGTGTCGTCCGATAATCCTCTTCTTCTCAAACCAATCGCATTTACACCGGCATAGGTTAAAGGTTCACGCGCAACGCGAATAAATGGAGGTACATTCTTTCGCACCGACGTCATTCCTGCAACAAAGGCATGCGTTCCAATGCGCACAAATTGCTGAATACCACACATTCCTTCAACAATCGCCCAATCCTCAATGACAACATGCCCAGAGATTCCAGTGCTATTTGCAATAACAACATTGTCACCAATCGTGCAATCATGTCCAATATGAACATAACACATCAACAGGCAATTTTTTCCAATCGAAGTTTTCAGTTGATCTTCCGTTCCGCGGTGAATTGTCACACATTCACGAATAATAGTATTGTCGCCAATTTCAGTCGTTGTGTATTCACCTTGAAATTTAAGATCTTGAGGGATAGCAGAGATAACAGCACCAGGATATATTTGTACGTTTTTCCCGATACGAGCACCAGGATATATCGTCACATTTGGACCGATAACCGATCCATCCCCGATAATAACGTCTTCATAAATTGTTGAAAATGATTCAACCGTAACGTTTTCGCCCAATTGAGCGTTCGGATTTATATTTGCTAATTTGCTGATCATTCTGTCTTATCTTTCACTACTTGCGCTAGCATTTCAGCTTCCATGACTAATTTTCCATTCACATAAGCTTTGCCACTCATATTCACCAATCCTCTTCGGATAGGTGAGACTAAGGTAAGATCAAAAACAAGCGTATCGCCAGGACGAACCATGTTTTTAAATTTAACATTGTCAATTTTCATGAAATAGGTGGAGTACAAATGAGGTTCTTCTACCTTATCCAAGGCAAATATTCCACCCACTTGCGCCATGGCTTCTATTTGCAATACACCAGGAAAAATTGGGTTACCAGGAAAATGGCCTGTAAACTGAGGTTCGTTCATAGTGATGTTCTTCACACCAATAATTCCTTCGTCCGTAATTTCCATGATCTTATCCACCAATAAAAATGGATAGCGGTGTGGAAGCATTTTTTCAATCGCCACGATATCATATAACGGTGCTTTTTCAAGATCGAATGTTTTGCCTTTTGTTGCTAATTTTTTAGCATATTCTTTTAATACTTTTGCAAATCGAACATTACCGCTATGACCGGGTCTAGCAGCAAGAATATGTCCTTTAATTGGACGTCCCAATAAAGCTAAATCCCCAACAATGTCAAGTAATTTATGACGTGCAGGTTCATTTTCGAAATGTAATTTGGTATGATTTAACGTGCCAATTCCGTTAACGGAAATAGAAAGATCCTCCTTGCCTAATAATTTGGCCAAGCGATCCAATTCTTCCTGTTTGATATTATCCCGTTCGACTAAGACAATGGCATTGTCCAAATTCCCTCCTTTGATGAGGTCGTTCATGGCTAAAAACTCAAGTTCACGCAAAAAAACGAAGGTTCTGCATTTTGCAATTTCAGTTTCAAACGCACTAATTTTATACATGCTCGCGTGCTGTGTTCCTAAAACGGGTGAATTATAATCAACCATTACCGTCACGCGATATTCTTTGTCCGGAATGGCTAAAAATTCAATTCCTTTTTCAACGTCTTCCCATTTAATATTCTCGTCAAGCACAAGATAGTCCCGCTCCGCATCTTGTTCTTGCAAACCCATTTCGCGAATGGCTTTTACAAAAGGATAAGAACTGCCATCCATGATCGGAACTTCTGGCGCATCTAGTTTGATGAGCGCATTGTCGACTTGCATGGCGTAAAGCGCCGCTAAGATATGCTCAGTGGTATAAACTTTACCCCCGTTTTGTTCAAGTGTTGTTCCGCGCGCTGTTGATACAACTTGATCTGGATCCGCTTTTATAATCGGTTGTCCATCTAGATCAATACGTTGAAATTTATAACCGTGTTTTTCAGGTGCAGGGCAAATTGTTAAATTGACGATTTCACCCGTGTGAAGTCCAACACCGGAAAGTTGTATTTCGCCTTTGAGCGTATGTTGCTTGTCAGCCATTTGAGTTTATATTATTATTTTTTAATGCTGCTAATTCTTCCTCTAACGCTCTTAAGCGATCGAGAATTTGTGGGAGTCTTCGGAATCCCATATATGCTTTTTTGTAATCCTCAGCATCATAAGCAGGGGATCCTAAAAGGGTAGTACCTTCTTTTGTAATCGTCTTCGGAACACCGGATTGCGCGCCGATTAATGTTCTATCCGCCAAACTGATATGCCCGACAATTCCAACCTGTCCGCCCACCATCATGTTTTTACCAAGTTTTGTAGAACCTGCTACACCAACTTGTGCAGCCATAACCGTATTGTCTCCAATAACGACATTGTGCCCAATTTGAACCAAGTTGTCTAATTTAACACCTTTTTTAATAATTGTTGATCCTAAAGTAGCTCGATCTACACATGTGTTTGCACCAATTTCAACATGATCTTCTAGTATCACATTGCCAATTTGCGGCACTTTTTGATAATTATTCTCGGAATTCGGTGCAAATCCAAAACCGTCAGCACCTAAAACAACACCAGAATGAATCGTACATTCGGCACCAATTACACAGTCACGATAGACTTTAACACCCGCAAAAATTTTAGTTTTCTTTCCTACTTTCACATTGTCTCCAATAAAAGTGTTCGGATAGATATGAACACCATCTTCGATTATTGCACCATCACTAATATAGGCAAAAGCACCGATATACACATCAGACCCAATTTTTGCATTTGGCGAAACAAAGGCAAGTTCTTCAATTTGAGGTTGTTTTGCCATGGCCTGATCATACATTCCTAAAAGTTTCGCAAAGCAACTGTAGGCTTCTTCAACTTTAATAAGTGTTGTAGATGACTGAAGCTCTTTTTGGGGCTCAAAGGTTTTGTTCACAATCACAATAGAAGCTTCTGTTGTATAGATAAACTCTTCATACTTTGAATTTGCCAAAAAGGACAATGTTCCTTTTTTACCCTCTTCGATTTTTGATAAGCCGTTCACAACTTCGTGCGGATTACCTACGATTTCCCCTTCTAAAAATGAAGCTATTTGTTCTGCTGAGAATTCCATTGTGCCAAAATTAATAATTAATACTGCGAGGGCATATGGTTAAAGACGAAGTTTTCAACAAATCGTTTGACAAAACGTGAAATTTTATACAAATTTAGCGCGACACAAATAATATTTTTCTACCGGTGTAGCAAGTGCCGCAATGTTAAGATTGTCTGAAGCTTTTGCTAAATCCATGATTTCGCCGTTTCTTAATTTGATGTTGATCTGTTTGTATTTTTCATCATAGGCATTGTTGACAAGCTTTTCACAACGCATGAAATAGGAAGTGTCTTCTCTTGAAATTTCCAATTTTTCGCTGATTTGTATCTCAACTGATTCAACCAATGCCGGCGTAAAACGTTCTTTTGTTATCGTTGTTTTAAAGAGATGACGTGATGAAAGGTCTTTGCAAAGTTTGGCTAAAATTTTATCGTCTGCCGATTGCCATACTTTTACAGATGTACTGATGTCGCTGTCGTCGATTAAAGCAAAGTTTTCTAACATGCTTGGGTCGTTTTCAAATTGATCAAATGTAACATCCTCCTTTAAAAAAACTTTTAAACTGGGACTGGCAAATAAATCAATTCCTTGTTTGTACAAATATTTGGCCCGTCGCAAAATACTCGTCAACATAAATTCGGAAGATACAACTGTTTTGTGCATATATACCTGCCAATACATAATTCTGCGCGCTCCAATAAAATTCTCGATTGAATAAATACCCTTCTCTTCGATCACTAAATTATTATTCGAAACATTCAGCATGGCAATGATACGATCGCTTCCAACGACGCCTTCTGTAACACCTGTAAAATAACTGTCGCGTTGCAAGTAGTCCAAGCGATCCATGTCTAATTGACCAGAAACGAGTTGGTGCAAATAAGGTTTTGAATAGGTATTTGAAAAGATCGCAATAGCAAGTTCTAAACGGCCATTAAACTCCTTGTTCAACCGTTGCATAAACAATAAAGAAACTTCTTCGTGGTGAATCGATTTCAATAAAGAATGTTCGAGTGTATGCGAAAAAGGACCATGACCGATATCATGCAATAGAATGGCAATGGCGGCGCCTAATTTTTCTTCATCCGTAATGTCTACATTCTTTGATCTTAGCACATCTATCGCCTCCAACATCAAGTGCATGGCGCCTAAAGCGTGGTGAAAACGCGTGTGATTGGCGCCTGGATAAACCAAATGGGATAACCCCAATTGTTTTATTCGTCTAAGGCGTTGAAAGAAAGGGTGTTCGATCAGGTCGAAAATTAATTCGTCCGGAATCGTAATAAAACCATGAACGGGATCGTTTATAATTTTTCTTTTGTTGTGCGTGTTACTATGCAAATTCAAATGATTAATTTAACACTCCAAAACTAACTAAAAATAAAGAGATGGAAGCAAGAATTTTATGGGCGGATGATGAAATTGATTTGCTTAAACCACATATTTTGTTCTTAGAGCAAAAAGGATATACGATTGACACGATAAATAATGGTTCTGACGCTGTTGATATGGCTGATGAAACGCATTATGATATTATTTTTCTGGATGAAAATATGCCAGGCTTAAATGGATTAGAAACCTTGGCGAAAATTAAGGAGAAAAATCAAAGTGTGCCGATTATCATGATCACGAAGAGTGAAGAAGAGTATATCATGGAAGAGGCAATCGGGGGACAGATTTCTGATTATTTGATCAAACCGGTTAATCCCAATCAAATTTTATTGGCCTTAAAAAAGAATTTGCTAAAGCAAGATTTGGTCAGTCAAAAAACAACGCATGATTATCAAGTGGAATTCCGCCAATTAGGAATGCGAATTAATGATCGATTGGATGTGAATGAATGGGCAGAGATTTATCGGCAATTGGTGTCGTGGGAAATTAAGCTACAAGAATCCAACGACGAGGGGATGAAGGAGATTTTTGCCATGCAGAAAAAGGATGCCAATACGCAATTTTGTCGCTTTATCGATCGCAATTATCAAGATTGGGTAGGGGGAGATGAAGATGCTCCTCTAATGTCTCACCAACTCTTGAAGAATAAAGTATTTGATTCGCTAGGGAAGGAACCTGTGTTCCTAATTGTCATTGATAATTTGCGCTACGATCAATGGATGGTTTTAAAACCGTTGATTACGCCTTACTTTAATATCGAAAAAGAGGAAACCTTTTATTCGATTTTACCTACAGCTACCCACTACGCGCGCAATGCCATCTTTGCAGGTATGATGCCGAGTGATATTGAAAAACGCTATCCAAACCTTTGGTTGAACGAGAATGATGAAGGCGGTAAAAATATGCATGAAGAAGAATTATTGGCCGAAAATTTAAAACGCAACAATAAGAAAATTAAGATGAGCTACAATAAAGTGGTAAAGCTTGATTTTGCAAAACGTTTGGTGGATCGGTTCAGTGATTTATTGGTGAATGATTTGAATGTGATCGTTTACAATTTTGTGGATATGCTTTCGCATGCGCGAACAGAAATGGAGGTCATCAAAGAATTAGCAGATGACGAATCGGCTTACCGTTCCTTGACTGTTGCTTGGTTTAATCATTCTCCTTTAAAGGAGATTTTAAGGAAAATTTCGGAGAAAGGAATCAAGACCTTTATCACGACGGATCATGGCACCATTCGTGTCGAAAACCCGGTTAAAATTGTGGGTGATAAACATACGAATACGAACTTGCGCTATAAAGTCGGCAAAAATCTAAGTTTTGATGAAAAGGATGTCATTGTTTCAAGTGATCCTGCAGCCATCAAATTACCGCGTGAAAATGTGAGTTCAAACTTTGTATTTGCGAAGGAGAATGACTTTTTTGCCTATCCGAACAATTTCAATTATTACGCCAACTATTATAAAGATACCTTTCAGCATGGTGGTGTCTCTCTAGAAGAAATTATTATTCCGTTTATTGAATTATCTGCGAAATAGAGGAGACAATTTTTTTTTAACGTATCTTTGATAAAAGTGCGGTAATGAAATTTGTTTTAGATCATTTGGCTGATATTTCTCGTATTGCTCCATCCTTTTTGGAGGCGTTAAAAGGGAATAAAATTGTGGCCTTTGAAGGAGAGATGGGAGCTGGTAAAACAACCTTTATACAGGGTTTGCTAGCGTATATGCAGATCGAAGATCATGTTTCATCACCTACATTTTCAATTGTGAACGAGTATTATTCTGCGCCCTACGGCAAAGTTTATCATTTTGATTTTTATCGAATAGAGGATGAAACTGAGGCCTTGGATATCGGGGTAGATGAAATCTTTGATGAGGATGCCTATTGTTTTATGGAGTGGCCTTCGAAAATCGCGAACCTTCTTCCCGATAATACCGTATTCGTTACTATTGAATCCGTTAATGACGTTCGAACAATTACAGTAAGGCTATGATCACAGATCCAGAAACATTGAAATCCTTGATGAAGGAAGGAAGTCTTTTACCGCAAGAAGAAATGCTTGCGATAGGAAGAAAGAAGGGAAAATTAACCATTGGGATTCCGAAGGAGACAACTTACCAGGAATGTCGTGTAGCGCTCAATCCGGAAGCGGTTCAGTTTTTGGTGAACAATGGTCATCATATTGTTGTTGAATCGGGTGCCGGTAAACATTCCCGTTATGAGGATGTTGATTATTCTGAAGCAGGAGCCGAAATTGCCTACGATCGTCAAAAGGTATTTCAATCGAATATCATTTTAAAAGTTGCCCCACCTGAGGATGACGAAATTGAAATGATGCCCGGTCATCAAACCTTAATTTCTGCCTTGCAATTAACTTTGCAACCAAAAAAAACCTTGGTAAGCTTAATGAAAAAGAAGATTACCGCTATCGCTTGGGATTATATTCAAGATGAACATACAATTTTCCCTGTCGTGCGTGCTATGGGTGAAATTGCTGGAAATACTTCTATTTTAATTGCTGCAGAATTGCTCTCTGATTTTAAATATGGAAAAGGAATTATGATGGGTGGGGTAGCAGGTGTGCAACCGACAGAGGTTGTGATTCTAGGAGCAGGAACAGTGGGTGAGTATGCTTGTAGAGCAGCACTCGGTTTAGGTGCTTCTGTCAAAGTATTTGATAATTCGATTTCTAAATTAAGACGCCTACACAATGATATCGGTAATCGGGTTTATACGTCTGTCATACAACCTAAATTATTAAGTAAAGCCATTCAACGCGCAGATGTGGTTATAGGGGCTATCCGCGGTACCTATGGTCGCACACCTTGCGTGGTGACGGAGGAGATGGTACAAAGTATGAAGTCAGGCTCTGTGATTGTGGATGTGAGTATCGATCAGGGTGGATGTTTTGAAACGTCTCGCATCACCAATCATGATAAACCAACCTATTTAAAGCACGACATCATTCATTATTGTGTGCCCAATATTGCTTCTCGTGTATCACGAACAGCTTCGATTGCATTGAGTAATATTTTTTCTCCAATATTATTGGATATTGGCGAAGTAGGAGGTTGTAAAAACATGATTTTACAAGACCACGGTTTTAGAAGTGGCGTTTATATCTACGAAGGCCAATTGACAAGCCAAATTCTAGGTAAAGTTTTCGAATTGCCCTATAAAAATATTGAGTGGTTATTGGCGGCGAGGTAGTCAATAAATTATCCAGCTCCATAGGGGCGCCATCCCAATAGCTCCATAGGAGCGACATCATAATGGCCCCGTAGGAGCGCCATCCCAATAGCTCCATAGGAGCGATATCCTAATAGCCCCCGTAGGAGCGATATCCAAATAGCTCCATAGGAGCGATATCTTACTAGCCCCGTAGGGGCGATATTATTCAACCCATTTAAAAAGATATTTTTTCATCATATTCAATATCAAATTTTTGATGCATACGCATATATTCAGTTTAACACTGACGAGATTGTGAATATGGCCTGACACTCCTCAAATGGCATATATCTTTTATTCTTTACCATTTGCAATTCCACAGCTATATTTGAATAATTCTTCTTTCCATTTTTTTTTGAATTCGGTTTTGTCGTCCTTTTACCGAAAACACGATATGTAAATACAGTCGGGTGTATGTGTTTGCTACTACGTATTTTTTTTGCGATTTAATTCATTTCGCCCCTAAGGGGCTTTGGGTTGATTTTTTTTAGTAAGATAGCACCCCGCTGGGGTTCGCATCAAGGTAAAAATTAATTTTTAATGGAACGCCTTTGAAAGATGGATTTTCATACTTCTACTATAAAGCCAATCTTCAAAAAAAAGCTAGTGATTCTCTCTTAATTATATCCATTTTTTAAATGACCTATAAAAAATGGGCGGTTATTGGAAGCGAGGTAGTCTATTTTCTATTTTGGCCGATTTATTATTTGCCGAAATTGTAAGTTAAACCTATACATAAATGGAGGAATAAATTAGAGCGTATCTCTGAAAGTTTATTTAAATACCAAAATCCGTTGCCTGAATTACCATTAAGTAGATAATTCCCTTGAAATTTTTCAAATAAAGAAAATTTATCATTGAATTTTTGTTGCATTCCTCCTGCGATAGTTAAAGTAAAGCTAAAATTCGCGTCATAATGTCCTGAAATCATTGGATTAGATCCAGGTTCATCATAGAGGATTACCCCGTATAATTCACTTCTGAGCCACGTCATAGAAGAACCTAATTCAAAGAAGACTCTATTCTTCCGATTGGTTCTAAAATTACGTTGCCACGCACCACCGAGTGAAAGTTGCGAATAATAGCCTTCTAAATCATAAACTTTTGAAGAATAGGGACTTGAATCGTCATTCCCGTAGATTGTGTCTTTATACGGTTGAAATTTTGCGTATTGCAATTGGGCTACAAATTTATTTTCTAAACTTTTACCAAGACTGAAATCAGAATAAAAGCTTGGTCCGAGAGTATTAAAGCCATTTTCTGTAATTGGTAAGAAATTATAAGCTGAACCTAATCCAATGGAAACTGATTTTTCTGATAACTGAGCGAAAACGACGTTTGTAAAACTAATTAAGATGAGTGTTAATTTTAATATTTTCGAAATTAAATACATGATTTCTAGTTTAATTGAGTTTTTGGCATCCACTAAAAGCGCTGGTGATTTCCATTTTTTTTGAATTCGGTTTTGTCGCCCTTTTACCGAAAACACGCTATATAAATATAGTGTATGTGTTTGCTACTACGTGTTTTTTTTGCGATTTAATTCATTTCGCCCCTAAGGGGCTTTGGGTTTGATTTTCATTTTTTTTAGTAAGATAGCACCCTGCTGGGGTTCGCATCAAGGTAAAAATTAATTTTTAAAGGAACGCCTTTGAAAGATGAATTTTCATACATCTAGTATGAATCCAATCTTCAAAAAAAAACGAGTGATTCAAAGGAATCCCACTTTGTTTTTTAAATGTCAAAAAATTAGATCTCAATGCATCTCAATGTACTTATAAAATAGTGTGTGGTTGTTGGAAGGTAAGCAGTTAAACTTGAACTTCATAGCATAAAAAAAAGGCCGTGAAACTCACGACCTTTTCCGTTAATTTATGCAACCCTTACCACGTAAATAATGGTAATCCGCTCATTAGATTGTGAACTTCCTGTTTTGTTCGTTTGAGCACCTCTTCATTGTCTTTATTCATTAAAGCTGTGTCAATTAAATCAACAATTTGCTCAATTTTATCTTCTTTAATTCCGCGTGTGGTGATGGCAGCTGTTCCAATACGAATTCCTGAAGTTACAAAAGGAGATTCAGTGTCAAAAGGCACCATGTTTTTATTCACGGTAATGCTTGCCTCACCCAAAGCATTTTCGGCATCTTTACCGTTTAGTCCTTTCGAACGTAAATCAATCAACATAGAGTGATTATCTGTTCCCCCCGAAATGATGTGATAGCCTTTTTCCATGAAGATCGCTGCCATTTTTCGTGCGTTCGCAACGACTTGTTTCATGTAAACTTTATATCCTTCTGAATTGGCTTCTTCAAATGCAACAGCTTTTGCTGCAATCACATGCTCTAATGGTCCACCTTGACTGCCAGGAAAAACCGCAGAATCTAAAAGTGAACTCATTTTGCGCAAGGTTCCGTTCTTCAACGTAATTCCCCATGGATTATCAAAATCATGTCTTAACATAATGATGCCACCACGTGGTCCGCGCAATGTTTTGTGTGTTGTTGTTGTAACAATATGGCAATAATCAAAAGGATCGTTTAATAATCCTGCAGCGATTAATCCAGCAGGATGCGAAATGTCGGCTAAAATAATCGCGCCACATTTATCTGCAATTGAGCGAATGCGGGCATAATCCCAATCGCGTGAATAAGCACTTGCTCCACAAATCAATAATTTTGGACGTTCGCGTAAAGCAATTTCCTCCATTTGATCGTAATCCACTAATCCGGTTTCTTTATTTACGCCGTAAAAGAAGTTGGTGAAACGTTTTCCTGAAAAGTTGACAGGTGATCCATGCGTTAAATGTCCGCCATGCGACAAATCGAATCCTAATATTTTATCTTTCGGCTCCAAACAGGCAAGCGTTACGGCATAATTAGCTTGAGAACCTGAATGGGGTTGAACATTTGCCCAGGTACAATTAAATAATTTTTTAAGTCGCTCGATTGCTAAATTTTCAACCTTATCTACGATCTCGCATCCTCCATAATATCTTTTTCCAGGAAGTCCTTCGGCATATTTATTGGTCAAAACAGAACCCATAGCTTCCATGACTTGCTCACTTACAAAGTTTTCAGAAGCAATTAATTCTATTCCTTCTAATTGACGTTGGTGTTCTTGTTTTATTAAATCGAAAATAGCAGTATCTCTAGACATAAAATGGTTTTTAACAAATGTAGAAAATAGTTTAACGTGAAATTGATTTGTCGGTTTTAAAAAATGTAAACAGGACAAAGAGCATCATGAGTGGCATAAATGATTGCGCCATGGCAATGAGGTTATGTATAGCGCCGTAAAGATTGCTATAGAGTCCTGTAAGGTGACCCAAAATAAATAAGATAGCGGCTAGGGAGAGGAGAACTAGATATACATATAAAACGATTTTTGTGAATTTTTTATCGTTAAAATAAACACGAATGATCCATCTCGTTAGCGCAAAGAAAAGGACTGTAAATAAACCTGTCAGTATCCATTTAAGCACTATGATTTTTTCTGGTGACCAGGTTAATAAAAAGTGGAATTCTGGCAAAGCACCGTTCTTCCTTCCATTAACGAGTGTGAGATAAATCCAATTGATGTTGACGAAGAGATACTCCCTAAAAAAACCAAGCAGAACAATTCCAACGGTGAGTATAATAGCTTTACTTTTTGGTTTCATGTTGGGTTTGATTTTTTGCCCAATAATACCACAAGAAGAAAATGATAGAATAAACAAAGATGGTAAACGTATACAGGTGATTAAAATCTAAATATTTAGGATAGTAGGTATTGATTAATACCAAGGCCATAATTCGGATAACATTCGCCAAATGAATAAAGATTAAACCCATTGGAATGTACCAAAGTTTCTTTTTAAAGTTACCAGGGAAGGCAATGATAAAAATAGAGAAGATAGAAAAGAGTTTAAACCCGTTGCATTCGTCTCCAACTAAAATTGGGCGATTTGTACCTGCATCTAGTAAAAGCAATACATGATCACTTTCTAATTCAATATGAGAGACCATTCCGAATAAATCAAATCCTTTATGCGCAAGATAAACGATATTATAATTCAGTTCAAAATCCCAAGATGTATAGCGATTAATGAGGAGGTAATAAATGAGAAGCCAACTCGTATAGAGTATAGCAGCTAGTAAAAAGAAAGAAAGGATCTTATTTTGTTTCAATCGGATTCTCATTGATCAAAGATAAAAAGAAAACCCGTCTGATTAAAGACGGGTTTTTACTATTTCCATGTACGTCATGCTAAATTATTTCAGCTGACCGTATAATTTTCTACCACCTAAGAGTGCACCTGCTGCTATGAGCAAACTAATTCCTCCATCAATAGGAACGCATGCCGGCTCCCAACAAGGAGGTGTTGTTCCCGTTGTTCCGCCACCACCTGGAGGTGGGCCGCCTGGAGGTTGAGCAAACAAACCTGAATTTGATAGCATCAATCCTATCGTGAGGAGCGCAGCTAAAACAAATCTTTTCTTCTTAGTCGTCATTCTCATTTTATTTAAAGCATCAACTTTTTAGTTATAATCGTTCCACCAGTTTCAACGGAGATAATGTAAAACCCATTCAATTCAGCCGGCAAGGTAATTAAATTACTTCCGTTAACCAAATTTGTCGTCAGAGCAAACACCACATTTTGACCTAATACATTGGTAACTGTAATCGTACTCAAATCTTTCGATTCATCTATAGTTTGAAGGTCAATGATTTTACCAAATTGTTTGATCGTTATCGCTTCATCTTCATCTTCAATTGAAGTAAACGCGCTTCCTGCCTCAGCAACTTCGCTATTCGATAAAATCAGTGTGAATCTTGTTTTATCGGTATCCTCATCCGTTGAAGCCAAAGCAAAGAATGAATAATCTTCTTCTTTTAAATTAACTGTTTCTCCTGTGATATGATCAAACAAGAGGATCGAACGATATGATCTGAAATTTGACCAATTTTCAATAGAGAACGTATAGTATCCTTCATTGATGAAGTTGGTGTACAATTCAAAGGTTTTATCGCGGCCGTTTGCAGCAATATAATTCTTTCTTAGCTTTTCGTTATCAATATTCACGGCTAAAGAAGGTGCTTTTTCGATTCCCGTTTCAAGGTGTCTAATGTCAATCACTTCGTCAGCTCCGTCAATTGTTCCGCCCATTTCTTCCATTCGAATAGTAGCAGAATAGGTTGATCCAATTTCGTTCATCACAAGGTGTAAACTATTGTCAGTATCATGTGAACGAATAAAAGTAGCGGTATTTTCTGCTTTATTGAATTGCGTATAGGTAATAGTACCAATACTCGAAGCGAAGACCCAAATACCCTGCCCGGTTGCCAACAAACCATCTTCTGTAATTTCAGGAAGGCTTGTTGAACCTGAAGCACCATCATACCATTCGTATGCTCCACTTGCAGGATCATAAACGTAAAAATAGTCGCCGATTGATCCTGTTTTTGCCAGGGTGCTAAAAGCGATTGGAGAAGCATATGGGTTGCCAATAGTAGACCAACCTGTATTTAAGGTTTGAACAATATCAGCTGAAGTGTTTAACGTTCCTCGTGAATTCAGAGTCGTGCCTACAAAAGTGGCTAAATCTGATCCAACAAAAATCTCATATCCTCTTGTATTCGTAATCGGGTCAGTGCTATTAATAACTTCATTAAAAACACCATTATTCATAAATGTAACCGACTTAAAACATCCATCTGGACCATAGGCACACCCATCAGGAAAACCTGGTCCGCTCATGGCTAAATCAGGATCCCATGTATCAAAGGTACTCCCTATAACCGGTGATGCTAAATCCCTCCAATCCGCTAAACCAGCAGGGATATTTCGTTGAACGGTAAATTCACCCGAAAAATTCGTCGGGGGGATGATTGGTCCGATCCGTCCCCCTGCTGTTGCACTTGTTGACGAAACTATAAATGTTGTCGTCGGATCTATAACTACATTTCCGCTTATAGGAGAGAGTAATCCATTTAATCTAAAAGTTTGATAAAGAAATGTTACGTTATCTGAACTTGTGTTATTGATCGTTAAATCATTTAAATCTATGATTGTTGCTCCTGTAGCAGTAATCTCGACTGTTTGGCTAGAATCACCTGTGAGGGCTATTTCTCCGTTTGTCAAGCTAGCATCACCATTTATGTTCCAGTCTCCATTTATATCTAATGTAACATCACTGTCCATTATAAGGGTCCCCCCTAATTCGATTGAAAAATAATCGGTGAATCCATTGATATCTACTGTTACTGTGGTACCAGGATCAATATAAACATTATCGAATTCAGATGGTATACATGAACAATCCCACGTAGTCGTTTCGCTCCATAACCCATTAGTTATCGAATGTATATCGAGAATTTGCAATATTCCTGCCAGGGTAAAATAATCTCCATCTGATAAATCTACGTCAAATGTAACCGTTTTTGCAATAGCATCATAAACACCTGTGAGAATTACAGCGTCTGTGAAATCTCCATCTGAATCCACTAACAACCGATAGGAAGTATCCGAGGCAAAATCATTTTCAGTGAGATCGAAAGTTAGTGTTGTGGTTCCTACATCTCCTGTTTCATTTAGGCGCCAAGTGCGTTCTAAACGCAAATGATCAGGTAAACTTACAGGAAGATTATCTAAGTTGTATTCGTCTGGAGCGAAGTCTGTATGTGCAATTACAAAATATTCGTTCGAACCCAAATCAGTCGCCCCTGATAAGGCCAATATGCCAGCACCTTGTGCACTTGTTTGTGTGTCTATTCCATCATTAGCCAAAGCAATTAATCCAAACTTGTGTGTCGCATCATAAGCATAATGATCGGTCGGGATTGCCATGCCGTACTTTGCTCCTAAATAATTTTCAACTAAAGTTCTTTGCAAATCATTTAAGGTTGAGTTATAAACTATTAATTCAGAAATTTGTCCAGTGAAGACATAAGATCCGGTTCCAATAATTGTTTTATTACCTAAAACAATTTGCTGGTGTCCGGTAGGTAAAACGTTTGTTGCGCTTTTTGTCATTGAAAGTACGCCTTGATTAAATGTGCTCAAATTTGTCGGTGTCGTATGAAAAGAGAAAAAAGATGCTCCTGGAGGATCTGTATATCTTACCCAATTGATTGAGGGAGAATATTGAGCGCTAATGATTGAATTCGAACCGTTATTTATGTAGGTTCGATATTTCGTTAAGTTCGAAGTGTATCGAAAGTTGATTAACATGTCACTCGTTAACGTTGTACGATCATAGACAATGAAATAAGTTAAATTCTGAGTTTCCAATGCTGCGATCGGTGGACTTGCCAAAACATCATTTATTCCGTCAAATGTGAGCGAAGGCAGTCCACTTATTCCCGAAGCATTATAGATGGGTTGTCTTAGAGAAGCACCTTGAACGAAAGTTGAACCATTTCCAGATAAATCTGTCCATGAAACAACAGGTGAACCGTCTGTAAAACCTAGGGAATGAGCATCTAACCATACTTTGTTTGAAGCACTTGAGCCAACACCTGCCGGTCCACTTTGAGCAAAAGTTAGTGTTGTTAGGAAGGTTATAAAACTTGCCATTATAACACGAGAGTAGGAAACCTTGTTTGTCATAAGTAAAAATTCATTTTATCCTTTTAAGTAAAAAGAATGGATATTAACTCCCAAATGTATGAAAAAAAAAGCAGATTCGTTAATTTTGAACAACTTACTCGCCTATTTCTTTTCTATAAATCGATCAGCGCACGAATAAAACCCATCAAAGGTAGATACGATCTATTCGAGCAGTTGGATTGTGTGCTTGTTTATTTTCTTTTTGAAAGGTAATAGGCCTCGGTGTTGAACAAACTAATTATCAGGATTGAGCGGGGCATTAAGAGGCAATTCTTAAGCTAAATTGCATTTTAAATATAATTGACAGAATCTGTTTACTTTTGTGTCTATGGATAGTTTAAATTTGTGGCTTTATCAATTTTTTGTAAAAGACTTTCAATACGTTGTTCTTTTTACTGAACGATTAGCGTCGCAAGAGGAGCTTAAAACCATTACTAATTAAAATTATGAATGGGTAAACATTTTTAGATAATATACGTATGTATTTAAAATAAGAGTGGCTAAAAACAAGTGTGATTAGCTATTGATTGAAGTTATGCAAGAAAAGAATTCGAATAAACATAGCCCCTCGAACAAATTAGTCGAGGCAAAAGATATTCTATCTATTTGGAAAATTATCCTTAAAAATTTAGGGTTTATTATTCTTATTCCTCTAATTGCTTACGGCGTAGGTTATGTATATACGTATCGCCTCACGAATATTTACGGAGCAAAAGCTGAACTTCTCTTAAAGTCAAATGAGACCTATGATTATCAAGATCCGATTTACAAAGGATTAGGAGCTTATGGTGTTTACATGGATGTTCAGAATCAAATTCGAATTTTAAATTCGCGTGATTTGATCGGTGAAGTGGTTGACAAGATTAATATTGAAACTTCTTATTTTGTGGTAGGTAGAATCAAAAAAGTAGAAGTTTTTGAGACGTTGCCGTTTAAGTCGATAGTTACTGTCCTCAATCCCCAAGTCTACGAATTGCCCATTCAAGTTGTTATCTTAAACAAAGATGAATACAAAATTCAATACGAAGCAGGTGGGCGGAAAGTAGAGGAAGTCTATCCTTTTGACGAAGAAATTACAACGAGTGATTTTATTTTAAAATTAAACCGAAGGTACGAATTAGATGATGAAAATATTGATGATTTGAAGACTTCAAATTATGAAATTGTTTTCCATTCAAGAAACTATTTAATTGGCAAATATCAGGCAGGCTTGGACGTTCAGAATATCGAACATACCAGTGTGATCACACTTTCAGTGACGGATGAATTGGCAAGTCGCGCCTTAGTTTATCTCGATACATTAACCAATACATATGTCGATTATTCGAAAAGAATCCAACTCGAGGTCAATGAGAATACATTGCAGAACATTCAGAAGCAAATTGATACTGTAAGCGTTTTAATTGAAAATAAAGAGCGAGAGCTCCTGATGTATAAAGACGAAAATTCAATTCTCAATATCAGTAAAGAAGAGGATGACTATTTTGCTGAATACATCAATTTCACCAAGGAAAAACGAATTGTTGAGCAAAAAAGAGGGTCTGTCTTAGCTTTGCAGGAGTATTTGAAATCCTCAGAAGATAATCGGGTACTTCCCCCGTCTTTTTATATTGAGCAAAATGATGTTTTCTTGAAAGAGGCCATTGGCGAAGTTCGAAAGAAACAAATTCGCTACGAAATAGATAAGACACAAAAATCGGAGGATAATCTAAGTATGATCTACTTGCGAAAAGAAATCGCAATGTTAAACAACGATATCTTAAATTATTTGGAGAATTTAATGGACGCGCTTAACCACGAAATTACGCTTGCGGATGACTTCATTAATGATTACAAAAACGATATCCGAAAATTACCAAAGTCAGCGCAAGGCGTTATGAATATTCAGCGTGAATTGGATGTGAACAATAAGATGTATTTGTTCTTATTGGAAAAGAAAACCAACACCTTAATTGCTAGGGCAGGTATCATTCCTCAGGTGCGCATTATTGAGAATACAGTAGGCACAGGCGTTGTTTATCCGAACAAACAAAAAATTATTCGACTCTTTATTTTAGGTGGATTTATCTTTGCTTTTTTAATTGCAATCGTTCGTAAGTTATTCTTTGAAAAAATAGAAAATGTTACAGCCTTAGCGGAGGTTTCAGAGATTAATGTCGTAGGCGGTATACCTTTTGTTAAGGTTATGCAAAATCCAATAATGACGGAATCACAGCCTAAATCGCATGTCACTGAAAGTTTTAGAACGATTCGGACGAATCTCTCTTTTCTTGGTACGGCAGAAGAGGGTGTCGCCAAGAAAATTTTATTGTCTTCCTTCTTTCCTGGAGAAGGAAAAACCTTCTGCTCGACAAATTTGGCAAATCTCATAGCGAAAGGATCAAAACGTGTTTTAATTATTGACTTTGATTTGCACCGACCGAAAGTACATAAGATGTATAAAATTAAAAATGAGATTGGTGTGTCTAATTTTATCATTGGGAAAAACACGTTTGATGAAATAATTATAAAAGATATCTATCCTAATTTAGACGTGATTACCGCAGGCCCTATTGCACCTAATCCTTCTGAACTGATCCTTCGTGATCGTGTAGAAGAACTCATTCGTGCTGGAGAATCAAAATATGATTTCATTATTTTAGATACTCCTCCTTTTGGTATTCTAAACGATACCTTAGAGTTGACAAAATACGTTGATTCATTTTTAATCATCCTTAACACCCGTTATACCCGTAAAAAAGGGGTTGAGCATATCAATGCAATGTTGGAAAAATTTGATGAGATTGGTAAAGGGGTAGTTTTAAACGGAATTAAAGAAAGTCGTTTACAATACTACTATTCGAAATACACCTACAAATACACCTACGGCTATAATTATGGTTACGGTTATGGGTATGGAAGCACGTATGGTAGTGGTTACTCTAGTGAAGAAAATTATTAGAAGAAAGTTGAAGCGAACCAACGCAAGCACATTGAATCTCGTCAAAGGAGTATAGGTTATGTTAAAGATTAAATTCATGTTGACATTGTTTATGCTGATGCTCATCAGTTCAGTGATGTATGGGCAAACTGTGCAACGTTCGACTTATGGTGTATTTAGTTCCGAAATTCTTAATGACAGCTTGCTGATTTCAGGGGGACAAATATTAACGGGGATTTCAGCAATGCCGCAAATTGAACATGGTTATTATCCGCTCAATTCATCTTTATTGACGATTGATCAAATGGATGCGCTTTGGTTTTATACGCTATTTCCCAATCCAACGGAAGCCTTTTTGACACTCAATAAAGATGGTCAATCAACCGAAACAATTGTCGTGGAGATTTATAATCTTCAGGGAATGTTGGTGGGATCCTATTCACTCACAACACCGCCTTTTCAAATCGACCTTTCAGCGCTTGCCACTGGCATGTATCATCTAATCGTGCTGGAAAATGGTGAGCCCGTATTTATCCAAAAGTTAGTTAAAATAGATTAATATGGATAGGCGAATTTTAAGTTTATTCTTTTTTTTAATTATGTCCTCAGCCGGTCGCGCGCAGGTTGAAAATTTTAAGTGGATAAACGTTCAAGGACAATTCACACAAACTGCCGGAACGACAACTTCATTTGAATTCCTCGTTTTGTCCATAGATAACGATACGCTTTACAGGGAAAGTCACACAGATGTTGTCCTTAGTTCTGAAGGAAGTTTTACGCTCGCCTTTGGAAACGGAATGTTTAGTGGAGGTCTCTATTCTGATTTTTATGATTTGGACTGGACTATTGTTGATAAAATTGAATTGTATCACATTGGCGAATCACGCTATTTGCAAGCGTCCTATAGCTTATTTGCTGTGCCTTATACATTTCATAGCCGCAGTTTAGGGACAATCCCTTCTGTGTCGAATTTATTAGATGTACTGCCTGGTGATCTCCTTGAGAATACGTATTTGAAGTTTGATGGCATCAATTATTATTTGGCCACTGCAATGCTAAGTGACTCGGCCTTGTTTTCGTTTTTTTCTGATTTGAGCGGCTATACCGATACGGCTTGGTTTGCTTATAATCATGATTTTGCTGACAGCGCCTTCTTTAGTTATTTTGCCGACTCGGCTCATTTTTCAATGAGTACCGTGTCCGTTTTTTCTTCCGATACTGCTGCGTATTCTGATTCATCATCCGTTGCCTTATCTGCAATAGGTAATTGGTCGATCAGTGGAAATGAATTGGGGATTGATACAAATTTCCTAGGATCAATTGAAGAGGAGGACCTGGTGTTTAGAACGAATTTGAATAAGCGATTGATACTAGGAGCTGGATCTGAAATAACGAATAATTTTCCAGGTCTCGGATTTCGGATGTTCCTTCCGTTGAAAGGCGCATTATTCACCCCCAATACGGATACAGGGCTATCTTCAATAGCTGGTGCTTATGTCTATTTTGATGGCGCTACTTATTCATTCCACGGAGGCACAAGTGCGGGGGATATTGACACGTTGAAAGGGATGTATAGTTTTGCATTTGGAGAAGATGTCGGTACCAACGGAACGTACTCAACTGTCTTTGGAAAAAACACTTATGGTGATACGGCTTTATTTGCGGGTTCAATCCCATATGCCTCAATTTCAAGTTTTGCTTTAGGCAGAAATTGTCATGTCGCGCACATGGGTGTTGCAATAGGTGATAGTGCAATCGCGAATTATTACCGCAATGTTGCGATTGGTCGTAATGTAATTTCAAATAATCAATCTGCAGGTCTTGCAATCGGCAGCAATGTGATTGTAAAAGGAGCTACTTCTTGGGCTATGGGACATAATCTGACGGCTACTGGAAATTTTGCAACGGTGATGGGTACTAATGCGAGCACATTAACTAGAAAAGGAGGTTTTCTGTATGGAGATGCATCTACATCAGACACTGTTTTCAGTTTAATTGATAATCAATTTATAGCCAGGGCAGACGGTGGGGTGATTTTCTATTCAAGCGGAGATCTTTCAATGGGTGTTGAATTATTACCTGGGGCGGGGAGTTGGAGCATGATCTCTGATCGATCAAAAAAAATGAATATCATTCAATTAGATCCGCTTAATTTCGAGTCACATTATGATTCACTTCCCCTTTTTAGCTGGAATTATATCGGCCAAACGACTGTGCATATTGGGCCAATGGCGCAAGATCTTTATCGCTTATTTGATGTTGGAGAAAAGGATTATTTAATCAATATGATTGACGCGGATGGGGTCACTTTTTTAGGGATAAAATATCTTAAATTAAGGGTGGAAAAAGCACCTGATGTGCAGGAGATTGATGAATTAGAAGAAGAATTAAGAAAAGAACAAGAAGCGCAAGCCGAATTGGAGCGCAGATTAAAAGAATTATATGAAAAAGTGGATACTCATTAGTTGCTATTTCCTTCTCAGTTACGGAGGTTATGGTCAGGATTTTCCGGAAGGAATTGCCTATCAAGCGCAAGTGCATAGCTCGGATGGTGGTTTTTTGTCTGACGCAACAATCGGTGTTGAGTTTAATATTCACGCCACAACCTTAACTGGAACGATTGTTTGGCAAGAGCGACATCTTGTTACTACCAATTCTTTGGGTCATCTAGAGCTTATCATTGGGCAAGGTGTTTCAACAGGTACAGGCACAGCTGTTACCTTCGATATGATTGATTGGAGCAGTACCTCACACTTTCTTGAAATGTCAATAGACGAGGATAATACAGGCGCTTTTATTTCGAGTATGACGCAACAAATGATGGCTGTTCCATACGCCTTTCATGCCAAGACGACGGATCAAAAATTTAACTTATCAAAATTACTAGATGTTGATACAAGTGGCATTGCAATTGGAGATATCTTGAAATGGAACGGATCCATGTGGGTGGCTGAAGTAGATTTTGATCTAGATTCTGTTGCATTTGCATTTTTGAGTGATTCAAGTGCATATGCAGATACTGCTTTTTATGCCCTTAATTGTGAAGATCCTGAATTTGTAGACAGCGCAAGTTATGCTTATTATGCAGACAGTGTCAATTATGCATTCGCCGCTTTTGAATCGATTTATGCAGACACAGCTTTGTATGCAGATACGGCGGGTGTGGCTTTATATGCGATTAATAACTGGGGGATTTTAGGAAATGATAATGTCAATGCCACAGATCATTTTATAGGAACTATTGACTCGGTGGACTTAGTTTTTAAATCATTCAACGAAGAACGCATGCGTATTTTGGCGAATGGTCGCATAGGTATTGGCACTGCCGCTCCACTTGCCGGTTTTCATGTGAATAATACAGATGGTGCTTTGTTTAGCGGGACATTTGGCTCGGGAAGCATTCCGACCACAGGGGCAGGTTCAAGGATGATGTTCTACCCTAAAAAAGCTGCTTTTCGATCGGGTTTTGTAACGAGCAATCAATGGGATGATTTTAACATAGGAAATTACTCCTTTGCAGCAGGATACAATACGCGTGCAACAGCTTCATATGCGGTAGCTTTTGGATTTAATGCCTTAGCTTCTGGAGAAGGTGCTTTTGCAGTTGGAAATGCGTCTATTTCATCTGGAGATTATGCTTTTTCCGCAGGACATAATCCCCAAGCCACAGGCGATCATAGTATTGCTTTGGGTAGAGGGGCTATTTCTTCTGCTGAAAGCTCGATCGCAATCGGTTATCACCCAACGGCAGATGCTTTATACGGACTTTCTTTGGGAAATTATACCTATGCGCACGGTGAAAATTCTGTGGCGATTGGTTATCACGCGCAAGCGCTGCACGACGGTAGTTTTATTTTTAACGATTATTTTGATCCTATCGGTTATGTGTCCACAACTGCAGCCAATCAATTTATGGTGAAAGCTTCGGGTGGTACAGTTTTTTATACAAGCGGAGATTTAATGACTGGCGTTCAGCTATTGCCTGGTGCAGGAGCTTGGTCTATTTTGTCAGATCGGAATCGCAAGGAAAATATAGCATCCTTAAATGAGCTCGATTACCTCGGGCGTCTGGACAGTATTGAGGTCTTTTCTTGGTCGTATAAATCGCAAGATTCTTCTATCACGCATATAGGACCTATGGCGCAAGATTTTTACGCAACGTTTAACCTTGGTACCGATTCAACAACGATTAATTCTGGTGACTTTGACGGCGTAAATTTACTTTTACTGAAGGCTTTAAACACGAAAATTCAGACAATTGCTTCGCAAGGAGAGCGACTCGCAGCGTTGGAAGAAGAATTAGAAGCGTTGAGAGCACAAAGAGAAAGACTAATGATTTTATTCTTAGAACTTGAGGAGAAAATTGATCCGAAAGCTGAATTGAGCTTAGTGGGCGAATCTACACCCCAATCAACTCCTTAACGGAAGTAATTCAATGCTTTTGCAATGAGTCGAAGTCGTCTGTCATGTCTGCGGTGATGGGATAGAATCATTTCGCATTCACTGAAAGCTTCAGGTGATAAGTCAATTGATGCTGGAGATTTCTGGTCGATCATTGCGCGTATGATCTTAATTGGATTTTGTACGGTATACTGATACAACCATTTTGATCCTTCATTCGCTTCTTCCTTTACACGTTCCACATTGTTAAGATAAACAGTGATTTGTGCGGTAATTTCATCAGCTGTTTTTGCATTTAAAACAGGGTAAAGCAATTGATAATCGGCTTCATACAAGCTATCTTCCCGATAATGAAGAAGTGGCTTATTCGAGGCCAATGTTTCATTTACCACTCCACATGTTAACCAACTGTTGTCAAATTGACCACATGAAATGTCAGCCATGTTTAGACCTAACATTATTTCTTTGCGTTGCATTAATGGCATCCAGACCACATGATCTTCTATGCCGAGTATCTCTATAAGTGTTTTTGATGCCTCGACATCCATTCCGTAATCAAACAGAACTAATTTACATCTCAGTTGAGGTTGTTGCTCAACGAATTTTGCAAATCCGCTAATTAAAACATCATTTCCTTTTTGATGAATTGCGAGTGAAGGAGCAAGATGAAATCCATTATGACGTGAATGAGAAAAAACTAAAAGATCATTCTGTGCGCGCAACTTTTCAAATGCGTTGAAATTCGGTAATTCTTTTATCGCCTCATTTTCAGCCAAGCCTTTATACTGAGGGCTGTAAACCATTGGTCCAGAAGTGTTGTGGTAATTGGCGCCTGTTTTTAATTTGTGTTTAAATGGAAAATGAATGTCATATTCGTCAGGAAAAAGAATCGTTTCGGTATATCTAATTCCAACCTCTTGAAACTTTCTCAAGGTTGTTTTTTCGCGCAGCCACCACACTTTATTCGTTTTTAACGGTCGCTCAATTTCAAAGGGTAATGCATAGATGTCACTGCCATGCGGAATGAAAACATCTAGTTTTTTTCCAATTAATGCTAATAAGGCTGGAGCAATATCAGATCCGATATAAAAATCGAAGCCATCTAATTGTGAAGAAATGTCAGCAACCGCCTCTGGCGAATAAATAGTCGATTTGGTATAAGGCAATACGGTATAATAAGTCAAATAATCGTCACTGTATGAATCAGCACTTGGGCTAAAATGAGGAGGTTCATCAGCGAGCGTAATTAGTTCGGCATCAAATCCTTCATCACGTAAATAGCGACAAAGAATGAACATCATATTATTTATATTGGCGACACAGGCGATCCTCATGCTTTGATTTTTTTAACTAAAACCTGCATAATCAAACCGAATATCAGCTCCATTCATCACTACTTTTCCAATTTGTTTAGCCGGGTTTCCAGCAATAATGGCAAAATCAGGAAAACTTTTGTTCACGAAAGAATTGCTTGCGATAATACAGTGTTTGCCAATAGAAATACCCATGGAAAGGATAGATTGAGGGGCGATATAGGTATTTGATCCAATCGCAACAGCACTGCGTTCAATCGGCAAGTTACCGCCAGACAACGTTTGTTTAACGTTGTTGTGCGTGTAGATATGAACACCAGCCGAAATCGTACATGAGTCTCCTATTTTTAAGCCTCCGGATCCATCAATAATTGTAAAGGGACCAATCCACGTGTTTTTTCCAACGGTAGTTTCTCCAAATATATATGCGCTATCATAAACTGAAGTCCCTTCTCCCCATCCGAGTGATGAAGCCCGTTCCCAACGGTCAAAAACTTCATCAGCAAAAGGCAAAGAACGGTCAAATTGTGATTGAAAAGCACTTCCCAAATGTGCATGTAAAGAAGCCAAGTCGTCTAACAACTTCTGATCTTCCGCCTTATTTAAGGAGTCTTTTCTGTTCATGTATTGAAGCTTATATTAGGCGTGAGAACGCATCCATTCTGCCGTGCGAAGGATTCCTTCCTCTAGATCAATTTGTGCTTTGTATCCCAAAATTCGTGTACTCTTTTCAACAGAAGGAATACGTAGGGCAATATCGGCGGATAAAGCGTCTTGGAATAATATTTTCGAGCTTGAATTTAAGACACGACAAACCGTTTGGGCCAACCCTAAGATAGTGATTACCGCGCGTGCGTTACCTATATTAAAACTTTCGCCAACAGCATCATCATTGTCTAAACATTTAAAAATACATTCAACAAAATCATCTACATAACACCATGCACGAATTTGGTTTCCATCTCCGTGAATATAAATATCTTCGTTTTTAAGGGCTTTTTTGATAAAAATCTGAATTGCACCTTCACCCGTTTGGCCAGGTCCGTATACGTTAAAAGGTCTAACCGTAACAACAGGTAAATTATGCTGAATATGATAAGCATGTGCCAAATGTTCGCCAGCTAATTTACTTACCGCATAAGTCCATCTTGCTTCACCAGCCGAACCTGAAACCGTTTCATCTGTCTCTGAAGAACGGAAAGCCATTGATCCAAAAACTTCAGAGGTCGAAAAGTCGATAAATCGATTTGAAACACCGTTGATACGCGCCGCTTCTAATGCATTTGCCGTTCCAATCATGTTTACGCGCATTGTCGAAACTGGATTTTTAATAACTGTATCAATTCCCGCAATACCAGCAGCATGAATGACAACATCAGCACCCTTCATTGAAGAAGTAAGCAATTCAAAATCCAATACATCACCTTTTACTACACTGATATTTGCGTGATTGGCAAAACCACTTCCTGTCAATGTATCTCTATGGAAATTGTCGTAAACCGTAATTTTATTCTTTTCGATTAGGCGTTGAATTAAGGTATTTGCAATAAATCCCGCTCCCCCAGTGATGAAAATGTTTTTTCCTTCCATTTTAATAGCTTATAGATTATTTATTTCGTGTGCAATATAGGAAATATCTTCCTTTGTTAGTTTTTCATAGAGTGGCAAGGCCAGTCCATGTTCATATGCATATAGTGCATTTGGAAAGCTAATTTTACTATCCAAATTATATTTAGTAAGATAATATTCTTGTACAGGGATGCACTGCGCTCCATAGTTGGTTCCGATTCCTTTTTCTCGCAAATGTTGCATTAACTGATCGCGATTGATGCTTGGATCAATCAGAACATGAAAGGTTTGCCATGTATGAATCATTCCGGTTGGAACAGTGGGTAACGTTATTTTAGGATGATTAATTTCAGCGAAATAGTGCTGCGCTAATTCATCTTTGTAACGCAATGTTTTTGACAAACGCTTCAATTGAGAATCAACGAGCGCACCTTGAAAATCTGTCATTCGATAATTGAACCCCGCTGCAACAAAAGCCATTTTTCCGTTTTTCATTTCAACACCATGATTTCTCATTATTTGAATCCGTTTTGCTAACTCTGGACTTGCACATGCCAATAGTCCTCCCTCTCCAGAAGAAATTGCTTTGCGAGGATGAAGTGAAAACGAACCGAAATCACCGAATGTGCCTGTCCGCTTCCCGTTTTGACTTGCTCCGAGTGCACAGGCAGCATCCTCAATTACGAATAAATTATGCTTGCGCGCAATTTGCATGACCGCCTCTATATCACAAGCCAATCCAAATTCATGAACGGGGATGATTGCTTTTGTTCGAGACGTAATCGCTTGTTCAATTTTTGAAGTGTCAATATTAAAGGTTGGTAAATCAATGTCAATAAAAATGGGAGTTGCACCGACCAATTCTACAACATTTGCAGTTGCGATATACGAAAAGGCTGGAACAATAACTTCATCTCCAGGACCAACTCCTAAAGCAACCAAAGCCAAATGCATGGTTGCTGTTCCATTGGAAACGGCCACCATATTTTCGTTTCCAACGAAATTGCCACTATTTTTTTCAAGTTCTTCAACCCGCTTTCCCTGAACGAGCATTCCTGATTCGAGGACGGAAACAACTTCCTGAATATCTTCAGGGCGAATGTCTGGACTTGCTAAAGGGATAAATTTCATATTAATTTTCTATTTTCCATGTGGAGTTGAAATGAACATACCCCAATTTAAAATCGTAGGTATAGCCTGCATCATCTCCAGCACCGATATTCATAACCGAAAAGTCAAAAATATTTTCAACAAAATCAAGTGTTAGACCATTTGATTCATGAACACCAATACTCACTGTATAATTACCCGGTTGCAGTTGATTGAGGATGGTGCATTCAATTTTATTAAGGCCTGGCAACAAAGGTTGTTTGTCCGGTGAAGTGTATTTATTCATGGTGTGAACCAACTCAATTCCATCACGTGTTAAAATTCGTAAATCAAGAATGACATCTTTGAGTGGAACCTGACAATCTAGTTCAAGTTGAAAGCGCAGGTCTGCTCTGTAATTAATGCGCTCAATTCCCATTCCCTTTGCGTCCAAAAATTGAATGCGTTTGTACTTTGCTATGCCCGTATTGATTGTTGAAGCGGAAGCAGGAATTTCACCCGTTTCACTTGATTTTGTAGTGGATGACAGATACGTCTCTATAATCGCATTCATTTCTCCCTTATCTGTCATGCGGCCACGTTCCATTAAAAAACCTTTTTTACAAAGCGATTTCATTGACGCCATATTGTGACTCACAAATAAGACGGTTCGTCCCTCGCTGCTGATGTCTTTCATTTTACCAATACATTTCTCTTGAAATTCAGCATCTCCAACAGCAAGTACTTCATCCACAATTAAAATTTCAGGTTCAAGGTGCGCTGCAATGGCAAATCCCAACCTAACAATCATTCCAGAGGAATAGCGTTTAACGGGAGTGTCAATATATTTTTGACAACCAGAAAATGCAACGATTTCATCTAATTTAGCTTTGATTTCTGCACGAGTCATGCCTAAGATTGCACCGTTGAGGTAGATGTTTTCTCTTCCCGTTAATTCGGGGTGAAAACCCGTGCCAACCTCTAAAAGTGCAGCAATACGACCTTTAATGCTAATCGAACCGGTGGTGGGTGCAGTCACCCGGGACAATAATTTTAGCAATGTGGATTTACCTGCGCCATTCTTGCCAATGATACCGACCATATCACCTTGTTTGATTTCAAAATCAATATCTTTCAATGCCCAAACATAGCCCGAACTGTCTTTTGCTGTTCGATCATTTTCAACACCAACCTGTAGATAGGGATCTTCTTTCCCTCGCGCTTTATACCAAAAGCGTTTTAAATCATGGGATAAGGTTCCCGTTCCAACTTGTCCAAGTCGATACTGTTTGCTGATATTTTCTGCTTTTAAAACAACTGTCATGGCTAAACGGTGTCCATAAAGGATTTTTCAACCCTGTTAAAAATAATCGTTCCAAAAAAGAGGAGCATACACATAAAGACGAAACTATATCCTAGCCAAAACCAGCTGAATTGACCAGCACCTAGAAAAGCATACTTGAACGCTTCTATGATATTTACCATGGGATTAAGTTTAAAAATCCATGCGTATTTGCCCATCATTGATATTGGAATCACAACGGATGAGGCATACATTAAAAGCTGCACTCCAAAGGCGAGTAAAAAATTCATGTCCTTATATTTTGTTGTAATAGATGAGAAGATAATTCCGAAGCCCAAGCTAAGTCCGGCCATCATTAAGATTAATAAAGGCACAACTAAAATCGTGAGATTTGGAAGAACCTGAACATTGGCTTCAATGAAGTAATAATAAGACCAAACGCAAGCAAAGAGAATAAATTGAATTCCAAATTTTAACAGAGAAGAGATTGTGATTGAGAGGGGAACAATTAAACGAGGGAAGAATACTTTACCAAAGATGGCTTGATTTTTAATAAATGTTTCGGACGTTTTTGTTAAACACTCCGAGAAATAATTCCATAGCGTTAACCCCGTTAAATAAAAAAGTGGGCCAGGAATGTTGTCTGTGTCTAACCCTCCAAAATAACCAAAAACTAGCGCAAACATTGCCGTGGTTAAAATCGGTTGTATGAAAAACCAAAGCGGCCCTAGGATGGTTTGTTTATAGACTGCAACAAAATCACGTTTTACGAATAGCAATAATAAATCACGGTATTTCCATAATTCTTTTAACCTCAAATCAATCAAACTCGATTTTGGCTTAATGACCAAATCCCATTTCTGTTCGCTCATCTAATTTTTGAATTCCATTTGACTCCTAAAGGTAGCATCATTCAGCAGTTTTTCAATTCCTTTTTCAATTGGAATTAAATCGCGTCCAAGTACTTTCTTCATTTTAGAATTATCGGGTTGGCGTCTGGTCATATCACCATCTTTCAAAGGCGGTAAATAAACGATTTCCGATTGACTTCCAGTTAATTTAATGATGAGTTCTGCTAGTTCAAGAATCGAAATAACCACGTCTCCACCAATATTTATGACGTCATTGACAAAAAGATCTTCATTTAGCGCTTTAATGGATGCTGAAATATTATCATCAACATAACAAAATGTCCTAGTCTGAGATCCGTCTCCGTAAATGGTGATTGCTTCGTTTTTTAGCGCTTGTGAAATGAACTTACTCATCACAAAATCCTGCGTTTGATTCGGTCCGTAGGTGTTGAAAAATCTAAAAATGGTATAATTTAAATTATATTCTTGTCGATACGATTTACAAAAAGCTTCTCCAACATTTTTTACAACAGCATAAGGCACTCGCGAGTTTAAAGGGGTTGTTTCTTCATTTTGCGGAATTGAAACAGGTTCACCATAAACCTCTGATGAGGATGAAAAAAAGATGCGTTTTACACCTGTGTTTTTGGATAATGAAAGAATGTTTTTAATACCTTCAATATCATTCAAGACACGAATCGGATTCTCTTGCGTTCGTTGAACACCCACATAAGCTGCATAATGGAAGACATAATGGAATTGATTGGACAACATAATGTCCATTATTTCTTTGCGGTTATTAACGTCAGCTTTAATAAATTTCAATTGTGGGTGGTCAATTGGCAATTTCGAAATACTTCCCGTTGAAAGGTCATCCACGACAGTTACGAAGGTATCTTTTTCTTTTAACAAGCCTAGCGTTAACGCACTTCCAATATTTCCAGCCCCCCCAGTTACGAGTATTTTTCGCATTTCCAAATTTATTATGTGGCCGTAAAGTTACAATTTTATATGATTTTAAAAGAACTGCAGGTTTGGCAATTTTAATAATTTGGGTTAGAATTAGCTTCATTTAACGGGAAACTTAAAAACCTTTTATAATTTTGACAGCTATAAATTGATTCAGCGAAAAGAACGAAGTGAATATAACTGTTTGAGCTGAGATCGATAAACGGTAAATTGGACAACGTGATGAAATTGGCCTTACCGATACACCTCTATTTTGAACCTGAATAATGAGTGATAAAAAAATTAGTGTCTTACTTCCCAATTATAACAATGGGCCATTTCTTCGAGAAGCGTTGGATAGTTTATTCAGTCAGTCACATCAGGATTTTGTCATTTATTTTGTTGACGATTGTTCTACCGATAAGAGTGTTGAAATTGCAGAATCTTATCAAGACCCGCGCTTGGTGATATTAAAGAACGAAAAAAATGCGGGAATTGTAGCAACCATGAATAAAGGGCTTGCTCAAATCGAAACAGAATATTTCATACGAATGGATGGTGATGATATCTCAACGCCAGACCGGTTTGAAAAGTTAATTGATTTCATGGATACTCATCCTGAAATTGGTGTTTGCAGCAGTGACATTAGAATGTTTGGGAAGGAAGATCTTTTATTGAGCTTCGAAAGGGATCCTTTAATGAACAAAGCAAATCTTATTTTCGGTCATGCTATTGGACATGCGTCCTCTATTTTTAGAACGGCCGTTTTTAAGGAACATAAGATTGTATACCGTGATTTGTTCTGGAGAATGGAAGATTATGATCTTTTCTATCAATTAAAGGAGGTCACATTTACAACGAGTATTCCTGGTGAATATTATATGTACAGAAGAGAAGCGCACAATGATAATCCTGAAATTTCGGCACGAAAAAATATAGAATTTAAGAACTTTTATACGAAAGTTTTAAAAGATTTGGGTCTACCCGTGACGGAAAAGAATTTGAAGCTACACCTTCAATTGAATAATCGGGAAATACCCAATTATCGGCTAAGAGATTATGTAAAATATCGAGATGCAATTTTCAAGGCGAACAAGGTCAGTAGTATTTATCCGGTAAATGAATTGGAGCTTATATTGCATAAATATTTTTCAAAATTAATCTACCGTTTAATCGAACAAAAGAAGGTTCGTTTATATGAAATACTCGGTTTGTTTCGAAGCAACCCTCAGATCGCAACTTATTATTTTCGTTCAAAAGTTCACAGCCTTTTCTCACGAAATAAGTCGGTGACAGACCCTAACTCCACAAAAATAAATTAACTTTGCCTTACTTTACGGTTGAGGATTAGAGCAACAAAACGGGAAGAACTATTTTACGCATGCTGAAAGGAAAGAAAATCTTAATTACAGGGGGAGCGGGCTTTATTGGTTCAAATTTATGTGATCATTTCCTAATACATAATGAGGTTCTTTGTGTCGACAATCTGATCACTGGAAAGAAAGAAAACATCCAACATTTAATGGGGCATCCAAATTTTCGTTTTGAGGAATTGGATATTCGTGATTATGAAGTATGTTTAAAGATTACGACAGGAATTGATGTGATATTTCATGAGGCTGCTTTAGGCTCCGTTCCGCGCTCAATTAAAACGCCTCTAAATACAAATGCCCATAATGTTACAGGTTTTCTAAATATGCTAGAGGCAGCTAGGCAAAATGATGTGAGTCGAATAATATTTGCAACATCATCCTCAACGTATGGTGATCATCCAAACCTTCCCAAAATTGAGAACGCAATAGGGACACCACTTTCGCCATATGCCGTTACCAAGCAAGTGAATGAGTTATATGCAAGTGTCTATTCTCGCTTGTACAACATGGAAATTATAGGTTTGCGTTATTTCAATGTTTATGGAAAAAGACAAGATCCAGATGGTGCTTATGCTGCTGTTATCCCTCGTTTTATTAAACAAATGAATTCAGGCGAACCCATAACGATTAATGGAGATGGCGAGCAAACAAGGGATTTTACTTTTATTCAAGATGTCATACAAGCCAATGAACGTGCTGCAACCGTGAAAGATCAAAAGGCATTAAATACAGTCTGTAATGTGGCTTTCGGTCAGCGAATCTCTCTCAATAGTTTAGTCCGAAAAATAAAGGATAACCTTGAGAAATTAAATTTAAATAAAGCCGATATAGAAATCAAATACGGACCCAAAAGAATAGGGGATATTGAACATTCTTATGCTTCTATAGAAAAAGCAAAAACATTATTGAATTATCAACCTCAATTTTCACTCGAGGAGGGTATAGCTCTTTATTTGAAAGATTTATTGGTCGAAATTAAAAACGGAGACGTTAATCATTGAGAGGAGTGGTATGAAAAAGCTACACTTATTTACTGCAAATTTCCCTACCGGATATGGTGAATCCTTCTTGAATAATGAATTGCCCTATTTAGTGGATCAATTTTCAGAAGTTGTCATCTATCCCTATCAAAAGAAAGAAGGTCTCCAAACTGCCTTTGAGAATAAACAAAAGGTAATTTATCGAGATGAGAATTTGGAGTCATTGCGTATTTTGGATTATTTTTTTTTAATAGGAATCATGTTTAAAGAATGGATTACTATTCCTCAAAAAGGCTTTTTCCTAAAAAAATTCCGTCATATTTTTGCAGTCCTCAAAAATGGAATGCGACTTTCGAAATGGGTTGAAAAGCAAGAATTTGATAAAGAGGACGCCTTTTATTCCTTTTGGATGAATGAATGGGCATTAGCATTGGCTATCCTTAAAAAAAGGAAAAAAATTTCACAGTTTGTTTTTCGTGTAAATGGGTATGATATTTATGATGAACGACATGATGGAAATTACATCTTGTTCAAACATTTTATGTATCAGCAAACATCTCGTGTTTTTCCTTTATCAAAAACGAGTGCCGAATACCTCAAAAAACGCACACCATTTCAAGATAAAATAGTGGTGAATTATTTTGGAACCCAGGATGTTGGACAGGTTGACTCGGTTGATCATGAAGTTTTCACTGTGTTTACGTGCTCTTCTGCAATACCTTTAAAACGATTGGATAAAATTGCCAAGGTGCTTTGTGCGCTCGACCGACCTATTCAATGGATGCATCATGGCGAAGGACCAACAATTGCCGAAGTAAAAAAAATCTTGGTTGAAAGCGGGGAGAAAGTGACCTTTATCTTGTCTGAAAAAGTGGCCAACTATTACGAGGTGATCGAACGGCAAAAAAGATTTGCTCCAGCCGTATTTATGAACCTCAGCTCAACCGAAGGATTGCCCATAACCATCATGGAAGCGCTCAGCTTAGGCGTGCCAATTTTGGTGAATGATGTAGGCAGTTGCGCCGAATTTGTGAATAAAGAAACGGGGGTGCTAGTGGCTTCGGATGAAGAACCAGAAAGGATTGCAAAAAAAATGGTTAAATTCATGCGTTCAAATGACGAACCATATGATCGAACTAAAATTCGCGATTTTTGGAAAGTCAATTTTTCTGCTAGTCATAACTATGAGAAATTTGCAATTGAATTAAAAACAATATTTGAATGAATTTAACAGGAAAAACAGTTTTAGTAACCGGAGCGGATGGTTTTATTGGTTCGCATCTGACAGAACTTTTGGTTAAACAAGGATGTAAGGTCAAAGCCCTTTCTCAATACAATTCATTTAACTATTGGGGTTGGTTAGAAGGAGTTGATTGTTTGGGTCAAATTGAAGTGTTGTCCGGAGATATCCGTGATCCTCATTACTGTAATCACATCACAAAAGGGGTTGATGTCGTTTTTCATTTGGCTGCTCTTATAGCTATTCCCTACTCATATGTTGCGCCCACTTCGTATGTAGATACGAATGTGACGGGCACCTTAAATATTTGCCAAGCTGCTAAAGATAATGGGTGTGAAAAAGTAATTCACACCTCTACTTCTGAAGTATATGGTACTGCTTTGTATGTACCGATTGATGAAAAACATCCCCTTCAACCTCAATCTCCTTATAGTGCGAGTAAAATTGGAGCCGACAACATGGCCTTGAGTTTTTACAATGCATTTGATTTGCCCGTAGTTATTGCTCGCCCGTTTAATACATACGGACCGCGGCAATCAGCGAGGGCTGTTATACCAACAATTATCTCTCAAATTGCTGATGGTGCTAAAGAAATTATGGTGGGCGATTTGTCGCCAACGCGTGATTTTAATTTTGTGAAAGATACGTGCCAAGGATTTATTGAATTGGCAAAGTCAGATAAGGTGATTGGTGAAGTCGTAAATTTGGGGTCAAACTTCGAAATATCGATTCAAGAGACATTCGAATTGATTAAAAAAATAATGGGATCAACGGTCGATTTTGTAGTTGATCCACAACGCATTCGACCCGGTAAAAGTGAAGTTCAACGCCTTTGGTGTGATAACCAAAAGTTGATTCAGCTCACAGGTTTTAAACCATCTTACTCAATCGAATCCGGATTAACGGAGACGATAGATTGGTTTACAAAAAAAGAAAATTTAAAACATTATAAATCGACGATATACAATGTCTAAAAGAGCCGTCATATTAGCAGGTGGTAAAGGAACGCGCTTGCGACCGTATACAATTGTATTACCGAAACCTTTAATGCCCTTAGGCGATTATCCAATCCTCGAAATAATTGTGAGGCAATTGGCAAATGCAGGTTTCGATCACATTACAATGACCGTAAATCATCAGGCTGATTTAATAAAGACCTTTTTCGGAACCGGCGAAAAATGGAATATTAAAATTGATTATTCTCTCGAAGATCAACCCCTCTCTACTATGGGACCTTTAAGTTTGATTAACGATTTGCCAAATCACTTTTTAGTCATGAATGGCGATATCTTAACAGATCTTGATTTTGAATCATTTTATAACTACCACGCAGATGGAGATCAATTGTTTACGATCTCGTCTTTTGTGCGTGAACATATCAATTTATACGGCGTTCTTGAAACAGATGGAAATCATAAATTAATCGATTTCAAAGAAAAGCCGGTGACTCGTTTTGAAGTGAGTATGGGCATTTACATGTTGAGCAAAGCGGTGCTGGAATTTATTCCTTACAATAAAGCGTATGGCTTTGATCATCTTATGCTTGATTTAATTGCAGCTAAGAAAAATGCAAAAGTAAAACCGTTTGGTGGTTATTGGCTCGATATCGGTCGACCAGATGATTATATGATTGCCATTGACGAGTTCGAAAAAAACAAGTCCATTTTCTTAAAAGATGTCTAAGGTTTTTATTACGGGCGCAAGCGGAGGGATAGGGCAACGATTAAAATGTGCCCTAGAAGCAAATGGAGACAACGTGATCTTGCCTGCGCAATTGTCGGTTCGTATTGAAGATCCAACTTATTTTGATACCATTCCTGAACCTGAGGAAATTGATGTACTTTATCATTTGGCCGCACTTAGTTTCGTTCCCAAAAGTTGGGAAAAACCTGCCGATTTTATTCGTGTTAATGTACTCGGAACGACGCAAGCTCTCGAATTTTGTCGAAAAAATGGAATTAAAATGGTGTATGTGAGTTCATACGCTTATGGCATTCCTGCCTATTTACCTATTGATGAAAAACACCCTATCTCTGCTGCAAACCCTTATGCGTTGACTAAAATTATGGGGGAGGATTTATGCGCATTTTATGGCAAAAATTATGGTCTATATTATACGATTGTTAGACCCTTTAATGTGTATGGATCCATTGATAATAAAGCGTTACTCATTCCTGAATTAATTGAACAAATTCGTTTTGGTTCTGAAATTAGTGTGCAAGACATGAGTCCTCGTCGCGATTATATTTTTTTGGATGACCTGATTCGTTTTCTAGTCATAGCCAAATCAAATATTTCAAATGAAGCTTACAATGTTGGGAGCGGAACGTCTTATTCGGTGGGAGAATTAGTATCCATCTGCCAGGAGGTTTGGGGCACAAATCTGAAAGTTAATTCGAATGAAAATGTACGCCAAAATGAAATTCCTGAAACCGTATGTGATGCTTCGAAAGCAAAACGAGATTTAGGTTGGGAACCGCAGTTCTCGCTCGAAGACGGTTTGAAAGCAATGAAAGAGCGCATAGAAAATAAATATTCGTGAAAAAACGAATCGTCATAGTAGTAGGTATACCTGGCTTTGATTATTCAAATGAAAAATCTGCCGTAGCCTCCTTTTTACGAACGATAAAAAGCGCTTTTGAACAGGATGGGCATAACGTACAACTCGGTATTAATGCAAATTCTGCAAAAGTGATTTCGTCTGCAGAAAGCCAGGGTTCTGCGTTTAAAAATAAGTTGAAATCAATTCTCAAATTATGGAATTGGTTGTATCAAAGTATTGCATTTCGCTCTTTTTTTAAGCGTCAAGATCAATTAATAGTAGATTACTTAAAATTAGCACCTGCAGATTTAGTGGTTGAATTTCATACCGTCGGTTCATCTTTGGGAATGAAGCTTTCTAAAGCATGGGGATGCAAATTCTCAGTTGTTTTTGATTCTCCTGTAGATCAACAATTTTTGGAGATGTACAACACTAAAACGGTCTATTGGTCGCGCATTCAGAATTCGGAACGGTTGAGTATACAAGCTGCAGATCATATTATGGCCTATTCTCCCGCTTGTGTGGATTACCTTAATACACGCTACAAAATTAAAGGTGAAATCAATGTTTTACCCTGTATTGTGGACAAGGCAAGTGTTGAAAATCGAGCCGATCACCAACCATTTAAAATTGGGTTTATTGGCTCTTTTCTCGTTTGGCATAAAGTTGACCTCTTGGTCAATGTGTTTGTCAAGTTCTTGGAAGAGGTGCCTGATTCTCGTCTTCAATTAATTGGCTTTGGGGAAGAATGGAACCGCGTGAAAAGTCAACTTGCAGCACTAGGAATTCAAGATCAGGTTGATTTGCCTGGTTTTGTTGATGAGGAAAAACTGCTTGTGTTTAAAAAAGAAATGTCGGTTGCGGTGATGCCAGGTTCTAACTGGTATGGCAGTCCATTAAAACTGTTTGAATATGCAAGTTGCGGAATCCCCTTCATTGCTCCATCAACTCCAACAATTTTATCTATTTTTAAAAGGGATGAAGATTGTTTTTATATTGATCCAGCAGACGAATTCGAATCATTATTGAATGCTTTACGTAGAATATATACCAATCGCGATCAAGCGGCAGAAATGGCAAATCGTGCAAAGGATTTTGTTAGGCGAGAATTTGAAACAAGTATTTACCAGCGTAAACTTGTGGCCATTCTCAACTAAGATCATTAAATTAGAACTGAAATTAATTAAGAATACATGAACCATATCTCACCTCTAGCTAAAATTGGAAAAAATGTCGAAATCGGCAATTATAATATCATTGGTGATGAAGCTGTTATCGGCGACAATGTTAAAATTGAGAATTTTTGTATTCTTAAAGGTAAAGTCATCATTGGAAACGGTTCAGTTATTAAAAATTATGTCGAATTGAGAGAGGATACGATAATTGGAGAAGATTGTATTATCGATTCACGTGTTTCGAGTTCTGGAAATTGTAAGATTGGAAATCGTGTGGTGTTAAGGTATGATACTATCATTGCTCGCGGCGTAGAAATTGACGACGATACCTATGTTTGCCCACGTGTAATGACAAATAATTTGAACACAACAAATGTTCAAGTCGGTGGAGCCAAAATTGGTAAAAACTGTTTTATCGGCACAAACGCCGTTATTCAACATGGAATTATTATTGGAGACAATGTTGTGATTGGATCCATGGCATTCGTGAATAAGAGTTGTGATGCAGACAGCCTCTACATGGGAATTCCTGCAGTGAAAAAAGAAAAAAAATCATAGGACATAAGTACAGAAATGGTAAGTGTAAAGGAGATTGCGGAAGCATTTGGTTTAAAAATTGTTGGAGACAAAAGTCAATTTATTGAACGCGCCACTTCGATTGATGATCAAGCCGTGAATGGAATCACTTGGGTGAAAAATGAAAAGTGGGTTAATCAAGTGAATACTGGAACGGTTCTTATACATGAATCACTGAGTACCCACCTGAATCCTTCAATTACCTATCTGCTCACGAAAGCCGATCCTAAATTGACATTTTCACTCATTCTAAAAAAATATTTCACGCCCTCAGTTGATTATTATTTGAAAAATTGTGAGCAAGAACACCGCTTAAATAATGGATTAACCATTGCTGATCACGTATTTATTGGACAAAATGTTACCATAGGTGATGGCACGATCATTTTTCCGCATGTGTTTATTGAAGCGAATTCGGTAATCGGAAAAAACTGTTTAATTAAAAATCACGTCTCAATTGGAACGGAAGGTATGGGGCTCGAATTTAATCCTGAAAATGGATTATTAGAAAAATTTCCACAAATTGGAAATACTGTATTAGAAGATTTTGTAGAAATTGGACCTCATTCGACAGTTAGGAGGGGAGCCTTAAAAACAACACGTATCGGTCGGGGTACAAAGATTGGCTCTATGACCAATATTGGACATAACTGTGAAGTGGGTACAAACTGCATTTTTACGGCAGGTATCGTCGTATCAGGTTCTTCAAAAATTGGGAATGATGTCTTTATAGGTGTCAATGCATGCATACGAAACGCCGTAAATATTGGCGATAACGCTGAAATTGGAATGGGGTCCGTCGTCGTTAAAGATGTACCTGCTGATGTCACAGTCGTTGGAAATCCTGCAAAGTTAAAAGGGTAATGGAAGACTTGAAATTACTTGTTATTTCGCATTATTTCCCTCCTGTACCTGGTGTTGGCGGCAGAAGGTGGGCAAAGTTTGTCAAATATTTGAGTCGTCTTGAAGGGGTGCAAATTGATGTCATTTCTGCTGAAAATACAGTGAAAGACGTTTCTTCAAGTTTCGAAAAGGAGTTGGAAGATGTGAATTTCAATCATACCATTCTACCCAGTAATTACCCAAGTTATCTCGAATTTCTTGAATTTGCAAAACCTAGCTTATGGGGTAAAGTCATGTTTAGAGTGCAATTGCGCGCATTAAAGAAACAGGTTAAAGGCAATTATTGGGATTTTAGCGTCTTGTGGAAAGCTCATTTTGATAAAGTGATTCCCACGATCATTGAAAAACGAGGAATCCAAAAGGTCATTGTCTCAGGTCCACCTTACAGGTATATCGAATATGCTGTAGGGCTCAAAAAGGTATTTCCTCAACTGGAAGTCATCCTCGATTATCGGGATCCTTGGAACGATTTTAATGACCCTTTCCCGATTTCTGAAGAGCGTCATGTTTACGAGCGTGCATTGGAAAAAGACATGTTGATGAAAGTGGATAAAATTATCACTGTTTCAGAATTTCAAAAACAACTGATCCTTCAAAATCAGCCGCAGGCAAGTCCTGTTATTGTCTTACCAAATGGTTTTGATATGGAGGATTATCAAACTGATTTTCGCCCAAAAGCAGTGTCTGACAAAATTAGATTCGTCCATTTTGGCACCTTACATTTCTTAAAGGATTATTATTGGAAACCTTTTTTTAATGCCTTCGAGCGCTTGAAGAGGGAGAAACCCGCTCTTTACACTAAAATTCAAATTGATTTGGTGGGATATTGCCCCATCCAAATTCAAGAATACATTGAGCAAATGGGGCTAAATGTCATGGTTCACGGTATCCTCGATCCTTTTAAAGCGTACAGTGAATTGAATCAGGCAGATATTGCATTATGGTTTAAATATGACGGATCACCGGGTGATTTTGCAACCAAATTTGGCGATTATATCTCACTGAATAAATACATGTGGACATTCTCTGTGAAAGGTGCGGTGACTGACCATATTGAGGCTCATAAAATTGGATCCGTTTTTTACCGCGATCAAGCCAATTTGGAAGACCACATTTTCGAAGCCTTCCTCGCGGCAGAGGATCCGAATAACTGGAAATTCAATCCCGACTATGATGCCAGTAAATTACAAATAAATAATTTGACGAAGGATTTATTAGCCGCAATACGAAAATAAGACTTCATTTTTCTTGTAAAATTGTAAAAAAAAAGGTCAGATTAGTGATTAAACCTGAAGGCCAATAAGCATCACTGAAGCAAATAGTCTATGCGTGAACTATCTTGACCTGTCAATAAGGAAAAATCATTAAAAGGACTTCAAATGATTCAAAATCAAGCACCCTGAGCGCAGTCGAATTAAAAGTATTCCGAGTGAAGTTTTAAGCACCCTGAGCGTAGTCGAATTAAAGGTATTTCGAGTGAAGTTTTAAGCACCCTGAGCGCAGTCGCATTAAAAGTATTCCGAGTGAAGTTTTAAGCACCCTGAGTGCAGTCGCATTAAAAGTATTCCGAGTGAAGTTTTAAGCACCCTGAGCGTAGTCGAATTAAAAGTATTTCGAGTGAAGTTTTAAGCACCTTGAGTGCAGTCGAATTAAAAGTATTCCGAGTGAAGTTTAAGTACCCTGAGTGCAGTCGAATTAAAAGTATTTCGAGTGAAGTTTTAAGCACCCTGAGTGCAGTCGAATTAAAAGTATTTCGAGTAAAGTTTTAAGCACCCTGAGCGCAGTTGAATCACAAGTATTCCGAGTGAAGTTTTAAGCACCTTGAGTGCAGTCGAATTAAAAGTATTTCGAGTGAAGTTTTAAGCACCCTGAGTGCAGTCGAATTAAAGGTATTTCGAGTGAAGTTTTAAGCACCCTGAGTGCAGTCGAATTAAAAGTATTCCGAGCGAAGTTTTAAGCACCCTGAGCGTAGTCGAGTTAAAAGTATTCCGAGTGAAGTTTTAAGCACCCTGAGCGTAGTCGAGTTAAAAGTATTTCGAGTGAAGTTTTAAGCACCCTGAGTGCAGTCGAATTAAAAGTATTCCGAGCGAAGTTTTAAGCACCCTGAGTGCAGTCGAATTAAAAGTATTCCGAGCGAAGTTTTAAGCACCCTGAGTGCAGTCGAATTAAAAGTATTCCGAGCGAAGTTTTAAGCACCCTGAGCGTAGTCGAAGGGTACTTAAAACTTCGCTTTCGTTCCGCCCCATCTACGTTTGCGACCATACATCCACGAGTAATTTTGACGATAAAATGATCCTCTTGTTCGAATCAAATAACTATACGAAATAGTCATTGTCATAAAATTATCTCGATCGGTAGGATCACCACGTGGACTTCCTGGTCCATATTGAACACCAGCTGGTAAACCAAAGCCACCTGCATAACGATTGGCTAAAATTGGTGCCAATGGGTCGGAGGACATTTCTGATGGAGAAACATATTGTGTACTGATGTCATCTAAATAATCTGTGAAGGTCCAATTCCATGCATATTCAAAACCGAAACGGTGAATGCGTTTATAAGTGAAGAAGAACCCTCCCCCCATAGGTACAGTAAAAACGACAGGCGAATACTTTACACCCTCTGTCATTAAGGGTCTTAATTTTTCGTAATTCCCATTATATTCTGCTTTTGGACTGTGATAAACTCCTCCTACTCCAGCAAAAAAGTAAGTTTGATAATCCAAACGATAGCGACCGCGATAGCCCACATCTGAAACAGATAAAATTTGAGGATAAAATTCAAATTTACCACTTAAGTTCAATAAATTATTTCTAAAACTCAGGTTTCTTCCTCGTCGTGCTCTATTGTCAGAATTGGCATCCATGCCTTGGATACGCACCCAATCAAAAGAGGCTTGAACAGCAAAAAGAGGATGAAAACGATACCTCGAAAATCCGCCCACAGCCCAGCGTGTATCGCGCAGTTCCATATTGTAGACAAATCCTCTTGCTAAATCACCACTCCCAATATCTCCAAGAAAATTGGACGCACCCGCTCGCAATCCAAATCCCAAATTATATTGCTGGGCACTTGTATAGAAAGAAGCTACAAAAAGACAAAGAAGTAATAATGTTTTTTTCATGATCAAAGATCCATTTAACGCAAAATTAATCAATTACGTATCTTATCAAACTAAATTATAAAAAAAAAGCCAATCTTTCGACAATTCTTCCTATTTCATTGACTATTATACGTAAATTAGTACACCTCAAATTGAAATAGATGGCTCAGAATAGAATCACAGCACTTTTTGGAATTCAATACCCTTTAATTCAAGCCGGAATGATCTGGTGTTCGGGATGGGAATTAGCTTCAGCAGTCAGTAACGCAGGCGGACTCGGTATTATTGGCTCAGGGTCAATGTATCCTGAAATTTTGGATGAACATATATTAAAATGTAAGGCGGCAACGAAAAGGCCTTTTGCTGTGAATTTGCCCATGCTTTATCCGTCCATAGATGAGCATATTAAAACAATTATTAAACACAAAGTACCGATTGTTTTTACGTCCGCAGGTAATCCAAAAACATGGACAAGTCTTTTGAAAGAGCATGGCATCATTGTCGTTCATGTGGTTTCGAGTTTGAAGTTTGCCTTAAAGTCGGAAGAAGCGGGAGTAGATGCTGTGGTTGTAGAAGGTTTTGAAGCGGGAGGGCACAATGGGATTGATGAAACAACGACACTGACCTTAATACCAACAGTTAAAAAATTCTTGAAAATTCCGCTTATCGCAGCAGGTGGAATAGCAACGGGTAGAGCAATGTTGGCGGCAATGGTACTTGGTGCTGATGGGGTTCAAATCGGGAGTCGTTTTGTAGCGTCTGATGAATCTTCAGCTCACCTTAATTTTAAGCAACAGGTACTCGCAACAGCAGATGGTGGAACGAAGTTGACCTTGAAAGAGTTAACACCCGTTCGCTTGATAAAAAATGATTTTTTCAATCAAGTAGAGGAAGCGTATAGCAAGGATGCTGGGGTGGATGACCTAAAAGTGCTACTGGGAAGAGGGAGAGCGAAAAAAGGAATGTTTGAAGGTGATTTGAAGGAAGGTGAACTTGAAATTGGACAAGTTGCCAGTTTAATTGATGAAATCAAACCCGCTCAAGCAATCGTGGAAGAAATTATACGTGAATTTTCGGAGGCACGAACAGAATTATTGACAGATAAATTTACATTTTAATGATCGAATTTAAAGAGTTTGTGCTAGACAATGGTCTCAAGGTTATTTTTCACGAAGATCGCACAACACCATTGGCAGTAGTCAATGTGCTGTATGATGTGGGTGCTCGTGATGAAGATGAATCAAAAACAGGGTTTGCTCATTTGTTTGAGCACCTGATGTTTGGAGGTTCTAAAAATATACCAAGTTTTGATACTCCTTTGCAAATGGCAGGGGGTGAATGTAATGCTTTTACAAGCAATGATATTACAAATTATTATACGATTTTACCTGCTGAAAATGTGGAAACCGTATTTTGGTTGGAAAGTGATCGTATGCTCGAATTAGCATTTACACCCAAAAGCCTTGAAGTGCAAAGAGGAGTAGTAATTGAGGAGTTCAAACAAAGATATTTGAATCAACCCTATGGAGATGTTTGGTTGCAATTTCGACCGTTAATTTATAAGGAACATTCCTATAAATGGGCCACAATTGGGAAAGAGATTTCTCATATTGAAGAGGCCTCAATGGAGGATGTGAAAGCTTTTTTCTACAAACATTATTCCCCAGAAAATGCGGTGATGGTGGTTGGTGGAAATTTAGATTTTGAACATGTCAAAAGTTTAGCGGAAAAATGGTTTGCTCCGATCTCGAAACGTCAAAAATACAATCGTGCTTTACCTCCAGAACCTGTACAGCTCGAAGAGCGTCGCTTGGTTATTGAACGCGAAGTGCCGTCAAACTCTATTTATATGGCTTTTCGTATGGGAAGTAGAACGTCTAATGATCACTATGTGGGTGATTTATGTTCGGATGTTTTGGCCGGTAGTAAGTCCTCGCGTCTCTATAATCGTTTGGTGCTTCAAGAGAAAAAGTTTTCAAGTATTTCCGCATACATTACAGCTGCCCTCGAAGATGGTATACTCATTATTTCGGGTAATTTGGACGAATCAGTTTCGTTCGAAGAGGCAGAAACTTTAATTTGGTCTGAACTGGATGGTCTGATTCTTGAAGAAATGAATGCTGCTGAATTGACTAAGGTTAAAAACAAACATAAAACGGGGAAGGTTTTTTCGGAGCAAAGTTTAATGAACCGCGTGATGAATATCGCGTTTTTCGAAAATATGGGCCTCTTGCATGAATTAAATAATGAGCTGCATCATTATGATGTCATCACGAGTAAAGACATGCAAGCTTTCGCCAAAAAAACATTCGATCGGTCTAAACAATCGGTGCTTCAAGTAAAGATAAAAACAGATGAATAGAACAATTCAACCCGCATTTACGCAACCAAATAAATTGGAAATTCAATTTCCAAAGGAACTTGAACTTCAAAATGGAGTCAAACTTTTTTGGATGGATGACGTGAAAGATGCAGCTGTAAAATTAGATATTGAGTGGTGCGCTGGATCTAAGTATCAGCATAAAAAATTAGCCGCAAATTTCACCAATAAACTTTTGCTCTCGGGTAATGACAAAAAATTAGGTTCGCAAATCGCAGAGGAGATTGATTTTTACGGGGGGTATTTGCAACATGAGATGGATCGTGATCATGCTGGTGTAACTCTTTATGGACTAAATGAGAATATGAGTGCTGTTTTTGGCGTTTTCGCGGATGCATTTATGAATTGTACTTTTCCAACACTCGAATTCGAAAAAGAGCGTTCTGCCTCCTTGATGCGCTTTAAAATCGATTCGAAAAAAGTTAAAACCGTGTGCTCTCGAAAATTTACGCAAGCTATTTTTGGAGAGGATTCTGCTTATGGGCAATTGGCCGAAATTTCAGATTTTGAATCTATTCAACGCGAGGATGTTATTCATTTCTATAAGGAATTTTATTTATCCACTTGTCCAACAATTTTCCTCGTAGGTCAGGTGGATGATGATTTCATTCAACGCCTGAATGAGTGGTCTGGTCTTCTGAAACCGATCGTAAAAAAATATCAACCAATTGACCCAATTCAATCGAAAGGAAGAATAAATGAAAAGGTGCCAAATGCACTCCAGGCAGCAATACGTTTTGGACGGTTATTTGTCGACAAAAATCATCCTGATTATTTCAAATTTCAACTTTTAAACACGGCTTTTGGTGGTTATTTCGGTAGTCGTTTGATGACAAATATTCGCGAAGATAAAGGATATACGTATGGAATTGGATCCACAGCTGCAGTGATGGAAAATGCGTCGTATATTTATATTTCTACAGAGGTGGGGGTAGAAGTAAAAGAAGCAACAATTAACGAAATCTTGAGTGAAATGGAACGTCTCCGAACAGAACTAATTCCTGAAGAAGAATTAGCGCGAGTCAAAAATTATATGCTTGGTGATTTTTTGAGACATGCAGACGGAGCCATAGCCATGATGGAAAATTTTAAAAACATTCACTTCAATCAATTGAAAAATAGCTATTACAGTGATTTTATTAGCGCAATTCACGCAGCTACCGCTGAAGAATTAAACGAAATCGCGAATCGCTATTTTAATCCTGCAGATTATTTGATTGTAACGGCAGGTTAAGATTGAATGGCCTTTAAAAAAAGAGGTAAACTCGAAATTAGTTGCCCATTTCACTGAGGAACTTTATCCGCATGAGTCGAATTTGCTCCTCTTCGTAATCGCCATTCAATTCTTCGTATGCCTCATCCAAACTATCCGTCTTTGCTTCTCTAAAATAGTCATAGATATCTTCTTGATCATCTTCGTCCAACATGTCATCAATATAATAATCGATATTCATTTTGGTTCCAGAACTCACGATTCCCTCAATTTCACTAATAATTTCTTCGACTGTTTTTCCTTTTGAAGAAGCGATATCCTCCAAAGGCATTTTGCGGTCTACATTTTGAATGATATGGACCTTAAGAACCGATTTGTTAATGACCGATTTGACAACATAGTCTTGAGGTCGTTCGATTTCATTTTCTTCAACATATTTCGAAATCAATTCAACAAACGGCTTGCCGTATCGATTGGCCTTTCCTATTCCGACTCCAACAATATTTGAAAGTTCTTCCAATGTTATTGGGTACTGAATCGTCATGTCTAAAAGCGAAGGCTCTTGAAAAACAACGAACGGAGGAACCTTTTTCTGTTTTGAAATCTGTTTACGTAAATCAAGTAATATTTTTAATAAACGTTCGTCTGCCGCATTAGATCCTTTTGACTGATAAGAAGAATTGTCTTCATCCGATTCATAATTATGCTCTTTTAACAACATAAATGAACGCGGATAGGCCATGAAGTCGAGTCCATCTTCCGTTAATTTTAACGTACCGTAGGATTCTATTTCTTTGAATAAAAAGCCGTGTACCAAACATTGGCGAGAAACAGCATTCCAAAAAACAGCTTCCTGATCCTTACCTGCTCCAAAACTTGGCAACGCATCATGTTTATACGATTTCGATTCTTGGCTGTCATTTCCGATTAAGAAATCGCACACGTATTTCGCTTTTTGAGACTCTTTTAATTCCTGAACAGCTTTTAAGAAAAGCAGCACTTCATTCTTACCTTCAAACTTATCTCTCGGGTAACGACAATTATCGCACATGGCATTGCATCCTTCCTCATTAAAGCGTTCTCCAAAATAATGAAGAATATATTTTCTGCGGCATACTGATGTTTCTGCATAGGAAACAATTTCATGCAGTAATTGCTTGCCAATTTCCTGCTCAGCAATCGGTTTGCCATGTAAGAACTTCTCAAGTTTCTCAATATCCTTATAACTGTAGAAGGTCAAACAATAACCTTCGCCACCATCTCTGCCTGCTCGCCCTGTTTCTTGATAATAGCTTTCTAAGCTTTTCGGAATGTCGTGGTGAATCACAAAACGAACATCTGGCTTATCAATTCCCATCCCAAAAGCTATAGTCGCTACGATCACATCTGCCTCTTCCATCAAAAACATATCTTGATGTTTCGCCCGTAAATTTGAATCAAGACCAGCATGGTAGGCTAAAGCATTTATTCCGTTAATTTGAAGTAATTCGGCGATTTCTTCTACTTTTTTGCGACTCAAACAGTAAATGATTCCGGATTTGAGATCACGCTCTTTTATAAAACGAATGATGTTTTTCTCTACATCTTTTTTCGGTCTTACTTCATAATATAAATTATCCCGGTTGAACGACATTTGAAAGATAGTCGCATCCAACATGTGCAGGTTTTTCTGAATGTCGTGCTGAACCTTTGGCGTAGCTGTCGCTGTTAAAGCTATGATCGGAACGTCGCTAATGGCTTCAAAAATCTCGCGTAACCTTCTGTATTCTGGTCGGAAATCGTGTCCCCATTCTGAAATACAGTGGGCCTCGTCAATCGCAAAAAATGAAATTTCAACACCTGTTAAAAATTCTATATTCTCTTTTTTTGTCAGTGACTCTGGCGCAACATAGAGCAACTTTGTCTTGCCTTCGCTGATGTCATCCTTTACTTTTTTAATCTCCGTTTTTGTTAAGGAAGAATTTAAAAAATGTGCCACAGAATCGGATTCACTTATATTTCGAATCGCATCCACCTGGTTTTTCATTAAAGCAATCAACGGAGAAACGATTATGGCTGTTCCCTCACTTATTAACGCAGGTAATTGATAACAGAGTGATTTACCACCGCCCGTAGGCATAATGACAAACGTGTTTTTACCATCCAATACATTCTGAATAATGCGTTCTTGCTCCCCTTTAAATTCGTTGAATCCAAAATATTTTTTTAAAGAGTCTTTTAAGCCAACTTTACTTGATGTAATCATTAATTCAATTTATCTGCTTTTGTAAGAAGTATATTGTGGATATAAATCAATCCGTTGCCAATAACTGTATATAAAGATAAAACTTTTGTCCGTTTCTTACCTAATTTTTTTTCGAAAAGTTTTCAAGTCTAATTTATTTCCTTAACTGCCACATCTTTGGTGGTCTGAAATCGAAATGTCGTCTGATTTAAAGTAAATGACGCGCATGTCTCATAAATAAATCCGCCTTTCATAGGGGGCGAATAATAACGTGGATTTTAGGCAAGGAATTTGTATCACTGTATTTAAGCAACGATTCTATTTTTAAAATCGTTTTGTTAACGTTCTGTTAAACTTTATTCTTAGTCAAAGAACGTTTTCTATATTTGAGTCATCTACAATATTAAATGATACTAAAAAATTAAATGTATGAAAAAAATTATCTTAGGTTTCGGTTTGCTTTTCATGGCTGTTGTCGGAATGAATGGGGCGATTGCACAGACAACTTCAGAAATTTCAGTTGAAAGTGCTGCTGAACCTGCGGATGGTCCAAAAATCTCCGTTGACAAAGAGGAGCATGATTACGGAACCATTGAAAAAGGTGCTGATGGAACATGTACATTTACGATTACGAACACGGGAAATGCTCCGTTGATTATTTCGTATTGTAAAGGCTCTTGTGGTTGTACTGTACCAACTTGGTCTAAAGATCCAATTGCTCCGGGAGGAACAACGCAAATTGTTGTTAAATATGATACAAGCCGCGAAGGAGCGTTTAGTAAAAATGTAACCATTACTTCTAATGCTGTGAATACACCAAGTAAAGTGATTCGTATTAAAGGTAAGGTGAACGGGAAGCCCGTAGGTGGAGCTCCTGTAAATACTGGCTCGCCAGTAATGAATTAAAAGAAACACACCAATTAATAATTATAAAACAAATAGAATGAAAAAAGTAGTATTTACACTTAGTTTAATGCTTGTTGCAATGTTAGGATTTAACGGTTTTGCGCAAGATGCAGGTCAGCCTGTTGTTGGTCAAACAGATGGTCCAATTTTAACCGTTGACAAAGACTTACACGATTATGGTACAGTTGATTATGCGGGTGACGGAACATGTGTTTTCACAATTACGAATACAGGAAATGCACCTTTAATAATCGAACTTTGTAAAGGTTCTTGCGGTTGTACTGTTCCAACGTGGTCTAAAGACCCAATTGCTCCGGGCGCTTCAACGCAAATCGTTGTAAAATATGATACAAAACGTCCTGGTCCATTTAACAAACAAGTGACAATTACGTCGAATGCTGTAAACACGCCTTCTAAAATTGTTAAAATTAAAGGAACGGTTAAGCCGAATCCTAATCCTCCAACACCAGCAGGAGGAAGTACACCACCAACGAATTAATGAGGCTATTTTTTGCGATCATAATAGCGTTGAGTTCCGCATTCACCTTTACGGGTGGTGCGGAATTCTCTTTTCTAACCAAAACACATGATTTTCCTGATGCCCATGAAGGAGAAGTGTTGGAATATGATTTTAATTTTACGAATGCAGGGGATAAGCCCTTAATTATCACAGGTTTTAATGTTGCTTGTTCTTGCACCAAAATCACGTGGCCTACCGCACCTATTATGCCCAACGAGAAAGGACGTATTCATTTAAATTTCGATACGGCAGGGAAATACGGTTATCAAAATAGAAAAATTCAAATCCTTTCAAATGCAAACCGATCGGTGAAATTGAGTTTTAGAGTTTTTGTACTTGCTTCGAATAAACACTAATTCAAGCCATTTCTCATCTGCTCAACCAATTCAATCGCTTCGATTGCAGCCTTGACATCATGTACTCTTAAGATTTTCGCTCCTCTTTCTAAAGCAATTGTATTCAAGACCGTCGTTCCGTTCAAACTTTCGTCCGCCTCAATATTCAAGGTCTTATAGATCATTGATTTTCTGGATATTCCAACAAGTAGAGGGAGTTCAAGTAAATGAAGGGTTTCAAGTTTTGACAAGAGCTCAAAATTTTGAGAAACATGCTTACTGAAGCCAAATCCAGGGTCTAAAATAATATCCTTTATTCCTGCCGCTCTTGCTTGTTTGACTTGCGTTGAAAAATAATGAAGTAGGTCTCTCATCAAGTGATTATACTGATTTTCATGGATCATGGTTTGCGGCGTTCCACGCATGTGCATCAAAATGTACGGGCATTGATTGATCGCTGCAACAGAAAAAATAGCAGGATCAATCTGACCGCCTGAAATATCATTTACAATCGAGGCGCCCGCTTTGATTGCAGCGGCGGCAACGGTTGATCGAAAGGTGTCAATCGAGATCAGTGCCCCTGGTAAAGCTTCCACTATCGCTTCGATTAGTGGGATAACGCGCTGAATTTCTTCTGCTGAACTGATGTCGCTCGCTCCTGGGCGAGAGGAGTAACCACCTATATCGAGTATCGTAGCTCCTTCTGAAAGCATGGTAAGTCCCTTATTTACCGCCGAATCAATAGTATGTACCCGGCTTCCTGCGTAAAAACTGTCAGGAGTCGCATTTAGGATTCCCATTACAATCGGTTTTGTAAAATCGTACAAAATACCTTTTGAATTAAAGCTTAAATTTGAGGAAAAAAGCGTATCTTTCACAGCTAAAAATTAGATTGAATTTAATGCATAAAACGGCAGAACAATATAAAAAAGTAATTCTGAATTGTCGGTCAATTTTTGAAAAAAAAGGCAAAGATTATGGTACTGCATGGCGCATCCTGCGAATCAGTTCGTTAACCGATCAATTGTTTATTAAAGCGCAGCGAATTAGAACGATTCAGGAAACTGGTGAGAACAAAGTAGGTGAAGCTGTTGAGGACGAATTTGTAGCAATTGTGAATTATTGTGTAATGGGACTGATTCAATTGGATCTTGGTGTGGCAAATGAAGAAATGAAATTGGATGAGGCGCTGGAGCGATATGATGCTAAAACGAAACAGTCGTTTGACTTGATGGAAAAGAAGAATCATGATTATGGAGAGGCGTGGAGAGATATGCGTATTAGTTCATTAACCGATTTGATTATGATGAAGATTTTTAGAACGAAACAAATAGAGGATAATGCCGGTAAAACATTAATCTCTGAGGGAATTGATGCAAACTATCTTGATATGCTTAATTATGCCGTTTTTGCACTTATAAAAATGGATGAAGCTAAAACGATTGTTAGTTAACTGTTAAATCCATTTTGAGAAACGAATTAAACGATAAATTGTTGTCTAAAATCCAAATGAAATGAATGATATGACGCTAAGAACGACTAAATTAGATATCACTGGTCGATCACCTATCTTAAACACTGCAGCGATTATTATTAATCTGATAGCTGTGTTTCTGCTTGTAAAAGGCTTTCATCTTGAAACGAATCCGGATACCGCTTTTTATTATCAAATTGCTGGAACGGTATTGCTTGTTACCACATTGACTAGTATGTTTGTGCTTAAAGGTTTATTCCTTTTTTCATATGTAGCCAGAGTGCTTGTGGGTGGGCTTTTTATCGTGTCTGGATTGGTGAAAGCAAACGATCCTTGGGGCTTCGCTTTTAAATTGGAAGAGTATTTTGAGCCAAGCGGCCTGTCCTACGATTTTCCATTTTTCGAAAGTTTTTCAGGCATTACATTGGAACTGGCTGTCTTTATCTGTATTGCTGAAATTGTATTGGGTGTTGCAGTTATTCTTGGGGGTAAAATTAAACTCGCATCTTGGTCCTTAGTGATCATGATGGCGTTCTTTACTTGGTTGACGAGTTATACGCATTCTTGCGGAGAGGCAGCTGAAGCGGCAATGGCTGCAGGTGAAACATTTACACGTCAATGTGTCAACGATTGTGGTTGTTTTGGTGATGCGTTAAAAGGTTCGGTGGGGAGATCATTAACGCCGCATGAATCGTATTGGAAGGATTTGGTGTTATTCTATTTCTGTTTGATCATTTTTATTAATCAATGGAAGATAAGAATGAATACGGTAAAGGAAAATTGGATTTTAGCGCCTGCTTCTTTACTTGTTGTGATTTTCTTTTCATGGGTTTTTGGATGGATGTTCCCTGTAATCTTTACAATCATAGCGTTGCTAGGTGCATTTGTAATGGCAAATCTGAATATTGGGAAAATAGGTAAGGCCTGGAAAATGGCAATTTTCGTCACTTTTGTTTCGGTACTATTTGGGCTGTATACCGCAAATTACCTTCCATTTAAAGATTATAGACCGTATGCTGTTGGGAATAATATCGGGGAGCAAATGACGAATGGAGTGGATGAGGTGTCAAATGGTTTCTATGTGTATCAAAACAAGGCGACGGGTGAGGAAGTTCGTGTCGCTCAAGCTGATTGGTCTGCCGAATATGGTGATACAACAAAATTTAAATATTTGGACTGGGATAAGGAAGTAATTGTTCCCGGTGTGCCAGCTTCTATTCAAGATTTTTCAGTTCGAATTGAGTATGATCAACTTTCTGATGCCGACAAGGCAATCCCTTATATAGACTCGCTTATAAAGGCTGATTACGAAATGTATTATGAGGAAAAAATGGCAATTTATTCCGTCGATTACGGCATGGATACAATTCCGTCAATCGATTTTGACACGCTGTACTATCCTGATTCTATGTATACCGTGAAATCTGTCTTCACAGCCTTGATTGACCCAAGTACACCTTATGGCTTGGACCTTACACAGTATCTCATTACCACAGATGTAGTCTTCATCATGACAGTGCGTGATATGGCAAGCATCAATGAAAATAGTATTGAAGACTTTAAAGGGGTATTAGCAGGGGCCAGAGAGAAGAATATTCCTTTCTTTGTCTTGTGCTCTGCAGGACAGGAAGAAATTGATGAATTCCGCAAAAAACACGAATTGGATGCCACTTATCTCACCATGGATGGTGTGGAAATAAAAATAATTATTCGCTCAAATCCTGGGTTGGTTCTATTGAAAAAAGGAACGGTAATGGATAAATGGCCGAGTAGAAGTGTGGAAGATTTTGAAGATATCTACGAAGATTACATACAAACTAACGAAAATTAAATGACACAAAAAATAGTAGCAGGGAATTGGAAAATGAACCTGAATTATGAGGAGGCGAAAGTACTGCTCAAAGAATTAATCAACAATAAGGATAAATTTAATACTGATGTGCAATTGGTGATTTGTCCTCCAATACCTTATTTAAGTTCTTTTTCCGAAGTGTTGAGTGGTCAATCATGGATTCATCTGGGGTCCCAAAATAACTTTTTCGTTGACAAAGGTGCATACACGGGTGAAGTGTCTCCATCACAATTGAAAAGTTTAGGGGTCACTTTTGGCATTGTTGGGCACTCCGAACGCAGAGATAATTTTAATGAAGATTATTCGGTGATCTCGAAAAAAGTGAAAGCACTTCTCGATCATGATATTCGCCCAATTTTTTGTTGTGGTGAACAATTGCAAGTGCGCGATAGTAACGTGTACAAGGAATTTATCATGAAGCAAATTACAGATAGCCTTTTTAAATTAAAGGCAGAGGAAATTTCAAAAATGGTCATTGCTTACGAACCAATTTGGGGAATCGGTACAGGCAAAACAGCAACTGCCACGCAAGCGCAAGAAATTCATGCTCTCATTCGTTCGCGAATTGCGTCCCAGTATGATGAAAAAACAGCGAATGCCGTAGCGATTATCTATGGTGGTAGTTGCAACGGTGAAAATGCGAATGAACTTTTTGCTCAAAATGACATTGATGGTGGACTAATTGGCGGTGCATCTCTTGATCTAGAGAGTTTTCTAACCATCTCAAATGCTTTTTAATGAATTATATTGAACTGACAATAAACTTTAAAGAAATTGATCCTTGGCGCGATATCCTCGTTTCTCATTTGGCCGAAAAAGGTTTTGAAAGTTTTGTTGAAACCAAATCAGGTCTCCAGAGTTATATTCCACAAACCGATTTCTCGGAAGCCCTACTGTTGGATTTGGGTGACTTCGAAGCAATCGAAAATTCGAATGTGAAATTGATTGAGGACGAAAACTGGAATGCAGAGTGGGAGAAAAATTTTGATCCTGTTTTTGTTGAAGATAAATTGGCCATTATTGCACCATTTCATGAGGGTGAATTTTCTCAAGAAATGAAAATAACCATTCAACCGCAAATGTCTTTTGGAACAGGTCATCACCAAACAACATGGTTGGCCTCGAAAAGAATGTTTGAATTGTCTCTTGAAGGAAAGAGGGTGCTTGATATGGGGACAGGGACAGGTATCTTAGCTATTTTAGCTGAGAAGTTAGGGGCAAAAAATGTGTATGCTCCGGATATTGATGAATGGTCTTACCGAAATGCAATTGAAAATGTCGCCTTGAATGATTGCACGAAGATAACGGTTGAACAAGGTGATCACACACTCTTGTTTGGGAAAGAATTTGATGTGATAATCGCGAATATTAATAAAAACATTCTCATGAGTCATTTTGAAACCTATTCGAATGCGATCGTGAATGGTGGGAACTTATTAATCAGTGGTTTTTTTAAAACGGATCAAACTGATTTGGTGAATCATGCAGGCAAATTTGGCTTCATTTTTGAAAGAATAGATACGAAAGAAGATTGGGCACTCATCCAATTGAAACTCGAAAAATAAGAGCGTGAATAAAACGATAAGCTTATGAAAACCATAATACTTGGATTGATTTTTCTATTTTCTGGAATGCTTCATGCTCAGTTTTCTTCTGAGCCAGAACAATTTTTAAAGGATGTAGATAAATATCTAAGTGCTTCTAACCGGGTTAAAACGAAGGAGTTTATGGATGTCTTTGAGCCAAATTGGCTCACAAATTTTTCGCAAGACTATCAATCCAAAGTGGTCGCAACAGCTAATTTAATTGTGGCGAAACGTCTACCGCCTTTCCCCGAATTGTATGGTTATTTTTTATCTGTCCATTCGTTCGTTCAAACGAATCAGCCTGAAGAAAGTTTTAATTCATGGCATGCAACTATTGATGCTCTATTGGAGAGTAAAAAGGTAAAAGATTTTAAAGATTTTATTGAGATTTGTGCTTCATTTTTTACAGATGGAACAATTTACTATTCGACCAATCATATTTGGAAAGTTCAGGAAGGATCGTATGTGTTCGCTTTTGATAAAAATAGTCCCAATATTCAATTCGAAAATGTAAAACTACAATGCTATGTTGTGAACCGTAAAGCAGAGCGAAAAGAGAATCCATATTTTGATAGTACAATCGTTCGCAATACTTCTGGACTTTTCGAACCACTTATTAATAAATGGACAGGCAGAGGTGGAATTGTAGATTGGCAAAAGGTCGGAATGGATCCAGCAACAAATTATGCTGAAATTACCGATTATATGATGTCCTTGAAATTGACAAAAGTAGAGACAGATTCGGCACTCGTTCACACAGATTATTACGAAACACCTTTGAATGGAACGTTTAGTGATATCGCAAAAAAGATCAATCGCGAAGCAGATCGAGTCTATCCCCAATTTATGTCCTTTAGTAAACGAATCGTGAGAAAAGACATTTTACCTCAAGTTGATTATGTGGGTGGATTTGCAATTGAAGGAGCAGATTTTAGTGGCGTAGGATTTGATGCCGAGCCCGCAACCTTAATTTTCTATAAAGAGGGTAAACCTTTTGTTAAAGCAAGTGCGCAGCGAATTAAAGCGAATAAAGCACGGTTGACTTCTGACGAATGCCAAATAACGCTTTTTCTCACCGAATCGGATTCCATCTATCACCCTGGATTGGCTATTAATTATGACTTAAATAGTCTCGATATGGCACGGGGGAATGAAGGGATTGCGCAAGCGCCTTTTGGAAATTCTTTCCATAAATTGGATATGTATGTGGATCGTATAATTTGGCGCAGGGATGATCCAAATTTAGAAATGGCATGGCATTCTCAAAGTTCGCGAAAGCTAGCGCGTTTTGAATCGCAAGATTATTTTAATGAAAATGTCTACAATGAAATTCAAGGCATGAATCGGATCAACCCGCTCGTTGCAATCTATCAACATGCGTATAAATATGATTTGGATGTCGTGCCAATCGGAGAGGCTGCATCCGCCATGGGGTATACTACTGAACAGGCCTTGCCTTCTATTCTTAAACTTGCGAATCAGGGATTTATCAATTACAATAAAACGAAACAAACCATCACACTTTTACCAAAAACGAAGAAGTATATTGATGCAAGATCGGGAAAACGGGATTATGATGATATCGTATTTGTCTCTAATTTGTTGGAAGTAAAGAAGGAATCGACGACCAATCCAGACGGTACAACAAATAAACAAGCTCAGTTTAAAAATAACTTAGCTGACACGTTGAATAAACGTAAAAATGGCATCACCAATTTTGGTTTGATGAACATTAAAACCCTCGATTTTAGTTTGAATGAGGTTGATCCGATTGAGATTTCACACACCCAAAATGTGGTTGTATTTCCAGAGGAAGGAAAAATTGTTTTGAAAGAGAATCGCGACTTCCTCTTTGGTGGAGCGATCATGGCTGGTAAGCTCGAAGTGTATTTGGACGAAGGAGCTTTTGATTATGAAAATTTCAAATTGTATTTACTAGAAGTTTCAGCGGCCTTATTCCGTGTTCAATCCATTTTTGACCGCAATGATCGCTTGATTCCAATGGTCTCGCATTTCAGTAAACTAAAGGGTTTCATTCAAATTGATGACGCTACGAATCGATCTGGTAAGGATGCTTCGAAGTTTCCAAACTATCCTATCTTAACGTCTAAACAGGATTCGTATGTCTACTATAATCATAAAGCAATCTATGACGGAGTGTACGACAGCAGCGATTTCTATTTTAAAGTTGATCCGTTTGAATTTGATAGTTTGGATAATTTCTCTGAATATAATGTCAAGTTTGCCGGGGAATTGCGCTCTGCTGGTATTTTCCCCATCTTTAAGGAAGAAATTAAGATTCAAGATGACTATTCTTTTGGGTTTAAGACACAAGCCCCAAAAACAGGCTTCGATTTTTATGGTGCAAATGCAAAATTTGAGAACGAAATTCGCCTGAGTAATAAAGGTTTAAGAGGTGCAGGTGAAATTAATTTTGTAACATCTAATTCAGTCAGTGAAGATTTTGTATTCTTTCCAGATTCAACAATGGGTCTTTCTAAATATGTCAATACTCCTCAAACAAAAAGCCAAGGCATTTCTGTACCAGATGTAACAGGTGATGGTGTAATGGTGACCTATGTTCCTAGAGAAAAAGTATTGAAAGTTCGAACGCTTGGTTCGCCATTGGTCATGTTTGGCAAAGAAGCGCAAATGAAAGGGATGACACAGTTAACGGAAAAGGGGATGATCGGGAGTGGTTTAATTTACTTTAAGGATGCCGAATTGGGGTCAAAAAAGTTCAACTTTAGTCGCTATGTGATTGATGCCGATACGTCTGATTTTAACTTGTTAGGGAAAGAACGGGAAAATTCGGAGGAGGTTACGGATCCGCTTTCTTTTGATTCACGTAACTTAAATGCACATGTCGATTTTGAGACCCGTAAAGGTGAATTTAAGTCGAATGGTGGAACTTCAGTCGTTAAGTTTCCTCAAAATCAATACATCTGCTACATTGATATGTTTACTTGGTTGATGGATCAGGACGAAATGGAACTGTCTACAACAGGGCAATCGGATGTTTCAATCGAGTCTGATTTGGATCTCGCAGGTTCAAATTTCTATTCGATTCACCCGGATCAAGATTCATTGAATTTTAAAGCCCCTAAGGCTAAATTTTTCCTCAATGAAAATGTGATTTATTGCGAGAAAGTGGCGTATATGGATATCGCGGATGCCCGTATTTATCCAGAAGGAGAGAAGGTAACCATTCGTAAAAAAGCGAAAATGGATCCTTTTGAGAATTCTAAAATCGTAGCCAATTTCGTAACCAAATATCATACAATAACTGAAGCGCATGTTGAAGTATTAGCGCGTAGAAAGTACAAAGCAAGTGGTAAATATCCATATATTGATAGTGAAGGCGGTGAGCAAATCATCACCTTTGAAAATATCGAATTGGATGAGGCATATCAAACCGTCGCCAAAGGGGAAGTGAAAGAAGAAGCAAACTTTAAACTCAGTACTAAATTTGATTTTTATGGCGGGGTGGAATTGTATGCATCTGAAGAGTTTTTGACTTTTGATGGTGCCACTCGAATTAATCATGAGTGTAATCAGTTTGCGCGTAACTGGCTCAAATTTAGAACAGATGTCGATCCCAAGAATATTCAAATCCCAGTGGCAGGTGATTTAAAGGATCTTCAAGGGAATGGGATAGCAATTGGTTTGGTTAGACGAAATGCGACCAATTCTGATAGCTTAGAAATTTATCCGGCTTTCTTGTCCGCTCTTGAAAATGAAGATGATCATATTCTCTTTACTTCAAATGGTGTACTCAATTATAACGAGGAAGCAAAAGAGTTCAGAATCGCAAGTCCTGAAAAACTAATCAACCGCGCTGAAAAAGGCAATTATATCAGTTTGCATATCGAAAGCTGCTCTATGGAAGGAGATGGTAAGGTTGATATGGGACTAGACCTTCCTGGTGTTGCTATGGAGACGTATGGTGTAGTGAATTATAATACGGCCACTAAATTGACAACGGTGAATATTTCTGGTGGTCTGAATTTCTTCTTCGATAAGAAAGGAATGGAGTATATTTCAAATGCAATCATTGCATCTTCTGGTCTCAGTGGTATTGATTTCGGCAGAACAACATTAGAGCAAGCTATTACGGAACAAATTTCACGCGAAGAAGCGGAAAATTTAAAATCCGACTATGTCTTGGATGGTGAAGTGAAAAAGTTGCCGAAAGAACTCGAGCAAACTATGTACCTCACGAATCTTAAAATGAAGTGGAATGATCGAGCAATTGGTTTCGTATCTGAACCTATTACGGGAATTGTAGGTCTAAATGGTGTACCATTGTTCAAAGATTTTACCGTTCGATTAGCGCTGGAGTACACGGTTAAAAATGCAGATAGAGGAAATAAATTAGGGATCTTGATTGAATTGCCCGGTGGTGATGTACCTGGAAATTATTATTTTTTCTATTTTGAGCGAATTAAAAAAGAAACAGTCATGAATTTTATGACCAGCGACAAAATTATGGACGCTTACATGCTCGAATTGAAAGATGATAAATTAAAAGACAAGGACTTTTCGTATGAGATTAAGTCGAAAAATGCGGCGGCTTTCTTAAGTCCTTGGAAAAGTATTTTTGGCGAATAAAGAGCAAGTATTTAAACGATTTAGCTATACTGATTAAATTTGGTGTAGCTTTTTTGTATTTTACGGTTTTAAATTTGTTGAACCTTTATGTGGTTTAGCCGTACTAAATGAATGGTGAGGAATTAGTTTGGTTTTTCACCCGCTTAAAAATGAGTAGATATTTAAAATTCATACTGGTTGTGCTAGCATGCTGGACGCTTAATGGCTTAGCATACGGTCAAACTCTTGCCGAGAAACAAACTCAAGCAGATGAATTTTTTAAGGCGAAACAATGGGTGCAGGCTGAAGGTCTTTATGCGAGCATCATTGCAGATGATCCAAAGAATCACGATCTCAATTTTCGATATGGTACCTGTTTGCTGTATGGATCTAAAAATAAAGAAGAGGCTATTCGTCGGTTGCGATATGCGGTAACTGGGGCGGGAATAGATAATCGAGCCTATTATTATCTAGGTAGAGCTTACCATCTCAATTACCAATTTAACGAAGCGATTAAACAATACCTCAAGTTTAAAGAACTAGCAACCGTGCAAGATTTGAAAGAACTCGACGTCGAGGCGGATCTCAAAGCGTGTAATTTTGGAAAAAAATTATTGGCAAATATCACAAGCATGATTGTGATTGAGAAAACTGAACTTAAAAGTGACAAGTTTTATGACCTCTATCGATTGGATGATATTGGAGGTGTATTGCTGCGTACGGATGAATTTCAAAGTAAATTGGACAAAAAACTCGAGCATAGACCGATCATTCATTTCCCAACCAATTCGCCCTATATCTATTATTCGAGTTATGGCGAAGATGGCACAACGGGCTTAGATATTTATGTTAAAAAGAAATTACCTGGTGGTGATTGGTCAATAGCTCAAAAGGTACAGGGGCAAGTAAATACCGAGCAGGATGAAGATTTTGCCTATATGCATCCAAATGGTGAATACCTTTATTTCTGTTCTAAGGGCCACAATTCAATGGGCGGTTATGATGTATTTAGAGCAAAATTTAACGAAAACACAAACTCTTTTGGTCCTCCTGAAAATTTGGATTTTGCAATTAGCTCGCCTGATGATGATGTGCTTTTTGTTGTCGATAGTTTAGATCGGATGGCTTATTTTGCCTCTGCACGAGAAAGTGGACAAGGGAACTTAACTGTTTACAAGGTAAGAGTGGATCGCATTCCAATGCAAATGGCTGTGATCAAAGGAAATTTCCTCAATACGATTGCGTCTGATGAGAAAGAAATAACCATTGAAATCGAAGACTATTCTTCCGGTCGCGTAATCGGTACATTTAATTCGAAACAAACCAACGGTGATTATTTAATTACATTTCCTAAACCCGGGAAGTACAATTATTTTATTACAGCAAAAAATAGCGACATCACTCATACATACACCGTTAATATTCCTACCGTAAAGGAATTTAAACCCTTGAAGCAAAGTATGACAATGGAATTGGACGGAAATGGCGAAGAGTCCATCATTGTAACGGATCTTTTCGGAGAGGATTTCGACGATCCAATTGGTGTTTTGGCTGAAGTGTATCGTGAATTGTCGAAATTGGATCCAAATATTCAAGACTTTAATATCGATTCTCTCGACGCTATGAAAGCCAATGACGATATTTTTGTTAACGCTGGATTGGACGAATTTGTAACAAAAGAAGGCTTGGTCGATATCCTTAAAGATGAGACGGGCGAATTAGAGGATGCGATTAAAGAAGATCAACAACAAGCCAATATCGCCTATAATTTGGCGGCACTGAAAAGTGATGAGGCAAATGCTAAAATGGTTGCCTTAAATGCAGATTTGAAAGCTGCTGAGGCTATTCCGAATGAAGCCGAGCGCATCAAAGCAATGGAGCAACTTATTCAAGACAAAAAAGAAATAGAACGTCTCAATAACGAAGCTCAAAGTCTGATTGATCTGGCCAAAACAATTGATGCTGCTGTCATTTTAAAGGAAAAAGACGTAGCGGAAGCTAAACAGGTTTTAGCACAAATAGAGGGGGTGCCTAGCGAAGATCGAATAGCGCTTTCCTTAGCGGTTGAAAAAAATAAGATCTACTTTGTCGACAATATTAAAGCGAAGAACCCTGTCGAAAATACTGTTACCGAAATTATGCGATCAGGTAATACGGAGCAAAAAGCAATCCAAGCTTTAAGTGAAGAAATATCTGAATTAACAAAGGCTAGAACGGCTTTATTGGCAGATCAAAAACGAATCGAAGCACAATTAGCCAATAACCCAAAGAAAAGTGAATTCGAGAGCTTGGAACGGGCCAAACTAAAGAACGAAGGTGAATTAGAGCGAGTGGAGAAAGAAATCGCGGCCAAAACAAAACAATTAGATGAAAAATTAAATCAAAATGAGGATGTACGGAACGGCATTGCTGCTGCAATTGTCCTCAAAGATGATAATCAACAGTACGCCACAGCTTTAACGGCAAGTGAAAAAAACCAAATCATTTCAGATGTAAAAGCAAAAAATCTGACGGAGGATTTAGTTCTTGTGGACAAGGTATTGGAAGACAATAAGGTCTCAGCTTTCAATATTTCACTCTATGCAAATGATGAAACAACAAGCGGTTATTCTCTACAAGATTGGGATAAAGCGATCAATGACGAACAAGAACGTTTACGCCTCGAAAAACTAAACGCGGATGCAGACCGTCAACGCCAAATTCAAGCTGAGATTGATCGTCTAGAACAATTGAGAGCGGATAAAATGGCGAGTATGCAACGTGTTGAAGAGGATCCGAGCAAAATTAGTCCTGAGGTGAATCAATACGAATTGGTTCCCAATTTTGAACGAAAAGTTGAAAGCATTGGTCAAATTGTAAACGAAGCGGATAGAAGACGTGCAGGCATAAATTTGAACAATGAAATGATCGAAGCCTTGGAGAAGGAAAAACAAAAATTACAGGCCATCCTTCTCGACGATCCGAAAGCGAAAAATATTAAGCAACGACTTGAAAACGTTGAAGAATTGCAGAATAACTTGGTGTATCAAAATAAGAGTGATGAACAATGGTTAGCATCAAATCAAAGCAATTCGGCGCTAACTGGGGATGAATTAATCACTGATTTGGATCCCGATTATCAGCAAAGAATAAATAAGGCCTATGAATTGGCTGACGAGCAAGAACGCAACAATGCGATACGAACTGCAAATGAAACTTTAATTGAAAAGGCAAATGAGAGAATGCAAGAACTCCAGGCTATCGTAGATACGGATGCAGAAAATACAAAAGCTCAAAATGAATTGGAAGTACTTACCGATTTGGTTCTTGATTTAAATGCAAATAAAAATGAAGCACAGGTTGAACCGGTTAAGATTGATCTTAATTCGCTGCAAGCAACGGTTGTTCTCAATGATTTAGCAACTGATTTTGAGGCACGCCGAGCGAACATAGAGACGATTCCGAATGAAGCGAAACGAAAAGAAGAAGAAAACAGATTGTACACGGAAGTGATGCAAGGGGCGCGAAAGGAAATAGTGGAATTAGAGCAATTAGCAGCTGAAAATCCAAGTAATAAAACGATTCAAAAACGGGTAGACGAATTGCGTTCAATTGATGCAGAATATAGCGAATTGCTCGCTAAAAATGAAGACTGGCTGGCGAAAAATAACCAAGGAAGCCCTGCTTTAGTTGATAGAGATGTGCTGGAAAAGGTAAATCCAACCTACCAACAAGAAATTGACCGTATTAAAGGTATTGAGGATGATAAGGAGCAACGCAAGGCCATTGAAGATTTAAATGCAAAAACACGCGCATTGGTGGATCAGCGATTGGATGAAGTCAATAAAACTATCAAAGAAGATCGCACGAATACGGCGGCGATACAGGAGCGCGATCAGTTGGAAAAACTTGAAGATATCCTAGTGAAAAATAAGGCAGAAGGCGTTTTAGAACCAACAGATGTGCTGGAAGTATTGTCAGCACCTTCACGTTCAGACTTAATGCCTGATTTTGACGAGAGAGAGTCCGCTATTCTAAGTTCGGATGCCTCAAATGCAGAAAAAATTGACGATCGAATTGCGCTTAGAAAAGAATTGAACGGAGTTGTCGCGGACGAAATTAGTCGAACTGAAGAACTGTTGAAGTTAAATCCAGAAAATCAAGTGAATTTGCAAGAGCGACAATCAAATTTAACGAGACTTCAACGTGAGATTGATAAAGAGATCGACGAATTAATTGTCCAAGAGGATGCGAATGTAACGGACGCTGTTCGCGAGAAGATCTCAATCGAATCCTTGATGCCGGCTTATCAAGTCGACCTAGCAGCCATTAAAAGTTCAAACAAATCGGAGCGAGAAAAGTTGAATGAAGAGAATGATTTACACGAATTACTCATTGGAACAATTGATTGGAAAATTAAGAGTTTAGAAGATGAAAAGGCGGCTAATCAAAGTCTCTCTGATCAAATCAATAAAGAAATTCAGGACTTGAAGGAAATGAAGACCGACCAAGAGAGTAGTGTGGCGACAAATAAAGTATTGCTTGAATCCTTTCCTGCGGATGATGAGCGTTTGGCAAGCAGACCTGGCGTGAGTGCGGGAGATTTAATGCGCGACTATGATGCTAGATTGATTGACATTAAAAATGGTGCTGGAAGTAATGCAGATAAATGGGTGAAAGAAAATGAAGTCCACGCCCAATTAATCGCTAAAATAGATGATCGGATTCAAGAATTAGAAGTAGAAAAATTATCAAATCTGGATTTAGAAGCCATCATTGATGCAGAAATTGAAAAATTAAAAGACCTAAAAAGAAAAACACAAAGTTCGATCCATATTAATGAAGATCTCATTTCACAAACGGGGGAACAGACACTTGACCGCCCAGTCATTACAATTGGGACACTTGTTGCTGATTACGATTCACGCATGAATGCGATTAATTTGTCTGCAGCAAATGAAATTGAAAAATTGAATCAGAGGAATGAATTGAATGGAGAACTGGTACGTGCAATTGATTTAAAAGTAAACGCCACACAAGAAGAATGGGAAGAGGATCCCAATAATGGATTCACATACAATGAGGAAATTAATAAGTTGGAGGAATTAAAGGAATCGATTAAGAGTGACATGGCGCGCAACCGCGAAGAAATGGCGTCGCTAGAAATGGCGGAGGTTAAATTGACAGATCTTTCACCTACGAATTTTAACACCAAAGAAGGGCAGGATGCTGTAGCTGAATTTGACAGTGAATTAACTGAAATAAAAGAAATTGACACGGAGATCGATCAGTTGGAAGATCAGCTTACAACAACGCATTCTGAGAAGGATAAAGGAAAAATTGAAAAGAGCATCCTCAAACTTGAAACGGCGAAAGCAAATCTTGAAAACAAAGTCATTGACGGTCTTGGAGAAGCCAATCAAGCCGAATTTGATGCAGGGAAAGAGAAGCTAGAATTGGATCAGAAAATGACGACAAATCTAACGTCAACGAACGAGCTAGGTATAGAGGAGGAGTTAAATGAAGCCAATGAAAATGTCGCCAGTGCAGAGCAAAAAATGCGCGAAGCACAGGGGTTGCGTGCTGCTGCAGAAAAGGAGAAGGATGCCTTAATTAAAAATGAAAATTTGACAGCAGCTTTTGAATTGGAACAAGAGGCACAAGAATTAATGAAAAGGGCTGAGCGTACGTTTAAAATGGCGCGAACAGGAAATGCGCTAGCGGCGGATGATGAAATAGTGATTATCAATGTGCCACAAAATGAAGCCGATCGAAAGTCAACCGCTTTATTGGAAGATGCGGCTGCTTTGCAAGCTGAAGCGAATGTGTATTACAATCGCGCAAATTTCCTAACGGATAGCAGCGCAACAGTGAAGGAGAAATTTAGAGCCCCAATTTTAGAAGAGGCCGCTGCATTGACCGCCAAAGGAGATGCCCTGTCACGAACAGCAGGTGATTTAGAACAAAAAGGAGAGGATGTTAGAACACAAGAGGAAGATGTTCTCGCAGTGCAAATTGATCCGATTGAAAAAGCCGTGGATGTCAATACAGCTGAGCAGGTTGCCGCTTCTCAAGCTTATAAGGATTATTCTACCGTCAAAAATGAAGCGGATAAAAATGAAGCCGAAATCGCAACAATTCAGGCTGAAATTGATGGACTCAAGCAGGTTCGCACCCGAAAATTAAAAGCGGCTATCGTTGGTAATTCGGACAGTCCTGTCAATGATCTTACGTCGGATGATGAATTGGATGCCAATCAAGCTAAAATTGATTCCCTCACCGCAATTCAACTTAAATTGAGAGATGAAGCATTGGCAAATTACGAAAAAGCAAATGCTATTTTGAATAGTCAGTCGGAGGAAATGCAGGAAAACATGAAAGTGTTGGAGCAAGAGGATGTTAAACCGTATGTTAAACCAATCATGCCAAATGTTGATTTTGATGCGCCTGATGCAATTGATACAGATATTTTTAGAACAACATCAAGTTCTGTTTATTCTGATCAAGCCCGTATTCCTGTCGGTAAAAAGACGAGTGGTTTGGTGTATAAAGTGCAAGTGGGTGCTTTTAGAAATCCTCTGCCGCAAGATCATTTCCAAGAATTTGCTCCAATTTCTGGTGAAAAATTGAACAATGGAATTACCCGTTATATGGTGGGGTACTTCACCAAATTTACTCCGGCAAATGAAGCAAAAGCCAAAGTAAATAACATTGGTTATGCGGATGCCTTTGTCGTTGCTTATTGCAATGGTGAACGAATCACAATTGATCGCGCGCTCCTTATCGAGCAAGGTCTAATTGAGTGTAATGGCAACGTTGAAGATGAAAATTTTGCAGCAAACAACTCAAATAATAATACGAATACCAATACGAATACCAATACAAACACCAATACCAATACCAATACCAATGTCAATAACACGAATAATACAAATACAAATACCAATACGACAGTTGAAAACAATGTAAACACGGGGAACACAAACACTAATAATACGGGAGGTAACGGATCTTATGTTGACCAAAGTGATATTTTATCGCTCACACCAACAACGGCTGAAGAACGTGAATTAGCGGCGTATTATAATGCAGTGCCAAACGCAGCGAAAGCAAATCAGGTAGAAATCATTAAAGGATTATTCTACACAGTACAAATTGGGGTGTACTCCAAACCGGTTCCAAACAGTGCTTTGTTTGATATCCAACCGCTCAACAGTCAGCGCACACCTACAGGTTTTATTCGTTATTCAACTGGTATTTTTACGTCAGTTGAAGAGGCAACTGTTCGTAAAAATGAAGTCTTGAATATCGGTATCACAGACGCCTTTGTTACGGCTTATTTTGATGGTGAACGAATTACAGTTGAAGAAGCTTTAGCGGTATTAACGAAGGAGGGGGCAGACGCACTAGTCGGTCGCAATACGTCAGCCAATACGAATAATACAACTGACATTGATGAGAATGAAGAAGTTGAAAAATTCTATTCAGAAGGATTGTATTACCGCATTTTATTGGGTAAATATGATCAATCGATTCCGGGTGAATATGCAACGTTATTGTTGAGAGAAGATGGTTTAATCGAAACAGAAGTGAATGAAGATGGACAAACCGTCGTATTCTCTTCGAAGCTTAATTCATATGATGATTTGATAGATCGATTAAGTGAATTTGCTGATTTGGGGGTAGAGGATATGGACATCATTACCTATTATAAATATGATGTTATTCCTTTTGAGGAAGGTGAAAAGATTAGAAATGGGGAAGAAATTACTGAAATAAATCCAATTGGAGACTTGGAGGGAATTAGTGCAAATGCTTATATTTATAAAAAGGAAGCCATTTATTTCAAAATAAAATTAGGGGAGTTTGACGATAAAGTACCGACAGAATTTACAAATTTATTACTTTTGTTTGAAGAGGAAGAAGGCATTAATAAAGAAGAAACACTGAATGATGAAATCGTTTTCTTTACCGGTTCGTTTGATACCTATGAAGAGGTAGAGGCGAAACAAAAAGAGCTAATGAGCAAAGGTTTTGATCGAGCAATTATTATAGCATATCATAAATATGATGAGATTTCGGTCGAAAAAGCAAGAGAAATTTTAGGCCAATAATTAGACAAATATGAGTACTGAAGTTGAAGTTGAAGAAAGAGTTGCCGTCGAAGAAAAGACGACACACGGAAAAAATCTTATTATTTATAATGATGATTTTAACACATTTGATCATGTAATTGATGCATTGGTAAAAGTGTGTAAGCACGAAGTAATGCAGGCAGAACAATGTACATGGATTATTCATTACAATGGAAAATGTGCTGTGAAAGAAGGAGATATGGATTCGTTACTTCCAATGCGACGCGCACTAAGCGAACGTGGAATTGATGCTAAAATTCATTAAACTCAAAAAAAAACAAAAATCAAAATGGTATTTTTTTGATCAATTAAAAAAAATACCGTATTTTTGCGCCACCTTATTGGCTTCGTAGCTTCCGTCAGTGGACGGACAGGCGTTTTCGCAACGAAGCCAACCTAAAATAATATTGGCTTCGTAGCTCAACTGAATAGAGTACTTGATTACGGCTCAAGAGGTTCCAGGTTTGAATCCTGGCGAGGTCACAAAAAAAGTCCAGCACGCAAGTGCCGGACTTTTTTCGTTTACAATGTCAGGAACTTGTTCCTGTAAATTGCAAACGAAAAAAGTACGAAATCTCAAGCATTGAGATTTGGACTTTATGCTTGGGTAACAACCACAACGTTGGGATCTGCACTCCTGGCGAGGTCACAAATAAGAGCAAAGCTCGTCACCGCAGGTGGCGAGCTTTCTTGTTTTATAGCATGAGAAGAACTTGTTCAATCGAATGGTAGAAAACAAGAAAGCAAATCAGGTGTTGCCCTTTTATTCTTCCCCAAAATTAGCTA
>Ga0222668_1000067_pt1 | contig 75503 bp, 57 predicted proteins | sample AntAcemetagen728_FD_179823 | JGI IMG/M metagenome (GOLD analysis project Ga0222668, IMG submission 179823) | Saline water microbial communities from Ace Lake, Antarctica - #728 | ecosystem: Environmental > Aquatic > Non-marine Saline and Alkaline > Saline | place: Antarctica: Ace Lake...
TGGCTTGCCTGCTTCATGGAATAAGTCATTTAGTTGCCCTTCGACGGTACCCGGATCGGAAGGGTAAAAAGTACCTGCGACTCCGGTGGGTCTGACTTCAGGGCCCTGTTCCGCGCGGGGGCGATTGACAATTTGAAAACGGGCCGCCGCCGTCTGTACTGCCAGGCTGAGCACCTGTGCCGACTCGGGTTGAGTGACTCCGACTGCCTGTTGCGCTTGCTCTACTAAGTGGACTGCTTCCATTTCACGTTCGAAAAACCAGCCTGTTTTCTGCCCTTCGATCAACAATAAACTACGATTCTTTGAATCGAAATCTGTCAGGTCGGCATTTTCCACGGTTCCGTGCATCGCCGGATCCGTGGCCAAAACTAATTTCACCTGAAATTCACCGGGCCGCAAGTTTTGTTGTGCGACGATGGGAACCAGTTGTTGACAGAGCGAGAAGACCGTTGATTGCATGGGAAACGATTGTTTCAATGCCCATTTTGAGAGAACCAGTTCTTCCTCGGTGTCTGTTCTCGAGAGCAGCAGTGCCACGCCTTGAATGTTGGCGTCCGAAACGTTGGGGCAGTAATACGAGGGGACTTGCCCTTTTAAGAGTGCCTCAATCGTTGATTGTACGTATTGAAGATATTGCGCAAATTCGCGTTGCCCGAGTACCTGTTGAAGGGAGTTTTCGACCGGCGTGGAAATCATCTCTGCTAATTTTGCGGAACAGGAAACTCCCTGGTATCGTAAAAGTGTCGTCCCCGGATCTTTCCAGGCGGTAGGGGAGAGTCCTGCTTTGATGCAGGTCTGATTCAGAAACTCTTCTGAGTTCCAGCCATGGTCGAGAGGCACGCCGGGAAGTAATAAACCAGCGTGGCCATCTGCCCGAATTTGTAAGCCGTGCAGACCGACTGTGACCGCGTTGATTCGATCGGCTCCCTGTTCCGTTACTTCTTCCAGTTCGGATAACAGCCAGACTTCCAGATCGAGCTGCGCTAATTCACTGGCGGAAATGGGGGGGAAGCGCGGGTCATCTTTGGCAGCACGAATGGCCGCCTGATGTAATGCCTGACCGAGCGGCTGCGGTTGCCCAAAATTCCCGCAACAGGAACGTAATTGTCCCTGTCGTTTGAGGCTGACGAAGGCACCGTTGATCACCGTCTGTTCCAGTTCGTCCAGAGCGATTTCTTGAATGCTGCTTTGAGTGGCCGTTCCGACCACGACGGAAGCCGCCTTCTGCAACAGTTTTTGCTCGTGTTCGCTGGTGAGCTCAATATTTCGGGGCGTATTGTTGACCTGCATCGTGGAGGAACCTTTCTGAAGACCGGCTTGCTGTGAGTGAACGCCGGAACTCGTTTTTAAAATCTCTTGAATATCAACGGGCAGCCTTTTTTGCCCCCATGTTCCCGGTTTGTCGCTAAAATGACCGGCGATGTTTGTGCCGCAATAACCACATTGATTTTGATTCAGAGCATATTTGCCTAACTGATACCAATTGCGTTCGATCAGCGTCTGCTGGCATTGCGGACAATAAGTGCTTTGTCTCGCGGCGTCATTGACATTTCCGGTATAGACATATTTCAACCCCGTTTTGAGTGCAATGTCTCGAGCGCGGATCAAGGTTTCGGGCGGAGTCGATCCCCGGTCCTGCATACGAAAGTCCGGATGAAAGGCCGAAAAATGAAGCGGGACTTCATCGCCGACGTTGTTCAGAATCCAGTCACACATCTGTTGAAATTCACTGTCACCATCGTTGGCCTGCGGAATCACCAGGTTTGTGATTTCGAACCAGACATCGGTTTCCTGTTTCAGCCAGCGCAATGTTTCCAATACCGGTTGCAGATGAGATAACGTGATGCGATAGTAAAATTCTTCCGTGAACGCTTTCAGATCGATATTGGCGGCGTCGATGTGTTCAAAAAAATCAGCCCGCGCGGTTTCCGTGATATAGCCGGCTGTGACAGCGACGGTTTTGACGCCTCGCGCGTGACAGGCTTTGGAAGTCTCAATAGCATATTCAGACCAGATGATCGGGTCGTTATAAGTAAAGGCGACACTCTGGCAACCTAACTGCGCTGCGACCTCGGCGATTTCCTCTGGCAGGGCACGGGCACTGAGACGTTCGATTTCCCGTGATTTGGAGATATCCCAATTCTGACAGAACTTACAACCCAGGTTGCAGCCCGCTGTCCCAAACGAAAGGACGCTGGAACCCGGATAAAAATGATTCAACGGTTTTTTTTCAATCGGATCGACACAGAACCCGGTACTGCGACCGTAGGTGGTCAAAGCCATTTCGCCGCCAAGATTCTGACGTACGAAACAAAAGCCACGGTCACCTTCGGCCAGCGCACAGGCACGCGGACACAAATCGCAGATGATTTTCTCTTCCGCGCGATGCCACCACCGCGCAGGATAAAGCCCCTGTTCCCTACCGGGCTGCTGTACTTGATCGGCTGTGATAATCGGAAGTATTTTTTCTGTCATAATTGTGAGGCGCGAGAAAAAGAGTGGAGAAGGGAATGGTGCCCTGAACCTTCAGAATAATCCATCCACGCGGGCAGGGCCAACAGTAAGTTGAAACTTTGTGAGTTTGCAGGCGAACAGAAACGTTGCCATTTTCGAGTTGGTGGGTGTGTCATGCCGAAAACGCGACCAGACTTTGGGCCTGTTGCTGTGTTTTCCGGTTGATGTCGAGTATCATCACAGCCCGTTTAGCAACTGAAATGGCACTCAACTTATTATACGAACTGTCCAGCCGATGTTTGCAGATTATTTTTGGATTTTGGTAGCCGCCGCCTCCTATCTGGCAGGCTCGGTTCCTTTTGGGCTGTTGACAGCGAAACTGGTCGCAGGAACCGACATCCGCAAAGTCGGCAGTGGTAACATCGGCGCCACCAATGTCGCACGCACACTGGGGGCAAAATGGGGGATTGTGGTTCTGCTGTTAGACGCCTTGAAGGGTTTGCTTCCCGTGTTGTTGATCCCTCCGTTATTTGTGAGCCCTGATTCCCCCGTTTTTGATCACGTACGTGTTTTGAGCGGCGTGGCCACCATTCTCGGTCACATGTTCCCTATCTGGCTTGGTTTTCGAGGCGGAAAAGGGGTTGCCACCAGTCTGGGGGTGATTCTGGTGCTGGGACCCTGGTCGACGCTGATTGCAGTGGCCGCCTTTGCGCTGACATTTCTGATCTCGCGGATTGTCGCGCTCAGCTCCATTGTCGCTGCCATTGCCTTTGGAGTGGCACAGTTTATTCAGTTGGGATCTTCTGCTTTCACGCAGGAAAAAGTGGGGCTTGCCATTTTTAGTATTGCCGTTCCGATGTTAATCATCGTGCGTCACTGGAGCAATCTGGGACGAATACTGAGAGGCGAAGAGAAGAAATTTCAGTTCGGAAGCCGCAACAAAGCCGAAGCAACTCCGTTTGAAACAAAACCGGATGCAGGTGCATAAACGCTTGCCAGAGCTCTGCACTGATGACGCCAGCACGATGAGATCATCCTGATCTAATCGTTTCGTTGGCTCATTCTTTTAACGCGTGTTTGCTTAAGATATTCCTGTCTCTTACAGGAACGTGAAATCAATTAGGATTCGACCCTGATATTATTCGTCAGAGCATACTGATCGATTTGACTTAACGCAGCATGTGTGGCAAGTTGCTTGTGATAAAAAGAATCAGTACGTCCTGAGAGAACAACGATTTCCCCCAGAATGTCGACTTTTAATGACTGAACCTGACTCCCTGTCCGAAAGGTAATGGTCTGTTCAATCTTTTGCGAAAGCTTCTTTGCTTTTTGCGAATACGTTTCTACAGTCATAAGCGATCCTCCTTGAAAGTGGTAAATGTACCGACAGACAATCACTTGTGTTCCAGCCAGCGGTAAAATCCGAGCTGTCGCAGCATTCAAGGCGGGTAACTCTGAGGCAGTAATCTCTTGAAACTCATCTCGACAAGCGGCTAACATTATCCCGCTCGACGAAGAACACAAATCCATTTTCTGTTTTTAGTGATGCTCAGTGGGAGAACTCGTTCTGATCTATTCCGAGGATAAGATCATAGCTGACTTAAGGTTCCTCTCTCTTAAGAAAGCGAGTTCCTTCACCCCACTGAATTCTTAATGATGTAAATTTATCGACCAACACGTCATTCGTCAAATAAAAATCTCAACGAATGTTTTGATTAGAAGGAAATACCTCATTATTTCGTCAGTCTTTTTCTGTCCAGATCCAGACCAGCGCTTCGGGCAGAACGGCTTTGCCATGACGGCTGCTGTGGATGCCATGGCCTGTCACGAACCAGAAATCGTAACCACTATAAGCGAGGGCGGCTGCCATTCTCTCGTTATTCAGGAACCAGTTACCCAATTTATTATCCAAGTCATTATCGCCATCCTGCAAAAAGACTTTGATGGGCTTGGGAGGGTCCTGTTTCCGGATCAGGCCGGGATAATCGTGGGCTGTTTTCCAGGGGCCAAATTGATCGAGGGGAATGATGTTGTTTTTTCGTGAGGGATAGTCGTTAATTCCCCGGAAATCACAAAAACTGCCAACGAAGGAAATCACTTTCTGGAACAGGTCTGTCCGGTGCCAGGCGGCTGTGAATGCACAACTGCCGCCGGAAGAAGCGCCGCAGATCACGTGGTCTTCAGGTTTTTCCGAAATGCGATACTGCTTGCGAACGACGGGCAGCATTTCTTCATCCAGAAAAGTGGCGTATTGCGGTGTACATGTGTCGTATTCATTGCTACGGTTTCGGATGCCCTGTTTTCCTTTGGAGCTGGGGGGAATCACTCCGGGACTGATGAAGACCGCAATGGAAACGGGAATCTTTTTGGCGTGAATCAGGTTGTCGAGCACAATCGTAGCGTTCCCATCGCCGCGACAGTAACCCCCGCCGTCTGTGAAGACGATCAATTTGGCCGGAGCCTTCGACTTGGAGTACTGCGCTGGTACATAGACCCACCAGTCTCGAACGGTTCCCGGATATTGTTTGGTGCTTTTAAAGGCTGGCATTTGAGTCAGTTTTCCCTGGGGGACTCCTGCCTGTTTGATGCTCTCGGGTTTCCACTCGTAGCTTTCAAATCCAAATCGATTATATCGGCCGACAGGTAAACGGCGGCCATTCACGCTATACCGATAATGGGCTGCGGAAAAGTTAGGAAACCGCTCCACACGCGCAAAGTAGCCTGAATCTCCCAAGGCAATCATCGGCCATTGACGATCTTTTTCGGCATAGATGATGACTTCCGCCTGGGGGTCTGCTTTTAAAAACCAGCCTGCATATCCGCCGCCATCGCTGGTTTTTTCGAGTAAGTGGCGATGCGTGCCTTGGGTTAAATCTTTTTCTTTTTGATAGCGCTTCTGGAAGAATTCAAGTACTTGTTTCTGGTTTGCTTGACTCGCTGGTGCTTTTAACAGCTTGGAAACGTCTTCCAGATTTTGGGGAGCCGCGGATACGGAACTAATGAAGAAAAGCAGCACAACGCCTAAAGACGCCGTTTGAACTGTTGAGCGACAAACAGAAAATCGCATTCCACGATGCTCCTGATAAATGAATTAAGTGAGTGGGATTGAGTGGCTTGTTGCAGACCACAGTGGCAGATCACAATAGAGGCGTCTGCAAAGATGCACACTCTAATTAATCTATTACACTACTTCATCTATTACACTACGACACAGGCCGATTTGCAATTCACTTCCTGGTTCATCCTCAAATCTTACGATTCGTCTGAGAAATTGGATTCTGTCCGTTTGGATCGACCAGGAATCCAGCTACAATGAAAGTACAAGTTGTCAGGAATTATGCGAGAAAGGCCCTTTTGTGACGAATACGCTCAACCCACAGCATGCTGTTTATGTAGGCAGTTTTGACCCTCCGACGCTGGGCCATCTGGATATTGTGGGGCGCGGGGCTGAGATCTATACGAAGATCACGGTGGGCATTGGTATCAATCCTGATAAGCGCCCTTTATTCTCAGCCGAAGAACGCCAGCAGATGCTGACAGAACTTCTGTCTGCCTTTCCCAATGTCGAAGTCAAATGTTTTCAGGGTTTGGCGGTGAACTTCGTGCGGGAGTGTGGCGGCGGGGTGATGCTCAGAGGACTGCGGACTTTGACCGATGTCGAAGCCGAGTTCACGATGTCGCTGGCGAACCGTACTTTGGCCTCTGATATCGAAACAGTTTTCCTGATGGCCAGCGAAAAATATACTCACATTTCCAGCTCGTTGATCAAACAGATCGCACAACTGGGGGGAGATGTCGCAGCAGAGAAACTCTACGACTTCGTTCCGAAACGGGTCGTTGATCCTTTAATCGAAAAATTTGCTTCAAAAGCTTCCGAATAGAATCAGAATCGACACTGGTTGTCGATGGAAAACAAGGAGAACAGATCATGGTAAAAACTGCTTCAACAATGTTGCCTTTAGGAACGAAGGCCCTCGAATTTTCATTGAAAAATGTCGATGGGCAAACCGTTTCTCTCAGCGACTTTCAGGATTCCAAAGGCTTACTGGTGATCTTTATGTGTAACCATTGTCCGTTTGTGATTCATCTGCGAGAAGCGTTGGCCGCCTTCGCTGATGACTACATGGCAAAAGGACTGGGGATCGTTGGCATCAGTTCGAATGACGTCGCTTCTCACCCTGATGACAGCCCGGAAAAGATGGTCGAAGAAGCAAAAGCGGCAGGCTACCACTTTCCTTACTTGTACGATGCCACCCAGGAAGTCGCCAAAGCATATAAGGCTGCTTGCACACCAGATTTCTTTTTGTTTGATCAGGAACAAAAACTGGTTTATCGGGGACAGTTTGATGATAGTCGCCCGGGCAGTGGCAAACCCATTACCGGTGCAGATCTGCGGACTGCCTGCGATGCGGTTCTGGCAGGTGCGCCTGTCACCGAAGATCAGAAACCCAGCATTGGCTGTAATATTAAATGGCAGGCAGGTAAAGAACCCGAATATTTCACGGGACAACCTGCTGTCTAACACTTTCTGATGAAACGAACCCTGGCTCTCTTCACCCCGTAATGAAGGGAGCTTTTTTTGTGCGCCGCGGCTCTCTTCATGAAAGGGCGAACCTGGCAGCCGGAAATAAATCTTTGATCAAAAGTCATTGCTCAGCTGAGAGTTGTCGTTTTCAAACGATCTTAAGTGTACGGACTGGTGCAGCGTCTACGGCTGATGTTCGCACGCGCGACAGGAACAATGCGCCACTCACTATTTGGATTATTTTTATAAAATTTCTGTCGAAATCTGTGGATCGTTTCGATCAATTTTCGTTTTGATGATAGAGACTCTATCTAAAGGGACGACTCGCTGTCTTGAGCCGTCCGGTTGATCAACTCTTTTGTACGGCGGGCCTTCGTCAATACAAAAATCAACCACGCGTCTGATGGCTTCTGTCGATCAGTTCGAAAGAACTGCGCGCAGGCGACATCACCCGCCAGGAGAACTCAATATGCTATTCCGAAAACAAAATCGTCAACGCAAGGCCACCCGTCAGTCATTTCACATTTCCGCTGTTGAAAACCTTGAAGATCGTCAGTTGCTGTCTGCAATGAATTCCCTCGCAACAGATATGATAGACGATAGCGTTTCGAATACGGATTTGGTCACCGCTACCGAATACGCGTCGATCGACGGCACCGGCAATAACATCGACAACCCGGAACTTGGCAGTACCAATACACAACTTATAAGGCTGGCCGAGGCGGCTTACGGGGATGGCCTGTCGACTCCTGCCGGGGAAGACCGCCCGAGCGCCCGCGAAATCAGTAATGTCATTGCAGCCGCGGACTCGTACGAAACCAACGACCGCTATCTGACGGACATCCTTTGGGTCTGGGGACAGTTCATTGATCACGATATTACTCTGACCGGAGCCGCACACGACGAATTCGGCAATCCGCTGGAATCATTTCCGATTGAAGTACCAACGGGTGATGCCTACTTCGATCCTGACGGCTCCGGGGATGATGTCATTGGCCTGAACCGATCTGCTTTCGAGGTGGATGAGAATGGTATTCGACAGCAGATCAGTCAGATTACCGCGTTTCTCGATGGTTCTGGGATCTACGGTTCGGATGCAGTGCTGGCTGCCCAGTTGAGAACCTTTGAAGGGGGAATGCTGGCAACCAGTGATGGTGACCTGCTGCCATACGGAGAAGACGGTTCTTTTCTGGCGGGCGATATTCGCGCCAACGAGAACGTGGCATTGACGTCGATGCATACCATCTGGGTCCGCGAGCACAATCGGATTGCTGGAGAACTGGCGGCGGAAAACTCGGATCTGACCGATGAAGAACTGTATCAACAGGCACGGCAGATCGTGGCGGCCGAGCTACAGGCGATTACATTCAATGAATTCCTCCCGGCATTGTTTGGCACCGATGTCGTTACCAAATATGCGGGATACGATTCTACGGTCGATCCCAGTATCGCCAATGAGTTTTCCAATGCCGCCTATCGCTTCGGGCACACAATGTTATCATCCGAACTGCTGCGGCTTGACGAGAATGGGAATGTTGCCGACGAAGGGAATCTCGCGCTGCTGAACGCGTTCTTCAGTCCGAGCGAGTTGGAACAAAATGGGATTGATTCCCTGTTGCGCGGGGTCACGGTGAATGTGGCGCAGGAAATTGATAACGAAGTTGTCGATGACGTGCGTAACTTCCTGTTTGGCCCTCCGGGGGCCGGCGGTTTCGATCTGGCGTCGCTGAATATCCAGCGTGGACGCGACCATGGACTGTCGGACTACAACTCAACAAGGGTTGCCATGGGACTGGATGCTGTGGAAAGCTTCTCCGACATTTCATCTGATCCGGAAGTTGCTGCCAGACTGGAAGAATTGTACGGCACAGTCGACAACATCGATCTGTGGGTCGGTGGTCTGGCCGAAGATCATCTGCCGGGATCAAGCATGGGCGAGACGTTCACGGCGATCATCGTCGATCAGTTCGAACGGCTGCGCGATGGAGATCGCTTCTGGTACGAGAACGTGTTCTCCGGTGACGCACTCCGCGAAATCAACGGCACAACACTGGCCGATGTGATCGAACGCAACTCGGATGTCTCCGGGCTGCAGGAAAACGTGTTCTTTGCGCCCACTGTCATGCGGCTCGACCTGGCGGAAACCCGTTCAAACGACGTCACCATTCGCGAGAAAAACGGCAATCTGGAAGTCGTCGACAATAAAACGCGGCAGGTAATCGGCAGTCAGTCACTGGACAGCGTTGAACGTCTGATGCTGACAAGTACCGGTCACGGATCGCAGCGCGTGACTTTTGAGGGGATCACTGTCGCAGAACTGCCGGGCGGTGTGGTTGTGGAAGCGGGTAAAGGCCGTTCTGATACTTTAATCGTCAACGGTACGGACCAAAGCGACACAATTATCGTGAACGAAGGTGTCGTTGATGTCACCGGCCTGTCGATGGAATTCACCGGTATAGAGCGGATTGTGATTCGTGGCACGGGCGCGGGTGACACAATTGAAGTGGCCGGCGGATTGGATCTCGATGTCGATGTGCTGGATAGCGTCGACCGCGATCACATGCACAAGCGAGGTCACGGTAGAGAGCAACGGGCGCATCGCCCGGACCATCACCGCCCCACACAAGGTCCAGATCGGAGTGCAATGCGTCGATCTGCGGAGCATGATGTGGATCAACGCGGCAAGATTCACCAGATGCTGGATCAGGTCTTTGCTTCTAACGACCTTGATCCTGTTTTAGGTATGCCGCATCACAAACGTCGCCACTAGCGCTTGGCTGATTTGCTTGTGCAAACCAGGTACCCAGGCTGAACGGTTCCCCTTAGTCCGGGTCCAGAACTTGAGATCGTGATCGAGGTTCTGGACCTGGTCAGGAGCAGGCGATGATGCCCACCGTTCATTGTCCACTGTTCATTGAATTGCGAGTTTGGGAACGGCCTCTAATCCGAAGTGAGCTGGAAGTCGAATACATTCTCGCCCGCTTTGACTTCTTCGGTCAGTGTAGACTTTGTGTTATATTTCGCAAGAATTGTTTCTTTGAACTGTGCAACTTCCTCTTCCCCTGATTCCTCTGAGCTTCCCTCCTGAACGGTGGTAATACTGATTTGATGTGTGCCCAGCTTGGCTCCTTTGGTATCCCGCACATAGATCATTTCGTATTTCCCTTCAGAGTCCGTTGTTCCCATGGAAGACCGTCCTTTTTCGGGGCTGAAGATGAGCATGGCTGCCGGAAGGGGTTCCCCGTCCATTGTCACAGTGCCTGTGACGAGTCCCAGGTCTGGTTGATCACTGGCCTGACCTCCACAGCCCGCAGCGATGACGCATATTAGGCTGAAGAGAAAGACCCCGTTCCATTTTTCTACTGTGTTCATTCAAGTTACCTAAGCGCTGCAAAATATTGTATGTATCGAGATATTCAACGATTCGAATCAAATCCAAGCGGAAATCATAGAGCGGTCAGAGTGGAAACTCAAGCAATGCCTGGTGCATGTTATTAGGTATACAGGTAACGAAAAAGGGACAAGCAGTATGACGACTGCTTGTCCCTTTGAAGAGGCTTGGTTGAATTCAAGACAAACGCTTAAAATTCACCAACCACATTACCATCATTGATACCGAGCAGATATTCGAACGTACTATCAGCCGGGATGGTTGTGGCGTTGTGATCAATATTTTCACTGATAAACTGAATGCGTCCATCACCAAACAGAAAATGGGCACCGCCGACATGCGGACTGCTGAAGGCGATCCGTCCCTGGCCTGATGCCGCATTGGCATTGATGGCTGCTGCACCACCTCCGAAAATGGAGATCAAACCCTGATTGGAGCTGGAACCGTCTGAACTAATGGCGGGACCTGACGCGTTATAATCGCGGGCCGCATAGAGGGCACCAGCAAACGTTTTTACTGAACCCACTTTATAGGCGCGTTCTCCGGCCAGAATGACATTGCTGCTGCCATCGGTAAAATCGCGAATCCGGACATCACTGTTTCGGAAAAAAGCACCATTGGCAGTATTGGTAGGGTCGACTCCCTGATCTTTCTTCAGACCAAATGAGTTATTGGACGCGATATAATTGGTGACGGCCAAACCATATTCGGAACCACCGGTTGCTTTAATTCTGCGCCCCGCTTCGTCATGAATTTGAGGACCAGAATCGGAAGGGCAACGGAACACAGGCAGTGTTTTTTGCATCGACGTTCTGATGTTCGCATTATTCAGCACGGTGGAAACAGGAACCGTTCCCACATTGAGTTGATTAAACAGGGGGGCCTGATCGAGATAAGGCAGCAGCAAGGCGTTCCATGCCCAGTGACCTTCATTATCAGCGACAACGCCACCATTGGAAGAAAGCACTTCTTCTACATAACCGGGGGGGAATGTACGAAACGTTTCATGGTAGTTGTGCATGGCGAGGCCGATTTGCTTCAAATTGTTTTTGCAGGTACTTCTCCGGGCGGCTTCACGCGCTTGTTGAACAGCGGGTAATAATAAAGCAATTAAAATAGCGATAATGGCAATCACCACCAGTAATTCAATCAGGGTAAATCCCCGTTGAAAGTTTGTGCGAATTGACTTCTTCATAAAAATGCCTGTCTTCCTAAGCTGAGTCCGAAATTAATAACGGGAAAAAATGAATAAAAAATAGTTCGGGGTAACGTGCGTCTCTCTTCGCCATGTTACTGGTCGGACGTTCCATTTAGCGGGAAGGCTTGAAGAGATTAACCGATCCTGATGGCGGACGGTGAATAAGGAAGTGCCCCTAAAAAGCAGTCGTACATAATCTCAGGGATTTACCTGTGAAGTATTGGGAAAATACTTAATTTCCTCATGGTTTATGTCTACCATGTGTGCTTATGTGTCGGTTTGGGATGATTATTAGCTTAATGTTCTTTAGTAATCCTCTGGTACTGAGTGATTTCTACTTTAAGCTCTTTTATGAATCGATTTGACGGAATTCGGGGGTAAGTCGCCGGAAATTTGTACGATAGCTTGATAGGGCGACTTTGGTTTTTGTGATTGAAGTCGCGATTTGGTATCGTATTTAAGAACCTGAATGAAATCGTCTTCATGAGCAACGATCTAGAACATCCAGCCTTACCTGACGATTTACAAGTGAAGTTTCTACATGTTTTTACGCAGCATCGGAATCAGATCTATTCCTATATCTATTCGATCCTGCCTAACCGCGATGATGCAGAAGATGTCTTCCAGAGGACCAGTTTGATTCTCTGGAAAAAGTTTTCCGACTACGATGATTCCAGCAGTTTTTTTTCCTGGGCTTGTGGCGTGGCATTCTATGAAGTGAAAAACTTTATTCGAGTTGCCCAAAGAAAACGATTACAATTTCGGGATGATGTAATCCAGCAGTTGGCTGATGAGAGAGCAGGGATTTCTCAACTCAAACTCAACCAGCGTGCTGCTGCTTTGCAGGACTGTATTCAAAAGCTGAGAGAAAAAGATCGAAAGCTGATAGATCAGGTCTATCGCGATCAGATGCCGGTCAAAGAATTAGCGGAAACGACCGGCGCCGCCGTCCAGACATTATATAACAGACTCAACCAGATTCGTCATCAATTGACTCACTGTATTGAACGTACATTGTCATATACAGGAGAGGGAAAATGAATCAGCAAAACAACCAGAAGGAAATCCTGTTTGATCTTTTCGGGGCGCTGTGCAACGAAACGATCACACCAGAGCAACATCAAACTCTGGAAAATATCCTGGCCGAAGATGCTGAGGCGCGACAGGACTATTTCGACTACCTCGAGTTGCATTTGAATCTGGAGCGAATGCACGATGAGCGTCCTGAGACAGCCATTGATTTTCATTTGCCCGTTTATGCGAAGCCAGCCTCTCAGGCGAAGGCATTCTCAGGCAAGACTTTCAACTCTCCCCAGGCATTGTGGCTGCTGGTGACGGCAATCTGTGTCACAGTCGTAGGCGGCATGTTTTTCCTCAACCAGGCTCCTTCCACACCGCTGCAAATCAGCCAACGTATTACGCCGAAAAACAATATTGCTGTCGCGAAAGTCACGCAAACCGCAGCAGTTCGTTTTGCGGAATGTTCGCCTTTTTTGAAGGTGGGCTCTCCCATTGATGCCTATCAGGAATATGCGATCTCTGCAGGACAACTTCAACTCATCTTCTCAAATGGTGCCGAAGTGATTCTGACGGGGCCGGCTGTTTTTGAAAGTGAAGGGGGAGATCATCTGGCAGTGCGTTACGGTTCGTGTTCTGTGTTTGCCCCTGATGGAGCAGAAGGCTTCACCGTCGAAACGCCGCTCTCCAATGTGGTTGATTATGGCACTCGGTTTTCTGTCAATGTGACAGAAGCCGGCAATACCGACGTACAAGTGATCGAAGGCGAAACAGATGTGCGGCCCATCAAACTTGACGGCGATTCCGTGATCAAGACAAAGCGTTTAACAAAAGGCATGGCGCAGCGATTAACCACCAATAACGGATTGGTCGTTGATGAAATCCCCTTTGATCGTGCCCAATATGTCTCCGGATTACCGGACCGCGTGATTTCCTATACCACGACATTGGGCCCTCGCCAAAGAGCAGAAGATCTGACGAGTGTAACGATTCAGCGCGGGGGAACACCTCGTGAGTATGCGGTCGAAGATTTAATCGGAATCGAGTTAACGCATTACAAAGGCAGATCCTTTCTGACCCGCGATGGTGGCGTTGACCCTGCCACGGACGGGAACCCTCTGACATTACGCCGGCATTTACTCGATCAGGATCGCAGTCTGCTGACCGGTGTCGTGAATCCCTTTGGCTCGGAAACACCGTTAACCGAACCTCCCGTGATGAACGAAGTGGAAGATCCGAACCAGCCGAATACGCCGGGCATGGCGATTCGGTTCCGCGAACCCGTGGTGAATGATGTGGGACCCGATATCGTTCTGTTTGATCTGCAGGTCATCGTGCATGCGACAACCGGCGATGCCTTTTATGTCACGCCGTTACCTTTCACATCAAAATTGAAAACACATAAAATCAACCAGTTTGATATTGATCTGGCTTCTCCGGAAGCAAAACCTTTAGAGAAATTCTGGTTACATATTTTTAATAAAAATCAACAGGCAGGCATTGGTTCTCGTAGCGAACTGGAAACCGCTTCCGGTAACGGAGGTAACTTGCATATCGTTGGTGCCAAGGCATTGGCGGTCGGCATTGATCTCTCAGACCTGGGTTTTGCCGAAGGTGAAACTGTAGAAGGGTTATTTATTCAAGATGCCCAGGATAATGCTGATGTGATTGATCCGGTGTTTATCGCCGGGCTCCCTCCCGTAAAACACTCCAAAAAATAATAGCTAAACTTTAGTGCGGTGCGATCAGAAGATAGAAACCCTTTTATTTTCCGCATCGATTAATGAAAGAGGCGTTGTCCATGAGACTTCTTACGATAAGTCTGTTTCTTTTCGTTTCTGCGAATCTGGTGAATGCCGCAGAAAAACCGAAATCGGTTAAGCCGGCAGTGGATCAGGAGCAACTCCACTTCTTTGAGAAAGAAGTGCGGCCCTTGCTGATCAAGCACTGCCTGGAATGCCACGGCGAGAAAAAGCAGAAAGGAGCATTGCGACTGGATTCCCTCAAGGCAATATTGCAAGGCGGCGAAAGCGGCCCGGCAATCGTGCCCGGCAAGGCACATGAAAGTCTCCTGGTGGAAGCAATCAACTTTGATTCCTTTGAAATGCCACCGGAACAGAAACTGTCAGACAAAGAAATTGCCACGTTCACCCGCTGGGTCAACGCAGGCGCCTACTGGCCTGATAACGCAGATTTTGTGATCAAGCAAAGAAATAATGAAACGTTTTTTACTGAAGAAGATCGCAACTTCTGGGTGTTTCAACCAGTCAAGCAACCCCAGGTCCCACAAGTCAAAGCACAGGACTGGTCGAAGAACCCGGTCGACGCGTTCGTCTATGATCGTTTGAAAAAAGAAGGCCTGACCCCAGCAGGCGAAGCAGATCGCACAACGCTGATCAGACGCGCCTATTATGATTTAATTGGCTTGCCTCCCACGGTAGAACAAATCAATGCCTTTGTGAACGATCCTTCGCCCGATGCCTGGTCCCGTCTGATCGATGAGCTGTTAGAGAGCCCTCACTATGGTGAAAAATGGGCCCGGCACTGGCTGGATGTTGTGCGTTACGCCGAGTCGGACGGGTTCAACCAGGACGCATTTCGTCCGGAAATCTGGCGCTATCGAGACTATGTCGTGAATTCATTTAATAACGACAAACCATATTCGCAGTTCGTGAAAGAACAGTTAGCCGGTGATGAACTTGCCCCGGAAGATCCCGACGCATTGGCGGCGACCGGTTTTCTCAGGCACTATTTGTATGAATACAACCAGCGCGATTCACGCACGCAGTGGAATGATATTCTGGACAACATCACCGATGCGACTGGTAACGTCTTCATGGGCGTCAGCATGGGGTGTGCCCGTTGCCACGATCACAAATTTGATCCGATTTCTCATCAGGATTATTACCGCCTGCAGGCCTTCTTTGCCCCGTTGATGCCTCGCGATGATGTTCCTTTCGCGACACCTTTGGAACTGGCAGCGTACAATCAAAAATTAGAGGTCTGGGAAAAGAAGACCGCGGCGATTCGTAAACAGATTGATGAGTTGACGAAAAGTAGCCGGGAATCAGCCGCCAAAGGTCAGATCAAAATGTTCCCGGCTGACTTACAGGAAATCATGGCCAAGCCGGAACTGGAGCGGACTGCACTGGAACATCAGTTAGCAGACCTCGTACAGCGGCAGGTGGACATCAGGCAGAGATCGGCTCTGGCATCTCTCAAGAAGAGTAAAAAGCCCAATGGGGAAAAATACAACGAGCTACTCAAAGAGCTGGCTGCGTTTGATAATCTGAAACCAAAGCCATTGCCGACCGGCATGAGTGTGACCGATTCACGCGGTGCAGTGCCAATCACAATGATCCCCGATGACCCGAACCACACGCCGATCGTCCCCGGCTTCCTGTCTCTGTTGAAGCCAGGCGAAGCGGAAATTGTTCCGATTTCAACGGCACCGCATTCTTCAGGCCGTCGCACGGCGCTGGCAAACTGGATGGTCGATCCTCAAAACCGCTTGACCACGCGTGTGATCACCAACCGCGTGTGGCAGTATCACTTTGGTACAGGCCTGGTTTCCACCGCAAATGACTTCGGCCATATGGGCGAAGCCCCCAGTCATCCTGAACTGTTGGACTGGCTCACGAGTTATTTTGTTGAGAACGGCTGGAGCATCAAAAATCTACACCGTCTGATCATGAATTCCTCGACCTATCGCCTGTCTGCCTTTCATTCTGCTGCAAAACAGGCGGAGCTCAAAGATCCGCAAAATCGTCTGCATTGGCGTGCCAATATTCGCCGATTGAATGCAGAGGACATTCGCGATTCCTCGCTGTTTCTCGCGGGAGAGCTCAACATGAAATTGGGAGGCCGCAGCGTCAGTGCGAATCAATCGCGCCGCAGTATCTACACCATTATGAAACGCAATGTGCAGGACCCGGTACTGGGAGCATTTGACTTACCAGGCGGGATTCAAAGCGTCGCGCAACGCGACGTCACGACCACAGCAACCCAGGCGCTGCTGATGATCAACGGCGATTGGTTCCTGAAACGCGCCCAGGCGATGGCCCGTTCTTTGAAGGAGAAATCATTTGCCAATGAACGCGAACTGCTGACGCATCTGTATAAAATGACCTATGGGAAAACGCCGGAACCAGCTCAAGTGGATCTCCTGGCTGGTTTCCTGGAAATGCAGGAACAACGTATCAAAGCCGAAGCAGACACTCAGGAAAAAACCTTTGTCGGGCAGATTACACAGCAGACCGACGAAGCCGTCAAACTGGGGAAAGGCTCCACCCTGAACAGCCTGCAGGTTGCCGCTTCAAAATCGCTGCCCGATCAGGATTTCACAATCGAAGCCTACGTGCAAATCGGCTCCATCTATGAAAATGCCGCCGTCAATACCATTGCTTCACAGTGGACGGGGAACAACAAACAGCGAGGCTGGTCGCTGGGTGTCACCAGCCAGAAGTCAGCCTACAAACCGCGGAATTTGATTCTGCAGTTGGTGGGTAACAACAAGGCGGGCAACCTGACGTATGAAGTGGTGCCCTCCAACCTGCACCTGGAATTAGACAAGCCTTATTATGTGGCCGCTTCGGTCAAAATTTCTGAAACCGGTGAATCTGGAATTCAGTTTTATGTCAAAGAACTTTTCTCAAAGAAACCATTACAGAGCGTTTCGGTCAAACATAATGTGATCAGCGACTACCGCCCTGAAAATGAATTCGTTCTGGGAGGCCGTGCTAAAACGTCCGGCAGTAAATGGAATGGTCTGCTTGATAACGTCAGGCTGTCCCGTGCGGCGTTGAGCCAGGATGAATTGTTGATCAATGATTCCGGAAAGAAACTCGCTTCGACCATCGCGTTCTGGCAATTCAATAAACAAAGTGGGCTGCTGAAAAACAGTCTGGCTGATACGTTGCACATTCTGCCTCCCTCAGAAACATCATTGGGAGCAAGTGGTGCACGGCATCAGGCATTGGCTGATTTATGTCACGTTTTCTTAAACTCCAATGAATTTCTGTACCTGGATTAATCCTTCGTGACTCACGAAAGCAATAACGGAAAGACAGACTTATGAGCAATCAATCCTCCCAGTCAGGTTCTGAATCAGCAATGAACCGACGCGAGTTGCTGTATCGGGCCGGTGCAGGCTTCGGTGGTCTTGCCTTGAATGCAATCATGGCACAAGAGGCAAATGCCGCGGTGAAGTCCAGCGTCAAGCCAATGTCGCCTTTGACTTCGAAGCAAACGCATTTTCCTGCGACCGCGAAAAGCGTCATCTTTCTGTTCATGGAAGGGGGGCCGAGCCATATTGACCTGTTCGATCCCAAACCGGAATTGCAAAAGCTGGCCGGGAAACCGCTGCCAGAAAGTTTTAAAAAACCGATTACCGCGATGGGCGAAGTCAATGCACCGCTGCTTCCCTCTCAGCGAAAATGGAAACAGCATGGGGAAGCAGGAACCTGGGTTTCCGATTGGCTGCCCCACACAGCCAAGTGTGCCGATGATATTGCCGTGCTACGAGGCTGCTGGACCAACGGCATCAACCATGCGGGCGGTGTCTGTCAAATGAATACGTGCATCCCCCTGGCGGGACGACCTTCCTTAGGTAGTTGGGTGACCTACGGTCTGGGGACGGAAAATGAAAGTCTGCCCGCATTCGTTGTCATCCAGGACAACAATGGTACGGTTGTGAATGGGCCTCGTAACTGGGGGACCGCATTTATCCCCGCCGTCTATCAGGGCACACGATTGAATTCGGGAAAAACACCCATTTCCAATCTCTATCGGCCCGATGGTGTTTTCGCAACCCAGGAATCAGGGAAGCTGGATCTGTTATCGACGTTAAATCAGCGTCATGCTCAGTCGCGAAAACAGCAGTCGGAACTGGCTGCCCGGATGGAGTCGTACGAATTGGCATTTCGCATGCAGGCCGCTGCTCCCGAAGCCGTCGATCTCACGCAGGAAACCAAAGAGACCTATGAAATGTACGGCATGGATCAGAAAGAAACCAAGGTCTATGGCACGAATTGTTTGCTGGCGCGCCGCATGGTCGAGCGGGGCGTGCGTTTTGTTCAACTTTATAGCGGTGCCGGCAGTAAATGGGATTCTCATTCCGGTATTGAAAAACGACACGCGGCGCTTTGTAAAGGGATGGATAAGTGCGTTGCCGGTCTGCTGACCGACCTCAAGCAGCGGGGGCTGCTGGATTCCACGCTGGTCGTCTGGGGCGGAGAGTTTGGTAGAACGCCGATGAGTGAAAAAGGCGATGGCCGCGATCACAACCCGACCGGGTTCACAATGTGGATGGCCGGTGGTGGCGTCAAAGGCGGCCAGACCATTGGGGGAACCGATGAGTTAGGCCTCTATGCGGTCGAAGACCGGATGCACGTCCGTGACATTCACACCAGTATCTATCATTTACTGGGCCTGAGTAATATGAAACTGGAATACCGTCATAAAGGAAGTCCCGAGCGACCCACTTTGAATGAGGGCGAATTCATGAAAAAACTGGTGACTGGCTAAGGTTGATTGTTCGTAAACCTAATTGTATCAGTGGTTTATGGGTGTGCTTCGGCATTGGTTCGCCCCCAGATCACTGTGTGAGCCTGTGTTTTTCGCACAAACCTGATCTTTTACTCTTTTTGCTTAATAAAACTCGTTTGAAAATCCTCTCTTGCACTTCGGTTTAAAACCGATACTATAATATATAAGCAACTCTTAGATATTAACGTATTATGAGTGCTATGTGCCCTCCATACATACTGTCCATCTACTGTGGATAGTCCTCACTTAAACTATTACCAAGAGAGTCTTCTTCTATGAACGGGCGACTTTTCCTGGCGTATGCATTTTCTGTTACATTTTGCTTGAGTTCAGCGCAAGCCGCAGATCCTGCCAAAAAAACAGCTTCGCTTTCTTTTGAAAATGACGTGCGCAAAATCCTGAAAGTTCACTGTTTGCACTGTCATGGTGAAAATGGCGAGAAAGAGGGTAGCCTCGACCTGCGTTTAAAACGCTTTATGGTGACAGGCGGCGATAGCGGGGCGGCCATCGTTCCCGGTAAAAGCGATCAAAGTGAATTAATCGCCCGCATTGTCGCGAAGGAAATGCCGCCTGAAGGCAAGCATATGCCTGAGGCAGAACTTGAGATCCTGAAACGCTGGGTCGATCAAGGGGCGCATACCCTGCGGCCTGAGCCGGAAAAAATCGCTGCTGATTATCTTGCTTCAGATGATCTGGCGTTCTGGTCATTTCAGCCGATTAAAAATGCTCCGGTTCCGCAAGTGAAACATCCGAAGCTCGTCCGCCAGCCTGTTGACGCGTTTCTGCTGGAAAAACTGGAAGCAAAGAATCTCAGCTATTCATCCCAGGCATCGAAAACGGCATTAGCACGCCGCGCCTTTTTTGACCTGATTGGCTTGCCTCCGACACCTGAAGAATTGAAACAGTTCCTCTCCGATCAAAGCCCTGATGCCTACGAAAAACTGATAGATCGGTTGTTGGCTTCTCAGCATTATGGCGAACGTTGGGGGCGTCACTGGTTGGATGTCGCCGGCTATGCAGACTCAGAAGGTTATAATAACAAAGACCAGGAACGTCCCTGGGCGTTTCGTTACCGAGATTATGTAATCCGCGCTTTCAATGACGACAAACCCTATGATCAATTCCTCCGCGAACAACTGGCGGGCGATGAAATGGTCAAGCCACCTTATCAAAATCTGAAGCCGGAAGATCTGGAAAAACTGGTTGCGACTGGCTTTTTGCGGATGGCGCCAGATGGAACGGGAAGCAACCCCGCAGAAAAAGAAGTCGCGAAGAATCAGGTCGTCATTGATACGGTCAATATCGTTTCTTCTTCGATCCTGGGAATGACGATCGCTTGTGCTCAGTGTCACGATCATAAGTACGATCCAATTCCTCAGAATGATTACTATCGTTTTCGTGCGATTTTTGAACCTGCGTTAGACTGGAAAAACTGGCGGGCACCGTCTTCCCGGCGGATTTCAATCATGTCAGACGCAGATCGAAAAATCGCGAATGAGTTTGAAGCAGAAGCCAAAAAAGTCTATGCCGAACGCACCAAGCTGAGCAACGAGTTCATCGACCGGACCCTGGAACGCGAGCTGCTGGATGTTCCGGAAGACAAGCGGGACGCGATGCGTACGGCTTATAAAACGACCGGAAAAAAACGAACCAAAGCGCAGACAGCAATGCTCAAAGAGTATCCTCGGATCAATCGGTTGTCTGCCGGTTCACTTTATCTGTATGACCGCACCTTGTACGAGCAATCTGCTAAGGCGACTCAGCAAGCCAAAGAACTGACTAAAACACTGGTCGAAAAAGTTAAGCAAGAAACGCTGGATAAAATCCCGGAAGCCCAACGGGCAAACGCGCTGGTAGCCCAAAAAGCAGATGCGAAAAAACGGACGGACGAACAGAAAAAAATCATTGCCGAATATCCGGCGCTGCTGGTCTCGACTTCAAATCTTGCCCAGTTTGATAAGGAGGGAGCCGCCCAGATTCAGCACTTGAAAAACGAAGCTAAGCGGTTAATCGGACTGAAGACGACAGCGATATTGAAGAAATATGCTGACGAAGCCGCCGCAATTCGGAGCAAAAAACCGAAAGAAGAATTCATTCGCGTTTTGACAGAAGTGCCCGGCAAAGTGCCGAAAACCTTTTTCTTCAGTCGGGGCGATTTCGAACAACCCCAGCACGAACTGTTTCCCGCTGGTTTGTCGGTGATTAAGTCCAACTTGGAGAAGCAGGTTGAAATCCCCGCTGCCAATCAGGACATTCCCACCACGGGGCGCCGTTTGGCTTATGCGAATTATATCACCAACGGCGAACATCCCCTGACAGCCCGTGTGATTGTGAACCGTCTCTGGCTGCACCACTTTGGCAAAGGGATTGTGGCATCCCCCACCGATTTTGGGAAGCTGGGAATTCCTCCAACACACTCGGAGCTATTAGACTGGTTGTCGCATGACTTCATGGCGCATGGCTGGAAAATCAAACGGTTGCATAAAATGCTGATGACTTCGACGGCTTATATGCAAAGTTCGCAGAGATCAGCCGAGTACGATGTGATCGACCCGGATAATTTGCTCTACGGTCATATGCCCGTACGGCGACTGGAAGCGGAAACGATTCGCGATTCGATTATCGCAGTCACCGGGAAACTCAAGTCAGACCTCTACGGTCAGCCGGTACCGGTGAAAGAGGACGAAGTCGGGCAAATCGTCGTTGGGATTTCTAACGTTGATTCCGCCGGCCGACAGAAGAAAAACCTCAAAATGGATGATCGCCAATTCCGTCGCAGTATCTATGTCGCCGTCAGCCGCAGTAAGCCTCTGGCGGTGCTTGATATGTTTGATGCGCCAAAAATGGAGCCGAACTGTGAAAAGCGTTCTTCTTCAACCGTCGCGCCACAATCTCTGTTGATGATGAACAGCGGTTTTATGGTGGCGCATGCCGAATATTTTGCAGAACGGCTGCAGAAAGAACGCGCAGGAAATAAACCAGAGCAGGTCAAACTGGCCTGGCTGCTCGCTTTTGGAAAAGAACCTTCTGCGGAAGAAGTGAAGCAGTCGGTCGAATTTATAGAGTCGCAGGTCCCTCAGTTCAAGACGACTGCCAAGGCTGCCGGAAAAACGCCCGATCAACTGGCGCTGGCCACCTTCTGTCAGGCGTTACTCAGCAGCAACGAGTTTCTGTATCTGGATTAGAGTCGACTTGCATTAAACCTACTTTTGTTTTTATTGACGCCTGGTATCAGAACGGTATCGCATTATGAATTATCAAAAACCTATTTCAGCCACCCATTCCCGCCGTCACTTTCTGGCGACCAGTTCCATGGGAATTGGTTCTGTGGCGTTGTCCTGGCTTTTGAATCAGGAACAGTTACAGGCCAAAAATCCCGTGGTGCGACCTGAACTGGAAAAGAAACATTTTGACCTGAAGTTGAAGCCGACGCATCATGCGCCTAAAGCAAAATCGATGATCTCAATGTTCATGCAGGGCGGCCCCAGCCATCTGGATATGTTCGACCCCAAACCAATGCTGCAGAAGTATGACGGCAAGAAATTTCCGGGCGACATCAAGTACGATAACGCTGCCCAGGCCAGTTCCACAGTACTTGGCAGTCCCTGGAAGTTCAGTAAGCATGGCGAATGTGGTACTGAGTTATCCGAGCTGCTGCCCGGTTTGAGTGAAGTCGTCGATGACATCGTGTTGATGCGATCCATGCACACGGATGTGAATAATCATGGTCAGTCGATTTATGCGATGCACAGTGGCCGCATCCTGCCTGGTCGCCCGACATTGGGAAGCTGGCTGACCTACGGACTGGGTTCCGAATCGGAAAATCTGCCCGCTTACATCGCGATGGTCGATCCGGGCGGGGCTCCCGTATTAGGCGTCGATAACTGGACCAATGGCTGGCTGCCTTCGCTCTATCAGGGAACTGTCATTCGTCCCAAAGAACCACGGATTCTGAATCTGAATGCACCCCCGCATCTCAGCGGAACAGCCCAGGAAAAATATCTCGATTTCTTGAGCAAACTGAATCAGAAACATCTCAACCAGCATCCGGGCGAAGACGATCTTTCTGCCCGCATCGCCAGCTATGAGTTAGCCGCCAAAATGCAGACCGCGGCGACCGAGGCATTGGACTTGAGTAAAGAAACCAAAGCCACTCAAGCCCTGTATGGTATCGACGTACCCGAATCAGCCGAGTTTGGTAAACGCTGCCTGATTTCCCGTCGCTTGATTGAACGCGGCGTCCGTTTTGTACAAATCATGACCGGCAATCAGCATTGGGACCACCATACCAGCATGCGAACTTCACTGCCCCGAACCTGTAAGCGGGTGGATGTGCCTTCCGCCGGACTGGTCAAAGACCTCAAACAACGCGGTTTATTGGACGAGACGCTCGTGCATTGGGGCGGCGAAATGGGGCGACTCCCTGTAATTCAGAATGATGCTGGTATGGCCAAGCAGGGCCGCGATCATAACACCTACGGCTTCAGTATGTGGCTGGCCGGTGGCGGTTTGAAATCAGGCATGACATACGGCGGCACTGATGAATTCGGGCACCGTGCTGTCGTAGACAAAGTCAGCCACAGTGATTATCACGCCACATTGATGTATCTATTTGGTATCGATGCAGAACGACTGACGTTCACTCGCAATGGTGCAGAGCAATCACTGATTGACAAACAAGTGAACCGTGTCGTGCATGAGATCATTGCCTGATTACGAGTCTGGTATATCGACAAATAAAAAAACGCCCTGCATTAACAGGGCGTTTTTTATTTCTATCGAGTACGGAGTCGAGATTATCTCGCAGGCACCGCGATCATATCGATTACCAGAATCCGATTTGGTACACCCACACCTTTCACCGTGGCTTTCGAAGCAGCCGGCGGGCGTTGAGGGTTATAAAATTCCTTGCGAATCGTGCCGAAGTCACCACTGATTTCATTCTCAGAAACATAGTAGGTGCCTTTGACGAGATGCTGCATATCACTTTTCGCTTCCCCGACAATGGTCTTCAACTGGTTAAACACACTGCGAATGCGGGCTGAATTGTTCGAAGGCTCTTGGGCCGTTATTCCCGAAACATAAATCCGGTCACTGACTTCAGCAATCGCTACGCGACTGTAAACTGCAGAGGCTTTCATGCCTGTGGGCGTTTTGTAAGTGACGGTCTCCGCCGGTCGGGTTGAGTTGGTCTCATCTGGCAGGGCGACGATCATTTCAATTTCAATCGGCAGCGAAGAATACCATTCAACGAGTGAGACAGGATGCTTCGTATCGTACGGGAAACAACCATCGATGACCTGACTGGCTACCGTAGCCTCCGACATCGGAGTCAGAAAGGCTTTGATCTGGATGATATTCTCCGGAGAACCTCCCAGGTACTTGATCGTTTGAAATAGTTCTTCCATCGTCTTTTTAGTGGACTCCGCCAGCGTGTCAGCTTTCACTGCCTGACCTGAGATGTAAGCGGTGCGCCCCGCCGGGAGTAAAGCAGCCCGGAAGCCGGAAACGTCGTCATTGAAAATTTGTGCTTGTGACAGTTTCTTATTTGAACCTGATACGGCGACGGCATCCATGGCGACCAATGCTTTGGGGTCAGACAGCTTTGTCACGACATAAGTGCACGCAGGCTGAGCTGGTAAATTTAGTTCTTTGATCAGCGCTTGCATCTCCTGGATCAGGTCTTCATGGGTGACATAGATATTCAATTTCACCAGTTGATTCAGGCTGCTGTCCACTTTTTCCAGAAGGTAATTCAAATTCTTGAGCACGAGCACACATTGATCGCTCGCATTTTCTGAAGTAATTCTACCCCCTTTGATATTTAAAGGCAGGATCTGAGATGTATGGGCCAAGACTTCGTTTTTGACAATGGTACAGAGCGAAGTGCCTGTTTTCGTCGAAGGTTTGTAATAAGAAACCTCCGCTGTGACCGTGCCTGTCATTGCCAAAAACAAAACAGCAAGCAGTGAATTTGTCAGAGTTTTCATAAAGGAATCAACCATTCTTAAAGGATCGGTTTTTGATTCATTCCGAAGTAACGCACTCAGGAATCTAAAACAATTATTTTACGCGCCAGAACTCATCAAAGAAATTGGCATCGACTACTTTCCCTGGATACTGGCTTCCAGCCGGTGTGCGTAAATCAATGATGGCCCAGTCGGGCAGCATCGGCACCTGGCGGGCGTTATTCAGATACGCATATTCGCGATAAGTAAAACCACTGTTGAGTACCACGTATTTCTTCGGATTCAATGGATTCGGGAAAATCAGAATCGGAGCATGGTGATCGGCAGGATATTGCTTATTGCCAACGGTAATCGTTTCCTTGGTCCATTGAATCGGTAACTTGTCCACAATCTTTTTGATGAGCTGATTACTTTGAGGATCACCCCACAACACCAGATTGCTGGCAGCGATTTCTTTGTCTGTAATCTTTGAGTCCTGCATCACGCGGGCATCGCCGCGAAACTGCTGACGCCAATGGACCATCGCGTGTTTCATTTCCGACTGGACCCACTTGTCGACGGTAGGCGAGGCACACGTTCCGGAAGGGGAGACGAAAAGAAACGAATCCATAAAGGCGTCGTCAATCGGTCCTTGCAGGTTGTGTTGCTTGACCAGTTGTCCCGCTGCATAAATCGCGGGTCCTAGCTCCCAGCCTGCATTGGTTTTGTGAAATGAAACATGCCACGAACGGTCTGATTGAGGACGCGGGGCTTCGAGTTTGACGCCATCTACTTGAACCACAACCGGGTGGGTCATATCCAGCGGCGATTCTCCGGCAGCCATGTTCAGAGTGAACCCGGTCACGTTATTGGTTTTGACTTCGACGCGATTCTGAGGAAGCAGACGGGCATCGATCTGTGCCTGGGTCCATTCTTCACCCATCGCGTCCAGCGTCACCCAGTTCATCCGATTGTACTTGAGTGTGTATGCCACCAGATGCACGGTGTGGGGAATGCGTTGACGACCCACCCGCGCGAGGGAGTCCATTTTGTCTTCGATGATGATTTTGGAATCGGGGTGAATCTTATGAGCCGTGTTAGGGCCGATAATGTGAACGAGATCAATGCCCACTTTAGCGAGTGCTTCTTCCATCACATCGGCCGCCTGTTTCTGTCGGTCGATTTCACCACTGTAAGCGATGGTCGGGCACTGAAAGAGATTGAGCGCGTATCCGGGGCAGTCATACATCTGCCATAATTTTTCTTCATACCAGGTCGGTTTCAGAGTTTCTTTTTGAAAGACATCCAGGAACAGCGGGGTTTCCGAGAAGCCGGCTCCGGGATTCGCAGCGAACCAGCGGTCGGAGTAATGTACGGCGAACTGCCAGCAGGCGGCGCCTCCCATCGAAAAGCCGCGGACGGAAACGCGATCTTCGTCGATCCGATAATGTTGTTTTGTCGCCTCTAGCGCTTCCAGCACATCGACTTCGCCGGCGAACTTGAAGGCGTTGGAATAACGGCCGTAGGGATGTAAAACGATGGTGTCGGCGGGAGTATACTGTCCGCGCGCGCGTTGCTGTTGGCTGATGAAGTTGCCTTCACTCAAACGTTCTCCTCTGCCGTGAAACCAGAGATCACACCGATACTGACTTTTACCCGAAAAGGTATAGCTGTCCGGAATCACCAGGCCGTAAGGCTGCACGGTCTGGTCGATCTTCGAGATATAACCCCGTACAACCAGTCCCGTCTGGCGTGTCCAGGGCGCGTCGCCTTTCAGCAGTTGGTCGGCCCGCTGTTGACCCTGTTCTAATAACTTGATCCCGTTGCCAATTTCACGCTCGTGAAAGAACTCCTGATATTCGAGCGCACACCGTATCGCCCGGTGATAGATTTCGACGTCAGGAATCAAGGACTTAATCCGCGCGTCTTTGCTCTTCTTTAATTGATCCAGCGATGACTTGAGCTTTGCCAGTCCCTGCTGAATGGCCTGCTTTTGCTGTGCGGGGACTTCCACTCCCAGCGCTGGTATCTTACGAACCGTATCGGGCACGTTGTCGGCGGGGCCATCGGCCAGCAGGCAGAGTGGGGAACAGACCGCACTCAGTATGAACACGATTGTCGTTTTGACAATAAATTTTCGTTGAAAAATCATAGGGGGGCTCTCGCAGGAAATCGGGTGGTTGGGAATGTTGTAACTTCTTAAGCAATGGTAACTAACAATGTTCATACTATCATGGCGCAATAGCGATGGTTTGAAAACTGTTGTGGTGCAGATATTCCTCGATCAAGCAAAGAGGCTGTTTTTCGGGATATTGGCATGGACGATTAAAAAACTGTTTGTTAGAACAGTGCCAAAGCTTGCCCCACAGTCTGGAACATTTCTTTATTGCCAGTGGAGTCAAACCATGTCCAACAACGTTTTCTCACTCTGTCTGATCTCAGTCTTTTCTCTTAGTCTCCTTACTTCCGGTTCTGCTGCAGAGACAAATCTAAAGGACACACCTGTAGCCAAGGTGCATACGCTCTCGCTTCCAGGAATGGAATTAAAGGGGGAGGAGATCGACTACAAAATTCAGGGTGATGGTAAGTACGACATCAGCTTACGTAGTCAGGCCATGCTTAAAATAGATGAAGTCGTGATCACTGCCGACTTTATTCACGGGGCTTATTCAAAAAAAGAGTCAATGGTTCTCGATCTTAAGGGAAACGTTCAAATTGTCAGCTATAGTGACAAACTGCGGGCGAATGCGATGGAAGCCAAATTTGAGTTCGGCCCGAAGTTGATCATGCTGAAAGGGGAAGCAAAACAGGAAGCACTGCTGGTCCGGTTCAATGGTTTGAAAGTTACCCACACGGAAGCGACTGAGATTCAAATTCAATTTACAGAACAAAATACGGTGTCAATCAAATCTCAGGGGCCAGTCGAAATCTCGGAACGGATGGCGACCAAAGAAGAGAATCTTTTTTTTAGTTACAGATCAAATTCACAGAACGGATCGCAGAACACCTTAGATGCAGACTTCTTAGGAGTTCCTGCAACTCCTAAATTTGAAATACCCCCTCAAATTAATACAGTACCTCAATTTTGACCAAACTCGTTTCCTGATCCCAATTCTAATTTCCTCCGCAGAAGTTAAAAAAGAACAGAAAATTGATGGTCACCAGTCAGGTCTGTGAAATGACCAGAGAGAACTACTATATCAATCTGGAAATGGAGTTTTGTGATGTTGGTACGCTATATCGCCGTACTGCTTTGTCTGGCTGGTATTCATGATCATTGCCAGGCGACTGACCCTGTTTTTAATACTGGTGAAAAGTCAAAAAGCGATGCGGTCCGCTTGACTGAAACAAAGACACTTCAGTTCGGTGCATTCTCAATGCAGGGAGAAGATCTGAGCGTGCGGGTCAAGGGGGCTAGCCAAAAAATAATCACACTTAGACGCGATGCACAGCTTTTATGTGGTCAAACACGGTTTTCGGCAGATCAGATTGAGGTGTTCTACAGTGATCAGCACGATTTGAGAATGAGTCTGGAAGGGAATGTCGAAATTGAAAACGAGCGAGATCAACTACGAATGTTTGCTCGGAATGCCATTCTGCTGAATCATGCTTTTGGGCGGTCGTTGAATCTCAACAGCCGGGATCGTGGGCATGTCACACTGCTGCGAACCAGTGATCAGAAAACGACTCAGATTGAAGCGTCCCAGATTCAACTCTCTTTCCCCGATCTACAGACACTGCGAATCACTCCCATTGATCAGGTTAGTATCAAAGAACGCCCAGCCAGATCAACCGATCTGGTGGAAATTGACTCCTCTACGCAGAGTGAGCTTGATTTTTTTGACGGGATTGCGATCACTGACGTCCAGATTCATTCGAAAAAAAGTCAAAACAGGACTCATTCGTTGCAAATGAAAGCTGAGAAACTGCAACTGCTTGAATAATCTCTGGCAATCTCAATCCGTTCAGAAGCTACAAATACGGGAAATTATCCCTGCGATTCTCTGCGCCAAAAACGGTATTGACCCGTTTTTCTGTTTACAATAAGCTTCCGATCCACATAACTCTCTCTCTCAAATCAAATCTCAATTCTCTTCAGGTTTTCTGCTTTGTCAGTTCTGGCAATGTTTGATTCCTCAGGTCGATTTCAGTGTTTTTACTGAAACAAGGGCAGGTTTTCTACAAACGCCTGGCTGCTTGATGATCAAATTGCGTCCGGAAACGATTTCAGTAGTAAAACAAACATTCTGAAAAGACTATTTTCTCACAAACGGGGTCGTGCTGTGAAGAACTCTGTCAATTTATTAATCGTGGTAATCATGCTGGCAGCCGGAATTTCGGGGTGTCAAAAGCTCAATTTGAATCCAGAAAACTGGTTGAGCCCAGCCAGCCTGCGTTCTCAAAGTCCAGACGAAGAAAGCTCTGAGACGGAAGACTTTGAGACGAAAGTGGATACACCCTTCATTGGGGATTACACCCAAATTGTGGGGAAAAACCTGATCGCGCTCCAAGGCGTGGGGCTGGTGACCGGATTGAATGGAACGGGCGGCAACCCTCCTCCTTCGGTTCACCGTGAAGCATTACTGCGTGAGATGCGTCGTCGGAATGTGAAAAATCCGAACCAGATCTTACGAAGTCCTTCTACGGCGCTCGTTATCGTAAAAGCATATCTGCCTCCTTTAATCGAAAAAGGAGAGACGTTTGATGTGGAAGTTTATCTGCCCGGCAATAGTGAAGCGACCAGCCTCGAAGGGGGTTGGTTAATGGAATCTTACCTGGCAGAACAGGCAATGATTCAGGGGCGCGGGCTCTTGAAAGGTCATATTCTCGCCAAGGCACAAGGTGCGATTTTGATTCCGCCGATCTCAGAGGAAGACCGTAAAAAAGCGACCGCCGGAATTTTGCGGCGTGGTCGAATTCTGTCAGGCGGTCTTTCGGTGACACCAGACAGGGATCTGGCCTTGTACCTGCGAAATGATTTCAAAAGTATTCGAAACTCGCAACGTATTGCTGATCGGATTGGCGGCCGTTTCTACCACTTTGACAAATATGGAATCGAAGAACCATTGGCAGAAGCCAAGACCGATAAAAAAGTCGTGTTAAAGCTCAAGCCTCGCTACAAACACAACGACTCACGCTATTTGCAGGTAGTGCGAAATATTGCGTTTCGTGAGACCGATGTCGCACAACGCGTGCGGATGCAGAAGCTGACTGAAGAAATCATGATGCCCGAACGAGCGGAAAAAGCATCGGTTCAATTGGAAGCGATCGGAAAAAAATCGATTCCGATTCTCAAAGCCGCCTTGAAAAGCCCGCTGTTGGAAGTCCGTTTTCATGCGGCTGTTGCGCTGGCTTATCTGGATGACGGGTCGGGTCTGAAAGATCTGGCTCAAGCTGTCAGAGAAGAACCGGCATTTCGAGTTTATGCATTGGCTGCGATGTCTGCCATCGATGAACCAGAGGCGCATCTCTATTTGCGGGACCTGATGAGTATGACCAGTGCTGAAACCCGTTATGGTGCCTTCCGTGCATTGTGGACACTGGATAAAAATGATCCTTTCATCAGAGGCGAAGACATGAATGGGCAGTTCCTGCTACATGTCTTACAAACCGAACTGGAAACCGTCGCGGATGCCGATCCGGATGCGAAAGAGGGAAGTCCTAAAAATGGCGGTCCGATGATTCACATCACACACCGCAAACACGCCGAAGTGGTACTCTTCGGCTCTGAACAGAAATTCCGGGTTCCGATTGCCGTTCGAGCGGGTGATGTGTTAGTAACCGGTGCACCGGGCAGTAGTGAGTTGGTCGTAAGTAAGTATGCGGTCGGGGAACCGGATCAGCGGAAGAAAGTTTCTAAAAATATCGCCGTGGTAATTCGAACCGCAGTCGAAATGGGCGCCAGTTATCCTGATATTGCGCAAATGATTTTACAGGCCAATCAACAGGGCAATGTCGAAGGACAAGTGGAAATCGATGCCTTGCCTGAAGGGGGCCGGATGTATTACCGTCCTCAGGCGAATGAATCTTTGATGGCTTTGAAATCGGGTGATATGAAATCCTCCAAACCAAAACCCAAAAAGGGTTCTCGTGTAGGAAATCAGAATATGGTTCCCAATATATTCCATACCGGAGCACCTCAGACGAAAGCCTCGAGAAGATCAGATGAGGAATTGGACGATGAGGAATTGGAAGAGACTGGTGGTAAAGGAAAAGCGACCTTATCTGACTACCGCAAGTCGAAATCATCTGACAAAGACGAAGATAAATTTATAAAGCAGACCACTTTTCAAAGCTTTTTCCGTTACTTTCAAAAATAATCTCCCTTAGAAATCATGCTTGATTCATGAGCTGATGCTGTTGAGTTGTCTCTGTCAATTTGAAGTCAGGCCCCCCAGTCTGTTTTCCCGTGTAAGGTTACGTGATGCTGAAATCATTGGAACTGTTCGGCTTTAAGAGTTTTGCCGACCGGACCATCTTTGAATTTTCGGAAGGCATCACTTGCGTTGTCGGGCCCAACGGAAGTGGTAAGAGCAACGTCGTAGATGGAATTAAATGGGTACTGGGCGACCAGAGCCCTAAAAGCCTGCGCGGCAAAGATATGACGGACGTGATCTTCAACGGGTCCAAAGGGCGCAAGCCGAATGCCTATGCTGAAGCCACGTTGACGTTTAACAACCAAAAAGGCTTCCTGGACATTGATGCGCCCCAGGTGCAGATTGGCCGCAGATTATGGAAGAACGGCGATTCCGAATATCTCCTCAACCGGAACACGGTGCGTCTGAAAGATATTCGTGATCTCTTTATGGGAACCGGAGCGGCGACATCCGCTTACAGTATCATTGAGCAGGGTCGCGTCGATCAGATTCTGCAGGCCAATGCCGCAACGCGTCGTGTTGTGTTTGAAGAAGCGGCGGGAATCAGCCGCTATAAATCCAGAAAAGTCGATGCAGAACGCAAGCTGGAGCGGGTCGGCCAGAATCTGCTCAGACTGACGGATATCGTCGATGAAGTGGAAGCCCAGTTGAATTCGACGCGCAGTCAGGCATCAAAGGCTGCGAAATTCCGCGAAGCATCGACCGAACTACGTAAGCTGTGGATGGGAATGGCGGCCGACGACTGGCGGCACTTAACCACGCAGCGCTCTGCCATTCAGGAAACCATCAATCAATTTCAAAAGCGAATCGACGAACTGAATGCCGATTATCAAACGTATGAAGAAAAATTATCTGCCATTGATGCCGAGGTCGCAGAAGTTGATGATCAATTAAGATCTGCCGAGAAAAAACTCGCTTCACATCGGGAAGGCATTGCCGGAAATCAAACGGCGATCGAACACCAGCTTGAACGGAAACAGGAATTCGAAACCGAGATCATCCGCTTGCGCAAACAACGAATCCTGATGACAAGAAGAACTTCGGAAATTCAAAAGGATCTTGAGGCAGTCACGAACGAGAAGAATCATTCCGAGTCCGAATTTCAGATTCAACGTCAGAAGCTGGAAGAAGCGCGTGCCAGGATCATAGCCGTCACCGAAGAATTAAATGCGGTCAATGAGCAAATTGAACAAAGACAACAGTTGGTCCATGAGTTAAACAAGAAATCCCTGACTCTGGATAATCGGGTGTTTTCCATTCAGACACAACTGGAAACCGTCAATGCTTCTAAAGAAAAAGCGAATGATCGGCGATTGCAGTTAGAAGCCAGAGTACAGGAAGCAGAGTCTGTTGTTGAGACCCGTAGCGCAGACTTTCGTATTGCCGGCGAGAAAGTGGCTGAGTTTGCACAAAGCCTGTCCAGTGTCGATGAAAAGCAACAGGCTTTGCTAAGTGAGCAGGACGAGAAAACACAACGACTTTCGGATCTGCGCGAAAAACGAAGTGCTGATCAGGCGCGAAAAAGCGTGCTGGAAGACCTGGAACGCCGCCAGGAAGGGGTCAGTATTGGCGTCAAGGAAATTTTAAATCGGGCGCAGACTTCAAATTATGCGCCTTGGAATACGATTCTCGGCAGCGTTGCCGACTTGCTGGATGTCGATCTTGAGCAGGCGGCACTTTTGGAAGTCGCTCTGGGAATTCGCTCTCAACTATTAGTGATCAGTGAATTCGATCCCCTCTATCAATTTCTGAGTGAAGGAAAATATTCGATTTCCGGTCGCGTCGGTTTTATTACGCGTCCTGCTCTTCCCACCGGGAAAGGTCCGTCGCTCCCCGCGATCAGCGGGTTTTCAGTGGAGGACGCTGGAGCAGTTACGGAGCCATTTTCTGCGGAAGCCAAGCAGATAACTTTAGATTTGTCGGCAGAGCGAGGCGTGATTTATCGCGCAGACAAGTTAGTCAATCTGTCAGAAGAGAATCAGTCTCTGGCAGAATTACTGCTCTCAGATACCTGGATCGTTGAATCATTTGAGACAGCCGTCAAACTGTCCCAGACGATCGGGCAAAATTGCCGCTTTGTGACATTGCAAGGGGAACTGGTCGAAGCGAATCAGTCGATCTTTGTCGGGGCGGTCCGTGGAGAATCTGCGATCTTCACTCGCCGAAGCGAATTAAGGAAATTGAAAAATGATCTGATCAGAATCGATCGGACATTGAATGATAATGAAACTTCGCTCGAAAAATTAGATTTATTATTATCAACGGTTGATGAGGAACGCCGCTCCTGGCAGGAACAGATGCAGCAAGCTTCAGAGACGCTCGCCACTGAAAAGGCGGCGAAGGTCGCGGCTGAGCACAAACTGGAGCAATTCACCGAAGAATTGACGACTGTCAGAAACGATCTGACAGACCTGGAACTCCATTCGCAGAAATTGCAGGCTGAAGCGGAAGTCGTAGTCGTTGAGAAACAGGAAATACAAAAAAAACTGGAAAGTCTGAATTCGATGATTCAGCAGGACGAATCTGTCTTACTCAACAAACAATGTGAAGTTCAGGAACTGAAAGAACAGCAAAACTCCAGACAACTGGAATTAGCAACCCACGAAGAACGTCTGGCTGGCATGGACCAGCGATTCAGCCGCCTGAAACAAGAATTCGAACAGCGAGAGCAGCAACAGGACGAATCCAGCCGACGTTTTGAATTATCGTTGGAAAAAAACTCGCAGATTAAACTGCATATTTTAAATACCCGCGCGGTCCTCGACGAACAATATTTGATTCAGGAAGCACTATTCCAGCAGGCTGGTTCTCTTTCCACGCTACGTGATGACAAACGACAGTTCAAAAAACAGTTAAGTTCCGAGGAAGCAGCGCTGCGTAAGGAACGCCGCGAACTGAGCGATAAAAAACACGAAGAAGAAATGAAAATCCGCGATATCGAACATCAGGTCAGCACACTGGCCGAACGAATTGAAGAAGAGTATCAACTTTCGCTCGAAGAGATTGTTTCGACGGGAGAATCGGTTCTCAAGCAATACCTGGAAGAGCAGGCTGAGGAAGAAGTCGTACAGAGCCATCCTGAGCACGAAGACGAAGCTGACACGCAGAGTGAAATCCTGGAACAGGAAAGCGAAGAGAACCAGGTTGATCTCTCATCAACCGCTGCTGAAAATGAAGACCGTGTAGAGATTGAACTGGTCGAGGATAGTTCGAATACTGCGGAACCAGGATTTAATATCAAACTTTATCTTGAGATCCGGCCCGAGATCGAAGCGCAGGTCAATCGTTTGCGGCGCAAAATTAAAATGATGGGCAGTATCAATTCAGACAGTCTGAAAGACCTGGATGAACTGGAATGCCGCTTTGAACACATGAAATCACAACTGGACGATCTGGCAGAAGCAAAAACTTCGTTAGAAGAAATCATTCGCCGGATCAATGTGGAGAGCCGACGATTATTTATCGATACCTTCGACGTGATCCGCATCCATTTTCAGGAAATATTCCGTAAGCTGTTTGGAGGTGGTGAAGCCGACATCATTCTGGAAGATTCTGATGATGTGCTGGAATGCGGAATTGAAATCGTGGCACGTCCACCCGGCAAAGAGTTGCGCGGGCTGACCTTACTGAGTGGTGGTGAAAAAACCTTAACCGCAGTTGCCTTGTTAATGTCAATCTTCCGTAGCCGTCCCAGCCCCTTTTGTATCTTGGACGAAGTTGATGCTGCGTTGGATGAAGCGAATGTTGAGCGTTACGCCGGGCTGATTGATGACTTCAAGGAGACCACGCAGTTCATTATGATCACGCACAATAAGCGGTCTATGACTGTTGGAAATGTCCTGTATGGAGTTACAATGGAGCAATCAGGAGTTTCCAAACGGATGTCGGTACGATTCGATGACATTCATGAAGATGGGAATTTCAAGCAGCCTTCATCCAGTGATGCTTCAGAAGCGGCGTGAGGGAAGCGCGGTTTACGATGTTGCGTTTCCAGGCAAGCGAAATCAACCACCAGACAGGCAATGCAGGTTCCGATGTCAGATTTGACACATTTTGATGAAGAAGGCGCCAGTCGCATGGTTGATGTTGGCGGTAAAGCAGTCACCGCGCGCACAGCCATCGCGGAATCTTTCGTCACGATGTTGCCGGCAACACAAAGACTGATTTTGGATCGTCAGATTTCCAAGGGAGATGTACTGGAAATCGCCCGTATTTCCGGCATCATGGCAACGAAAAAAACGGCAGATCTGATTCCGTTATGCCATCCCCTTAGTATTAATAGTGTGCGCCTCGATTTTGAGCCTCAGGATGAAACGAGAATCCGAATTGAATCGACGGTCAAAGTCGATGGCAAAACGGGCGTGGAAATGGAAGCGCTGACGGCGGTCAGTGTGGCCGCATTAACCATTTATGATATGTGCAAAGCCGTCGACCGTGGCATGAGTCTCGGACCGACCCGTCTCGTGGAAAAATCTGGTGGGAAAAGTGGCCATTATATTCGGAACGATGGCTGAATTTCCGGTTTCCCAACATCGCGCGAGATCATTGATTGCGCTGGTTTGGCGTGGATTTGATCCCGAATTTCATGAAAGATCAAATTCGCCCCATGAAATCGCAGAGGGGGCCCCTGTTTGCATTCCTATCTGTCGACAGAATGCGTACAATGGCTGCGAATCGTGACCTGGGATTACAGGTCATATGTTCCGTGTATTTTCAATAACCGACCGCCAGTCAAAAACTGGAAAATCGAATCGAGATTGTGGTGAGGCTGTAATGGGGGACCATCTTACGACACATGACCTGCTAGCACGTGTCGAAGAGTTAATTGGCGGTGAGCTGGAACAGGCAGAACGCGTATTTTTGAGCGAAGTCAGCTCGAAACACCCCTATGTTCATGATGTTTTACAGCATATCACTCGTTTTCAGGGAAAACGTCTGCGTCCGATCCTGCTGCTGCTTTCGGCGGCGGCAACGGGAGGCGTCAAAGACAGCCACTTCGTACTGGCGTCCGCGGTGGAAATGATTCATCTGGCGACCCTGGTGCATGATGATGTGCTGGATGATGCCTTAATCCGCCGGCATGTGGCGACGGTCAATTCCCGCTGGAATAATGAGACCAGTGTGCTGGTCGGCGATTTCTTATTCACACACGCGTTCCATTTAACCGCCAGCCTGGGTGATGCACGTGCCTGTCGTCTGATTGGTCGTGCCACGAATCTGGTTTGCGAAGGCGAATTGGCTCAGATTTATGAGCGTGGTAATCTGAATCTTTCAGAAGAACAATATTTACAGATCATCAATGGAAAAACGGCTGAGCTTTGTGCGATTAGTACGCAATTAGGGGCGATCTACTCTGGCGCGGACGAGAAAATTATTCAAGCCATGGATGATTATGGACGCGCTTTAGGCGTTGCATTCCAGATTACCGATGATTTGCTTGATTTGCTCGGCAATGAAGAACAAATGGGAAAATCTCTGGGTTCCGATTTGCAAAAAGAAAAGTTGACGCTCCCCCTGATCCGTCTGCTGGATCAGAGCAGTCAGGAAGACCAAACCGCGATTCTGGAACTCCTTTCTCAACCTGATCAACAAACAAGATCACGCCTCACCCAATTTATAAAAAATAGTGATGCCATTGAGTATGCAGGGAATCGTGCTCGTGATTTCGCGAAACAGGCCAGGGAAGCGCTCAAAGATTGCCCCGAATCACAAGCGAAACAGATTCTTGAAGAGTTGACAGAATTTGCCATCCAGAGAACGATCTAATATCATTATGGAGTAATCCAGTCTCAAGATTGCATTACTCCAATCGTAGGGAGAAGGGCGTCTCTTAATTTACTGCTGTGACCTATCGGATAAAGAGGCCAGAGAACATTGCTTAGCAATCCAATTTTCACCCGGGAAGCGTTAACGTCTCCTCGCCAGCTTCGCCACTACCTGATTCGTTCCGGTTACGTGGCTGCGGTCTTTATATTGATCTTCACTGCGGGCCAAACCATATTGGGAACCCAGCAAATTCAAACCACGACCATTGGGGAATTTGCCCGTCTGGGAAACCTGATTTTTCAGATGATCGCCTTCCTGCAATTGCTCCTGGTGCTGTTTTTTACACTCTTGTTTTCAGCGGGTAGTATCGCCCAGGAAAAAGACCGCGGGACGCTGATTCTGTTATTAATGACCGAACTCAAAGACCGCGAGCTGGTGAGTGGTAAAATCCAGTCCAGCCTGCTGATGGTGTATGTTCTGCTGGCTGCCTCCGTTCCGGTTTGCGTCTTCCTGTATATGTTGGGAGGCATCGAATTATCACAGATCATCTGGATGGAATTTCTGTGTCTGATGACAGTCTTCGCGACCGGGAGTTGGGCAGGCTTGGTTGCATTCTGGAGAGAAAAAACATTCCAGACGTTGGCCATCAGTGTGTTGGGAATGGTCGCCTTTCTGGGAGTGGTGGAGCTGATCGCCAGCTTTATTAGTGTACAATCCGGAGTCCGTCCCTGGGTTACCGGCTTAAATCCGTTCCGCTCACTGTATGAAATTCTGAATCCCCTCTCTCTGAGCACAGGGCTGCAAGCTGTCACAGTGAGTGCCTGGCCTTCACTGATCAGTCTTTTTGTATTGGGCATGGCGCTCAAAGCTTATACGATTCTCCGACTGCGGGTCTGGAATCCTTCACGCTCTGTCTATCAATCAACGTCCAAGAAGGAAAAAGAAGCGGTCATCACGAAAGAGAAGACGCGCCAAATCTGGTCGAATCCCGTTGTCTGGCGGGAAATCATGACGAAGGCTTACGGGCGAAAAGCCTTCGTGATTAAGCTGGCCTATTTTCTACTGGCTGCGTTTACCCTCTGGTCTGCTTCGACTTCGGATGCCGTTTCCGAGGGGACTTTATATCTCGGCGTGATTCCTCCGCAAGGGCTCGCTTTTGCCGGAATTGCCTGGTTGAGCCTGGTACTCGCGAACACACAGGCGGTCACATCAATTACGTCAGAAAAAGACAGCAAAACTCTGGAATTATTGCTGGTGACCGATATATCCGCCAAGGAATTTGTGTTGGGGAAATTGGGAGGCATTTTCTATAATACGAAGGAATTGATTCTGATTCCGATACTCATTTTGCTCTACCTGATCAGTCAGGGTGTTTTTTCAACCGAAGGTTTTGTATGTGCGCTGGTCGGCTTTTTATCGCTGATTATCTTTGCGGTCATACTCGGTTTACACATGGGGCTGACCTACGATAATAGTCGCTCTGCCATTGGCGCCAGCCTGGGGACCATGTTTTTCCTTTTCGTTGGGATCGGAATTTTCATGATTCTGCTGGTTCAGGCGCGATCTTCTTTTGCGTTGCAACTTCAAAGTTTTCTGGTATTTATTGTAGTGGGAAGTGCCGCCTTACATTCGGCTCTGACTCACCGCAATCCCTCCCGTGCGCTGGCAATTTCAGCCTGGTTGCTTCCCTTTCTGACATTTTATGCTATTACTTCCTTTTTACTGGGAGGAACACTGGGAGTTCTGATTACAATTCTGTTTGCTTATGGGCTCCCCGTTCTTGCTATGTATATTCCGGCAGTTTCTGAATTTGACGTTGCCTTAGGAAAAACCACTTTTGATAAAGGATAGAGTGGCTGCCCCTGATTCATGATGATCGCATTTATTGATACCCTTCCAATTTGGTTTCCAGGTTCATTGGCGCTGTTCGCCTTGACCTGTGCTTCCGGCTTCTTCTCGGGGAGCGAGACTGCGATCTTTTATCTCTCGCGGGATGACCTGAGACAGTTCAGCAAAGGCAAACCGAGCGAACAAATCGTCGCCGCCTTGGCTGCTGACGCCGATAGACTGCTGACGGCTGTCCTGTTCTGGAATTTGCTGATTAACCTCTCGTATTTTGCAGTCGCCGGAGTCATTGCCAAGCGGTTGGCAGACGAAGGGATGACGGCAGCAGCCGGCTTTTTCAGCGTCGGCAGTCTGCTGGCAATCATTCTGTTTGGTGAAGTTCTTCCCAAGAGCCTTTCGATTGTCTTCCGCAAAAAAATTGCAATCGCTGTGAGTTGGCCTTTGGCGATTTCTGTTCGAATTCTCGATCCTGTGATCCCGCTGCTGCAGAATATCAGTCGATTGATGCGGCGAACGTTCTGGCCTCAAATTCAAAAAGAATCTTATTTGCACTCTGAAGACCTGGAACGGGCCGTGGATGCCTCGGGAGCCAGTGAGGAAGTGATTCGCCATGAAAGGCAAATTCTGCATAACATTCTGGATCTTTCTGAAATGCTGGTAGAAGAGGCAATGCGTCCCAGGGGAACTTACCTGACGTTTAACATGCCTTTGAAACTGGAAGATCTGACGAAAATTACTCCCAACACAGATTACATCATCTTACGAAAACGTGAAAATAATTCAGATGAAATCAATCAGATCATCTCTCTGAATGAGTTGTCTTCATTCACCGAAAAGTCGATCAATGAAAGATCAAAGCGGATTATTCATGTGCCCTGGTGTGCCAATCTTTCTGATGTCTTTTCACGATTTCAGACGGAAGAATGTCGCTTTGCTTCGGTGGTTGATGAATATGGAGAGACGATCGGCATCGTCGCCTATGATGACATCATTGATACGATTCTCTCGCCTGAACCAAGTCGGGCAAAACGAATCTTGCGGCGTGAACCAGTCAGAGAAGTGGCACCAGGTGTTTATCATGTAGAAGGCATCACGACACTGCGTTATCTCTGTCGCAAATTACAGCAGGACTACGAAATTGCCGATGATGGCTTATTAACGGTCGCTGGAATGTTTCATGAAAAACTGGAGCGAATCCCTGAAGTGGGTGATCTGTGTGACTGGCAGGGATTTCAACTGGAAGTGATTGAGGTCCGCAAACTGGGACACTTAATTGCAGAACTCAAAAAAGTGGAACCCGTTGTCGATGAAGATCTGGCCGATCAATAGCGGGCGTTGATCCGCGCATGTATGAGCTTGTTGAGTTGAGCCTGTGATCGTAGCCTGTGATCGTAGTCTGTGATCGTAGTCTGTGATCGTAGTCTGTGATCGTAGTCTGCAAGACGGTCTACAGAATGTGTTTCGTCTATTTTCGCCGTTGTGTCATTAGCGTGTTCAATAGACTTTCCGCTGTCTCAAACACTTTCACATTGGCGGCAGCCTGATGCTTCAGGGTGGGCAGATCCGCGATTCCACTATTGATCAATGGACTGCTTTCTCCGGCTTCGCTTTCCGTTCCTGAAGCGACGTTGACTGCAATTTGTTCGACACGCTGACTCACGCGGTCAATACTTGATAAGGCAGTATTCATTGCCGAGGTCATAGAAGAAATCGCCATCAGAGACTCCAAGGTCAGTACGGATTCCGTTCGAAGTGAATCAGGCAGACAGCAGGAAAATCGCAGGCACCACATGCAATCATTGCCTGCTTAACTATAGCATATCATCGGAATCCGGGGCGAAAGCAAACAGGTGTCAGAGTTTCGCAAACAGGTAGATGCCAATATCGTCAAAGCTGTAGCGATTGTGATGGCTGTAGGGGAAATCATAATGAAATCGAATTTACTTCTTCCACATACCAGACATCAAGTAAAACGTGATAAAAGGCACGCTGATCGTCGTCAGTACAAAATGCCAAGGCCACGTTTGTGGGAAGACATAGGCTTTCAGGATAAATTGATCTATCAATATTGCGCCGCAAAAAGCCCACCCACTAAAGATAAATGCCAGCTGTTTCTTTTCTTTTAGTTCGTCAGGCGAATATTCGCTGCCCGGTTTAGGCGATTTTCGTTGTCTGGCTTTTTTCTCAGACTTGGCACTTTTGGCAGATTGCCTGGAAGCGCCATCGGCGGCATTTGTTTCCGTTTCCTGAGCATCGTCTGCATCGCGCATTTCTGCTGCAGCATAATATTTCGCGATTCCCTGGCTGATGGAACGGGGCGTTGCCAGTACCCAACGAGAGGGAACCTGATAACGCATACGCAGTTCATCTTCCAATTCGTGTGTCGGTTGATCCGCACACGCGACCAGCAAGACGTCATCATCGATGAATAAGGGGAGAATCGTATTTCGTTTGGCAACCTGTTGTGGTAACTGATCCAAAATGCTGTCGTCAGGGATCGTCTCTTCTAAGTCAATGTAAGGCATGCCTTGGGAGCGGGCGAGGGCCTGAGTCGCGATTTCCGCATTCGCAAAACGCATTTGGACGACGGCATCGCGAATCGACAAGCCGCGTTTTTCCGCAAACTCGACTAACTCTTTTGCCTGCGCTTTATCGATCTGTCCTTGTTCGATGAGGATTTGCTCGACCGACTGGGGCCCCGTTCCTTCTTCGTCGTCAAATTCCCGTCCCAGACTCTCATCATACTCTCTTTTACGTTCCGGGTCAGTCAGACAGAGCATGGCTTTTGCTAACTCATTCAGCAATTCCTGAGACTCGTTTGAATATTTTCCGGAAGCATATTTTCGAACGTGCGTATTTAATTTCTTATAATGCGCACGAATTTTTTCCTCATCGTCTTCGAATTTGACCAATCGCAGTAAGTCATAGTGATGTGGAGGACGCTCCCCTTCCGGTATTCCCAGCCAATCCTTATAGACGTCTATTCCCACTTCAGAGGACTCCTTGCTCTTAGATAAAAAATGAAGTGTCTGGTATCAACTTGATATTACGATCAATCCGTTTTCTTGTCGCGTCTCCCAGCTCCTTCGGATCCAGTAGCATACTGGGCGTGACGCTATGCTTAAGCGAGACGCGGTCTCGATACGAAGCATCGTCGTTAGATGCTGCATTATTCTACCAGGTAATCTTTGGCAAGAACTTCAAATCGATCCACGCCCTCTTTATCCAGCCCGGAATCGCGGACGATTTCAGTGGCAGATTCATTGTTACCCGTTAATTCCCGAGCCGAGGCATGAATTCGACCATTGGCATCGTAGCGATACGTCACTTCGACAGGCGATCCTTTCGGCAGATTGGGAGGTAAAGTTAAAATGCGGAAATCACCAATGGTAGAACAGGCATCAGGATCACCGGCCTCTCCTTCCAGAATCACGACATGGATTCTTTGCTGATTGTCTGACGTGGTCACAAATTTCTGGCTGACACTGGCGGGGATCTGAGTGTTTCGCTTAATCATGATATGATTAATTTTGCGAGTGCGATCATTGGGATCCGTGATTTTTACACCCAGTGAGTGCGAGTTTACATCGGCAGTGCTGACGTTGCGCAATCTTTTGATCACTGTCTGGGCCATGCGGCTCTCTCCACCGGTTGCCCGGGCTTCAAGAATCGCAGCGTGAATCGCGGCACCCTGTGCGACTGCCTCTTCCGGGTTCATCGTGCGGGAAGGTTCACGTCCACAGACATTCTTCAACATTTCTTCTACGACAGGCATCAATGTAGAACCACCGACCAGCACAACATCGTCAAGTTGGCCTTTTACCACGCCCGCCTGCTGCATTACCAGTTCAGTGGTATCGCGGGTTCTTTGCAGCAAGTCTGCTGTCATTCGCTCGAAGTCACCACGTGTTAATGCGACCGTTAATGTGTTGCCTTTGTGATAAATTGATACGGGAGTTTGAGCTTTCTGGCTTAACTCGCGTTTCGCATCTTCACATTCCTGCACACAGGTCCGCATCGTGACAGGGTCTTCGCGCGGGTCACTGCCGAATTTCTTTTTGAATTGTTCTGCGACATGATCGACAATGCGTTGACTCCAGTCGAGTCCCCCGAGCATTACGTCACCATCGGTGGCAAGCACACGGAATTGCGTAGGCGAATAACGTACAACGGTCACGTCAAACGTACCACCACCCAGGTCATAAACTAAAATCGTTCGCTCGCCGTCGGGCATCGCGTCGGGATTGCCTAATTCATCCCGTTTCCAGGCATAAGCCAGGGTTGCCGCTGTGGGCTCATTGATAATATCGATCACATTCAAACCGGCAATACGCCCGGCGTCCTGCGTTGATTTACGACGTACATCATTGAAGTAATAAGGCACGGTAATCACAGCATTGGCGATCGGCCCGATTTCCTTTTCCGCATCCTGCTTCATTTTTTTCAAAACTAAAGCGGAAAGGAATTCGGCTGTCAGCTTTTTTTCCTGGTAGACCACATAAAAGTTGTCGTCTCCCATGTGTCTTTTGACCGCTTCAACGATGCGAGAGGGATCATCCTCAATGGCTGTTCGTTCAAAAGAGGGGCCAACAACAACGCGGCCTTCTTCTCCCAGTAAAACAACAGAAGGTGTAATCGATCGCCCATCTGTATTCTTCAGGGAGATAGGTTGACCTTCACTGTTAAGTTGTGCAATTGATGAGTACGTTGTTCCCAAATCAATGCCAACAGTATGACCTTCAACAAACTTCATAGTGCTACCTTAATTTCATTAATCAAGCTGGTTCATCATGGATCAGGACGTTAGAGCGGAAGTAAGTGAATCAGGAAACAAATCAGAAGAGTTTCCTCCTCGTTTCTCATGATTCCGTAATCGAGATTTGTATTACCAGTTTATCTGTGTGCCGACTTAACTCACCTATTCTGCCACTGATGTGGTGGGGAATCAAGGACTTGATTGGTGGGAAACCAAAAACTGGCAAAGTCTTAACGATCTGGAGTCCTCATTTGTGCGCATCAACGAAGTGCACCATTACGGCCGTCATATTCGATGCAATTGATACATTCCTTCTGAAGCGACTCGTCAAATTATATCGGATTCCGCTTCAAAATACACAGTACTCAACAGCGCAAATTCAGGATTTGTGCTCTCTCTCTTTTATCGCTGTGCGGCTGGGGGAAGCGGAATTCGCGTGAGGGTTGGCTCACAGGTAATTTCACTCTACAATCTAGTTCACCGTCAAAGTTTTATACCAGGGCCGCCCGCTTACCGCAGCAATACGAAACGCAGGAAAACGCAACACAGGGAACTACTTACCCTTTGGGCTGCCGGTAACCTGAACTGGTAACCTGAAAATGACATATTGCGTATAAAACAACGTAAAAAACAAGCACCCCGATCTCATATCCGGAAAAGCTCATACGATGAACCAACAGTCCCCTTCATCAGATTCCCAGCAGGCAATTGAAATCGCCCGCACTGCCGTTACGGAAAAACAGCTTTCTGAATCCGCCCTCACCAATTTGCAGCGATGGCTTACTGAACCTCAGTATGCTGCTTACCTGCCGGCGCTGCTCAAGCTGATTGCAGACAAAGAATTTGGAACGTTGGATACGTATTTTTGGGAAGTGATCCCTTTCGGGACCGGAGGCCGTCGTGGGTTAATGAGCGATTTCGGGTCAGCCACGATTAATGAAAGAACGATAGCCGAGTCCGCACATGGTCTGGCTGTCTACTTTAAAAAATCCGCTGGTGCCCAGACCGGCAAAGCAGCTATTGCCCATGATTCGCGTATCAACTCAGTCCGATTTGCCCGGATTGCAGCGACCGTGATGGCGGCTCACGGCTTGACCGTTTACTTTTACAAAACGCCCCGATCCACGCCCGAGCTTTCTTTTGCTGTCAGGCACCTTGGCTGTGATGTGGGGGCCATGATCACAGCTTCGCATAATCCTCCTTCTGACAACGGCTTTAAAGCATATTGGTCTACCGGAGGCCAGGTCCTGCCGCCACATGACCAAGGCATTATTGATGAAGTCTATCAAGCTGCCGAAATTCCCACTGTCGACTTCGATCAGGCTGTTGAACAAGGCTTAATCAAATTCATCGACGAAGACGTGGCCAGCGAATATCGCAGTTCCGTCGCAGCTCACAGCCATTCCACTTGCCGAGATTTGAAAGGGTTATTTACACCCCTGCACGGTGTGGGAGAGACTTCCGTTTATCATGTGTTACAACAGGTGGGGTTTAACGAAGTCGATCGTTTTGAGCCTCAGTGCGCACAGGATGGTAATTTCCCCAATGTGCCCGATCACTTGCCCAACCCGGAACGGACGGAAGTCTATCAACCGGCCATCGAATTGGCCAAACAGACAGGGGCAGAAATCATTCTGGCCAGCGACCCTGACGCTGACCGAATGGGCGTTTGTGCGAAGAATAATGCGGGCGAATTTATGCATCTCACGGGTAATCAGGTGGGCGCTTTACTGGCCGATTATGTGCTCCGCAAACGGCAGGAAAACGGAACGCTGACTCCACAGCATTATGTGGTTGAGACGATTGTGACGACGCCGCTCATTGCTGAGATCGCGCGCAAAGCGAACGTGCGTATTATCAATGATCTGCTGGTCGGGTTTAAATACATTGCCGAAACAATGGATGCAGAAGGCCCGGATGAATTTGTCTTTGGCACGGAAGAGTCCCTGGGATATCTGGCTGGTGTTTATTGCCGGGACAAAGATGCAGCCATTGCAGCACTTTGGGCCTGCGAACTGGCGGCGGAATTGAAAAAAGAGGGAAAAACGTTACTGAACCGACTCGATGAGCTCTATCTCGTACACGGATATCATTTGGAAGGGCAAGTTTCTAAAACCTGTAAAGGATCGCAGGGAAATGAACAAATCAAACAATTGATGAAAGCATTCCGGAACACGCCCCCGCAAAAACTGGGAAATCTCACTTTTACCCTGGTGCGCGACTATCAAAACCTTGAAATTCGGGCATTGCCGGAAAATACCCCCTCCGAGACCTTTTCGAAACCTCAGGGAAATGTTCTGATGTTTGAAGCGAAGGACGCAGGTTCTTCTTTGACTGTACAACTGGGTGTGCGACCTTCCGGTACGGAGCCTAAGATTAAGTTCTATTATTTTGCACAGGCAAAGGTAGCCGATCCTGCTCAACTCGCAAACACAAAAAACGAGGCGCAATCGACCATTGAAGGCTTTAAATCGTCTTTAATGGACTGGATCGATCAAACTCTACAAACAAGTTAATTTCACTTACCAGAACAACTCAGGATAAAATTTCGACTCAATCAGGAATCTTGATTGTGTCGTGTTGGCATGAACCTACAATAATAAACGTGGTTGATTTCATTCTGTGACCAGGGGATTCGTTACAATTCCGCACAGAAATCATGATCGAATGAAATCAGCAATGGAATTTGCGCAGCCACGCGTCGAGCAGTCTGAAATTAGTCTGCGCCTACCTACCTCATATATCATCAGCGATTCCAATTGAATCTAGTTTTATCAGTTTTCAGGCAATATCATGACGAAACAACGTATCGGGATTTGGATCATCGGAGCATGGGGCGGAGTCTCAACGACAGCCGCCGTCGGTTTAACAGCGCTGCAGAAAGGGCTCTCGGGTGCCAGCGGGCTCGTTTCGGAAAATCCTTATTTTGAGAAGCTGGATCTGGCAGGCTGGGATCAACTGGTGATTGGCGGACATGAGATCCGTGAAACTTCCTTTGTGGACGCCGCCCAACATTTCAGCGAAACTTCCGGGGTGTTTCATCCGGCACTGTTACAGGCTGTCGAGCCGGAACTCAAAGCCTTTGATGAAAACGTCAAGCCGGGCACGCTGATTCATGTCGGTGATACGATTCGTTCTCTGGCCGGGGACGCAGTAAAACAATTTGATGAAGAATCTCTGCAGGAAACCATTGCGCGTCTCTCAGGAGACCTGACCGCATTTCAGAAACAGCATGACCTGGCACATGTGATTGTCGTCAATCTGGCTTCGACGGAACCGCCTGTCGCCGAAGCTGCCAAAACATTGACTCTGGCAGAATTGAAAGCGGCTTTGACTTCAGCAGACGTCTCACCGGTTCCTGCCAGTACGATCTATGCGATTGCCGCCATCAATGCCGGCTGCTCGCATCTCAACTTTACGCCTTCCGCAGGTACTGACCTGCCGGCTCTGGTCGAACTGGCCGAAGAAAAGCAAGTGTTGCACGCGGGCCGCGATGGGAAAACGGGGGAGACATTAATGAAAAGTGTGCTGGCCCCGATGTTTGCTCACCGCAATCTGAACGTCATGAGTTGGGTAGGGCACAATATTTTTGGAAACCTGGACGGCAAAGTCCTTGATGATCCGATCAATAAATCAAACAAGGTCCATTCCAAAGATCATCTGTTGACAGAAATTCTTGGTTACAAGCCACAGACACTGGTCTCAATTGAATATATTGAATCGATGGGAGACTGGAAAACGGCCTGGGATCACATTCATTTTAAAGGGTTCCTGGATACGAAAATGTCCCTGCAGTTTACCTGGCAGGGCACGGATTCCATTTTGGCAGCGCCCCTGGTGCTCGATCTGGTTCGATTTACTGAGCGGGAGTGGCGACGCGGCAATCGATCGGGCGTGATGACGCATTTAAGTTCCTTCTTTAAAAGCCCGATGCAGGCCACCACGCCGGAATTTGAACGGCAGTACCAGCAACTTGAGGAATGGGCGGACAACGTCTCCGAAGAAACATCATCATGAAAAAGTGGCTCGCGTATTTTCAATTGATGCGACTGCCGGCTGTTTTTACAGCGATGTCGGATATCATTCTCGGGTATTTGTTGACGCATAACTCATTCGAGCTGCCTGTCCAATTTGCATTACTGCTGGTGACGTCAGCCTGCCTGTATCTCTCAGGCATGGTGTTCAATGATGTCTTCGACCGCAAGGTTGATGCCGAGGAACGACCTTCGCGGCCCATTCCTTCCGGACGTATTTCCACTCAGAATGCGGCCGTCCTGGGCGGCTTACTCATGCTGGCGGGAGTCGGTGCCGCGCAAACGGTTGGCAAACAGAGTCTGATCGTCGCCGGTTTGCTGGTTGTTGCCATTCTGGGTTATGACACGATTCTGAAAAAAACGTTTCTGGGCCCGGTGATGATGGGAATTTGTCGATTCCTGAATGTCATGTTGGGCGCCAGCGCCGTGGCGCGTGAAATTAATCTCTGGGTCAAACCACAATTACGGATTGCCGCAGCCTTAGGCTTGTTTATCATCGGGCTTACCTGGTTTGCAAGAATGGAAGCGAAACAAAGTCACCGCGGGCATTTGATCTGCGGCGCTTTGGTGATTAATGCCGGGTTGGGCGCATTGGTCTGGATGCTGGCCACCTATCCCTGGCCTCGCGAACTCAATCTAAACATGGTGCTGGCAGCAATCGGTGTCGTGGTGTTGACCATTGATCGTCGTCTCGTCCAGGCGATTTTGAATCCGGTTCCTCAAAATGTTCAAATCGCAGTCAAAACCATGCTCGCCTCCTACGTGATGTTGAATGCGATCATGGTTTTTGTCTGGACTGCCAATCCTCAATATGCAATTGTGACTGCGGCTTTGCTGCTTCCCACGATTATTCTATCGCGTTGGATGTCGGTCACATAATCCAGCCGAGCTTGCTGCTCAGGGCTACATTGCAGATTGAAATCCCATTACCTGATAGCGAGCCAGTTCCATGGCGTCCGTGAGTTTGATGGCACAAATGCCTTCGTAAGAGAGCATCACTTTTCGTGATCCCAGGGAGTCAGGTGAATCTCGTTCAAACAAGACGATCCCGTTCGAAAGCAAAAAGTTCTTAAACGGAACGGTTTCCTGAAACGAGGTGACCACAATTCCCTTCTTGGGGATGCTGTCCGGCCAATTTTCCAAAATAGAACGCCAACCTTCTGCGCTTTCCATAATATCTCTCTTTAGTGATTGATCGGTGAAAGAACTCATTTACAACGCGAAAGATACGTCTTCAGAATCAATTGGGCAAGAGGAACCTTTCAGTCCGCGGAAAGGGACTCTGATTATTGCCCGGAGGTGATTCCCGATAGTGTAAATATATTCGTTGCTCAGGGAGTCGCAAAGTTCCCTGAACAGCTCGAGATTATGCTGTGCATCGTTGGTTTGGGTCGGGGGAGCCTGCTATGATTTGGCAGCACGTGCTGTGCATGTGTCTTCAAAATGGATGATCCTTTCAGAGAATCGCTTTCCTTGAACCAAAAACGAGAACCAGCCGCGATATCTTTTGGCGAATTTGTGGCAATGATGGCGATGATGCAATCGTTGGTGGCATTGTCCATTGATGCGATGCTGCCTGCTTTGACTGAAATTGGTCAGGATCTGGGGGCAAAAGAAGTCAATGACAGTCAATTGATTGTCTCAGTCTTATTTCTGGGGCTGGCCTTCGGGCAGGGAGTTTACGGTCCCTTATCTGATACGATGGGGCGGAAGCCGGCGATTTATCTGGGGTTCAGCCTGTTTCTGACGGGCTGTTTGTTCTCCCTGTTTTCAACAGATTTCAGGATCATGCTCGGCGGTCGGTTTCTCCAGGGACTGGGATTGGCGGCGCCACGGTGTGTGATCGTGGCGATTATCCGCGATCAGTATGCAGGCCCCGCGATGGCACGGGTGATGTCGTTTGTGATGACGATATTTATTTTCGTGCCTGCGATTGCTCCCACTTTAGGACAGGGCATTTTGCTGGTCGCGCATTGGCGGGCTATCTTTGCTACGCTCTTAGGCTGTGGTGTGCTGACGCTGATCTGGTTTGCGTTCCGCTTGCCTGAGACGCTGGCCGCGGATGATCGCATTCCGTTTTCTTTTACGCGAATCAAACGGGCGATTTTTGAAGTCTGCTCGCATCGGGTTTCTCTGGGGTATACGATTTCGCTGGGCCTGATCTCGAGTGCCTTTCTGGGATATTTGAGCTCGGCGCAACAGATCTTTCAAAAACAGTATCAACTGGGCACCCTGTTTCCACTTTACTTTGCGATTCTGGCGCTTTGCATTGGCAGTGCCTCGTTTGTGAATGGCAGGCTCGTGATGCGGTTCGGCATGCAGGTGCCTTCGCGCTGGTCGAAACGCATTTCTACTGTGATCTCCCTGTTGTTTTTCCTGTATGTCTTATCGGTGGGTGGTCAGCCTCCTTTGTGGGCCATGATGTTGTATATGATGGCCATTCTGTTTTGCTTCGGAATTATGTACGGAAATTTAAACGCAATGGCGATGGAGCCGCTCGGGCATATTGCCGGGGTCGGGTCGGCTGTGATGGGGGCGCTTTCGACTTTGATTTCCGTGCCTTGCGGCATTCTGATCGGACACAGTTACAACGGTACGGTGATTCCCGTGATTAGTGGGTTTGCCATCTCTGGAGTGCTGATCGTGGTCGTCATGCACTGGGTAGAATCAGGAAGTGCAAGCACGATTTCGGGAGAAGAGAATTCAGATTGATACGAAGCCCGAACTGTGCGCGGTAAATGAAATAACAACAGTGGAGACCGGTTAAATTACGCCGGCGTTTATGATATAGTAGAAGCTTCTTTTTAGAGAAATTGATCGGCAAGTCATTCTCTATCTTTATTGTTCTTCTTGATCAGAATTGTACTTGATCAGATTTGTACTGGCAGCATGAATGTCCGGGATTTGTAATGGGGTATCTATTCAAGCAACAGGAGTCATTGGCGAAGGGAGTTCGCCGGATTGCGCAAGAGCAATTGAATCAGGCGATGTCTGTGTTGCAGAACCCGGAACGAGACCGTCATCAAGCCGTTCATGAGGTTCGAAAACAGTTCAAGAAATTGCGCGGTCTGATTCGGCTGGTGCGTGCGGGGCTGGGGGATTCGTATTCGGGGATCAATGCTTATTACCGTGATGCGGGGCGGCGTTTATCTCGCGTCCGAGATGCCGAGTCTATGCTGGAGTCACTCAGAAAACTACGGGAACGTTTTTCGGACACCGCTGATGAAGCAATGTTTTCGGAATTCGAAACAAGGCTGCTCGATCGCAAGCAGCGCATTGTAGAAGAATGGGTTGACCTGGATCTTGAATTAGAAAATCTGTCTCAGCAACTTAAAGAAGCCCATCGTAATGTCGAAAACTGGAAGATCAGGGGGAAGGCGGGCAAGGTCATCCGCGTCGGTTTACAACAAACCTATCAGCGTGGCGCGAAGGCGTTAAAAGCACTGCATCACTGCCCGAATGATGAACTATTACACGAATGTCGCAAACGCAGCAAATATCATCTTTACCACATGAGACTACTTTGCGATATTTGGAAACCCATTCTTGCAGCCCGGATCGCTGAGCTGGATCATTTAAACGATTTGCTGGGGGACGATCATGATCTGGCGGTGATGACGGAACTCATTCAGAGTGAAGCAGAAACACTTGGGGCATCTGCTGACATAAACCGGCTCCAGACACTGATTGACCAGCAGCGGCAGGAGTTTCAATCGGCGGCTTTCAAGCTGGCTGATCGTATTTATGCAGAGGATCCGCAGGCATTTGCCCGCCGCATGAAAGACTACTGGAAACTTTGGCGCGAGAAAATTTCCTGCTAATCGTGTCTCGGTTTCCAGGTCATTTTGAGGCAGTTCTTGTATCCGGCCGCGTTTCAGAGTACAGTAATTTCAGCAGTCAAATTCGTATTTCCAGAGCAGCATCTTGCGTTAAGGTGTCATGCAGTATCATGACGATTGCAATCGGGGGTCATTATGGATTCAACGGAGCACGAACAGCCACAAGCAACTCAACCGCAGACGGACTCGCAGGTGAAGCCAAATCGAACGCCGCTGATCGTCAGAGGGTTGGTGATCATACTGCTGATCGTTGTGTTGATTGGAATCTATTCTGAGCAGATTTTTCAACCAAACCAGATTGAGGAATCGTTCAAGGACGATTTACAGAAGCTGGGGCTGGCTTATCACGAATTTCATCGCGTTCAAAAACATTCTCCTGCCAGCATGGATGAGCTACGAGACTTCTTAAACAACCCACCGCCGCCACCCAGGCCAACGGGGATTGTGCCTCCCGATCCGGTCGCAGTCATCAATTTGCCTGCCTCGTTAGAAGAAATGATTCGGGGAGGTCAGATGGTCGTGATCTGGAAGGCCGTGCTAACCGATTCCGGACAGGAAAATGACAAATATCTGCTCGCGTATACTTCGGATGTCGCCACCAATGGTGGTTTTGCTTTGACGGCGGCAGGTCGCGCGCTGGAATTATCAGCAGACGCATTCAAACAGTATCCGTTAGTTACAACCGAAGCAGAAACGACAGACCAGACAGAAGCAAAGCCGGATGCACCGGCGGCAGACCAGGAAGAATAATCTGAGTGTTTTATTCTGTTTCCGGAATCCGAAGCAGCGAGATCAGCAGCCCGCGTTTTTGTCCTTGAACTTCTGCGATTTCGGGTAAGTGCCCACAGACTTCAAAGCCGAATTTCTCATTCAGATGCCGCGTCCCTTCGTTGTGATCGAAGTGCATCCCGACCAGCGTTGTGATTCCCAAGTCAGGGCAGGCGTCAATCATCTTCTGTAACAGGAACGTACCCAGCCCCTGTTTCTGATGTGAATTCGATAGATACAGGCTGACTTCTGCCGTCTTGTCATATGCGGGGCGACCAGCATAGAACGAAGTTACATAAATGCAGCCGACGATCTGGCTGTCTACATCTTCGGCAACCCAGATCGGCCGCTTTCCCGGCGAGAACTGTTGAAACCATTGTTGCCGATCAGCGACCGTAATGGGTCTGGTATCCGCGGTCGCTGTGCCGGCGGGGATTGACTGATTATAAATCTCCACGATGGCCGGCAGATCGGCCGTCGTGGCATCGCGGGTTGTGAGCATCGTTTTTTCTGTTCTACTTAACCTGCTCCAGCATTTTGCGGGCCGCCTGACCCAGCATGACGGTATCTACACCAGCGGTGATCAGAGTATAGCCCTGCTTGATATAGGGTTTGACGGCGTCGGCTGTTACGCCAAAAATGCCGAGCGGAATGTTATTTTTTTGACAGACTTCGGTCACGTGTTGGATTGCGCCAGTGACTTCGGGGTGATCAATTTCTCCGATGCGTTTCAGGCTGGCAGAAAGATCGTAGGGTCCAATCAGAACGGCATCGACGCCGGGAACTTTCACGATCTGTTCGATTGAATTCACCGCGTCAATATGCTCGGCCTGGACGACGACTGTGATTTCTTCGTTCGCTTTTGCCAGATAGTCATCAAAGGCAAAGCCGTAACCGTGTGCGCGGCCCAGACCGACGCCTCGGGTTCCCTCGGGGGAATAGCGGGACCAGGAAACAATGTTTGCTGCCTGTTCTGCGGAATTGACCTGTGGCGCGATGATGCCGTCGGCTCCGAGATCGAGGGCTTTTTTTATCAGCACTTCTTCAGGTGCCGCGAGTCGAACGAGGCACGGTAATGTGTGTCCCACGCGTCCGATGATGGCCTGCAGGTCAGAGGCTGAATACGTGCTGTGTTCCGCATCGAGAAACAACCAGTCGTAACCGACTTTTGATAGAATCTCAGCCGTTTCCGGGCAGGAGAGCGTTACCATTGGTGCAATAAGCGGTTTACCTTGTTTCAGTTTCGCACGAAAGTTATGTGACACGGATAAGTCCTCAAAATAGTGTGTGTGAGATCGTTTTATACATCCATGGTTTGGGAAACAATCTCAGCCGCGATATTGTTTCCTCTGTCTGCGTTCGGTATCCTGAAATGGTCCGTACCATTTTGCCAGATTATTTCAGATACCAGGAAACAGATGATGTTCAAACCAGTTTCGTCTTTGCGATCATATCTTTTTGTTTGTCTGTTTGCAGGCCTTATGGTATCTCCGCTGTTCGGGAAAGACAAGAAAACCGAACCGACAAACGCGGCGGAAGCTGCCGCGAAAAAAGCAGAGCAGGCCGCTGATGTGAATAAAAAGTTTGCTGCGTGGAAAGCGACGCTTGCACCAGATCAGCAAGCATGGGAGACGGTATTGGAAGAGAATCTGGGTTCGTTCTATCTGCCGATCTATAAGAAACAAAAGTTGACGGGCAGGGTGACGGCCTGGGATTATGTGGTCGATGATCCCAAGTTACCGCGCGTATTGTTGATTGGCGATTCTGTTTCGCGGGGTTACACGTTGGCAGCGCGGAAAGCGCTGGCTGGCAAAGCAAACGTGCATCGTGCACCAGCGAATTGCGGCCCCACGGCGACGGCTTTGAAGAAACTCGATGTCTGGCTCGGCAAGGGAGACTGGGATCTGATTCATTTTAACTTTGGGATTCACGACCGCCGCACTCCCGCCGCCGATTATGAATCACGTCTGGAAACGATCGTGGAACGCTTAAAGAACACAGGCGCCAAACTGGTCTGGGCCAGTAGTACGCCAATTCCCGCTGACTGGAAAGAGGGCCCCGAGATCAAAACATTGCTCGAAGAAAAGAATGAGATCGCCGCCCGGGTGATGAAACAGAACGGGGTCGAAATTGACGATCTGTTTACGTTCATCACGCCGCATCTGCCAGACACACAAAACCCGAAAGACGTCCATTTTAATAGCAAAGGCTACGAGATGCTGGGTAAACAGGTGGCGCAGCAGATTGAAGCTTCACTGAAAAAGGACTAGAGATTGTGTCCCGTTTTACTGCAGCGTCTCCAAGACTATTTGGACCGAGTATATTGGGTTGAGACACGCTATGGTGAAATGTGATTCGCTCAGGAATTGAGGCGTTTTATTAAACATGACTACGAGAGTAGCCAGTATCCGAGCCCGACGATGACGCAGATGCCAACCAGGATAGAGGCTGCAATCAGCTTATGTTTGTGTCTGTTTTTGGGGACATATTGATTGGGGGAAGCGACTCGGAAATGGTAGCTGGCGGCAATGGACAGGGTGTTGCCGGGAAACAGAATTTGCTTCTGAATCCGCCTGCCATCGACTTCGGTTCCGTTTTTGCTGTTGAGATCCGAAACAATCCACCCCGTGTTTTCAAAGTGAAATTCGCAATGCTCTCCCGAGATGCCGGAACGGTCCAGTTGAATGTCGCAACTGGCATTGCGCCCCAGTACCACCCGCTGATGGGTGATGGGAAAGCGTCGTTTATCGTCGAGGGAAATTAACTCGATCGGCTGGATTTCATCTTTCATAGCGCTGGTGGCTTGTTGCGCCATGAGATCCGTCGATTCAGCGGGCACTGTATGACGCAAGATGCCGCTTTTGGAAATTTCCGATTCGCCGCGTGTCAGCCGTTCGATGCCGTCCGTTTTTTCCCGCGCCTGTTCGGCAACATGACTGGCAGTCGCAATTTTCGAGGATAGTTGTGGTCTGGCGATACTCGACTGGGCAAGTGCGTTTCGCGCACGTGCTTCGTTAACCCGCTGCGATACTATTTTGTTGAATCGGAATTCAACGGGTCTTCTTTTGGCAAATGGTTTTAGTGCAGCGGCGACTTCGGTCATGGATTGATACCGGTCTTCGGGCTTTTTGGCAATCATTTTTTCCACAATCGTGACAACTTCCGCCGGGACATTGGGGGCAATTTCACTGATGGATTGTGGTGAATTCTGACGATGTGCCTGAATTTTCTGGGCGGCGGTGCCTTTGGGAAAAGGGAGTTTCCCAGTCAGTAGAAAATACATGGTACAGCCGAGACTGTAGATATCGGCGCGGGAATCAACGGCTTGCCCTGCGTGGGATTGTTCGGGAGCGATATATTCGGGGGTACCGACACAGCCATGACCAAAGATCATCGCCAGTGAAAATTCGGCTTCAGCGTTGTCCTCCAGAAGTGCCAGACCAAAATCCAGTACTTTGACCAGGCCTTGAGAATCGATAATCAGGTTTTCCGGTTTTAAATCCCGGTGCACGATTCCCGCCTGATGTGCATTTTCAAGTCCCAAAGCGGCCTGATAGATGGCATCACAGGCCTGCGGCGTAGGCAGTGATCTTTGTTTGAGCAAAACCAATTCCAGCAGGCTGATCCCTTTTATGAATTCCATTGCGATGAAACAGACGGCTCCGGTGTCATCGTAGTTAATGGTTCGCACGACATGCGGATGTTGCAAGCGTGCGCCGGCGGTCGCTTCCAGTTTGAGCCGGGTAAGCATGCCCGTATCATTGCGACATTTATCATTGAGGACTTTCAAGGCAACCGGTGCGGCTGTTTCGATATCTTCCGCCAGATACAGGCTGCCCATGCCGCCAAAACCGAGGACCTCCAGGACTTTATAGCGATCAATAAAAAAGCCCCGCTTACGTCCTGCCAGCAGACGCTCACCCTGATAGCGAGTCAGTACTTTTGCTGTCACCAGTGATTGGGCTGCTGCTTTGGGAGAGACTGCATCATCCAGATGCAATTTGTTAATGACTGCGCAAACCTCGTCCGATGAGAGCAGATTACTCTCTCTTAATAGCTCAAGAAAAGATTCCACATCGGGTAGTTGAGACATAACAATCTATTATGAGGTGTGGGAGATGATTTTGAAACATTTTTTATTATAAACATGTCCAGCGTATTATGGTAGCTGATTTGAATTGGATCAGGGGGGCGCTGGCTGCTTCATCGCGATGAAGCTTCAGCATTTGCAGAGGGGCAAACTATGACGCGGCAGGTCGCCTGAACTGGCTCTCTTGGTCGGGAACAGGCTTGCTTCGTTCCCACGGCCTCCCCCTCAGTTCGGCCTGCTTTTTCTTGACAGGAGTCGCTCGGATTACCCCTGTTGGATCAACATGTTTTGTGTGGGTCTGGGGGTAATGGGGAGAGTTGCCGACTCTGTTTTTGAATTACAATCTGCCGCATTTTCAATTCGTGGCCGTCGTTGCTTTCGGGATTCTGTCAGCAGTCGGGTTTACTGAGGAATGCATTAAAAAAGATAAAGTCTGTGAAGAGAAAGAGTTGGGGCGTGAGGATCAAATTCCGTTGTCAGTGAACGAGGCACGCGGTCAGACGCGGTTGTTGCACGAAACATTGCATTCCACGTTGTTGATCGTACATCTTGAATGATAGCGCGAGTATGAAACACCGCCGATTCCCTCCAGTGTGCTGCATGATGTGTTTTCAGAAATGCAGCGCCCCGGAAGATCATCTTCCGTGGGATTTCAGTGAATGCAGAAACGCTGTCCTCAAGCAAAAATTAAGCAAGTAGAATCAGGGACCTGGCTCCCTGTGGAAACGCTCTGCCTGCTTTTGCAATGCTTCAAGTGCCAACTGCCCAACCGCCGCAGTACCGCCACACGCTTCGCCGGCTTAATGATTTTTCTGCCGGTACAAGAGACCGGTATAAGAGACCGGTGCAAGAGAAGTGAGTGGCGGTGAGTCATCCAACCCGCATCATTTGGTCATTTGATATTCTAACGTAAATTGATGCTGGTCGCGTTCGGGGACGATCTTGGTTTTCTCACAGAATTTTTTGCTGGCCGGGTTCCAGGTGCGGACTTCAATCTGGTTTTGATCTGGAATGAAACGCATCAGGCGGAAGCCGTTCGAACCGTAGTCAGAGAGCAATTCATGAACGGTATTACCGTGTTGGCCTTTGACCGTTTGATGCAGAGCCTGTGTACGGCTTTGGTCTCCGCAGCAAACCATAAACAGGTTTTTGTGCTTGCTGAAACACTTGTCCCACATCTGTTGCGACGTGTTACCCTGGGAACCATGACATTTCTTCCAGACCATGCGTCCTTTGGGTGTGTCATAGTAATCGCGGCTCTGTTTGGGACGTTCGAGCGGTCCCAGCCCCATGTGAGTGGTGATGATGGCTCTGCGGTCAGCGTGCTGTTCGAGAACTTTGTCAGCCCAGGCTAAAACATTATCGGGGGCATTGCATTCCAGATGTACGAAAATGAAATCCATGCCGGCTGCGGAAAATAATTGAAAGCTGTTGGCGTTATTCCCGGAGATCTCGGGTTTTCCGTTGGGAGATTCGTAGCAGCCACCATACCAGTCAAATTTGGAGAACCGCGATTGAGGGAAGTATTTTTGGAACAGGGCGGAATCGCCGGTTTTGGTGATCATGTCGTGATTGCCTACACTGATGCCATACGGGACTTTGCCATGCAGCTTGTTCATACATTTCTGAGCGACCGACCATTGTTCATCGTTGTTTCGATCGACAATGTCGCCGACGTGGCTGACGAAAACGATACGCTGGCGGTCCATTTCCTCAATGATGCAGTCTGTGATCGTTTCAAAAACGGGATTGGCTGTGGGGGCCTGGGCCTGTGATTTTCGGTTTGTTCCTTTACCCTGATAGTGTTGCGTATCGGGAATGATGGCGATACTGAAGGTCCCCTCTTCCGCGGAGGGAAGTTCTTCCGCATGAGCGGGTAATGCAGAAACAGTAAGCGTAAGGAGAGTGGCGAATGCTTTTGAAAAATTCATATTGGTTCATCATTTCCGGGCAAGGCGAACAGCGTGATCAATGTATAAGGTCTCTAGTTTGAATCAGCAGGTAATCTGCAACGACTAATATGGGAGTTTGATTTCGACTTCCGGCCGTTGTGACTTCAGTTCAGCAAAGGCAGGTTGTTTGAGGTCCGTTTCTGTTGCGTCTACTCGTTTGAGTTTACCCAAACTGGCTAAGGTTGCAATCACTTTCGGAGTGGTTTTTTCTGGAAGTTTGACGGCAACGACTTCCCCGTCTGAATCGAGGATGATCTCAGCGCCGCTGTCATTAAGTTGTGTTACAGCCATTTCAGCTTCGGCAGAGGGTGTGCCGGCTGCCTGATCGACTGCAGACGAGGAACAACTCGTACCGATACAGAGGGAAGAAATCATGCAGGTGATGAGTAACGATCTTGTAGAAACCTTACTGAATCGAGTCTGGAATTTGCGATGATATAACATGATTTGGTTTTGAGTCCTGATGAAAAGCGAAGGAGCAGAAGGCAGGCAGGCTGATTTCAAGCAGTCAGCCTGCCAACGGGATGTCATTGATTACTACAGTTTAGAATTCCCCGAGCACTTTGCCGTCTGCGCGGCTGCCGAGATAAGAGAAAGTCGTCTGGCTCATGTTCTCACTCAGAAAACGAACCGATCCGTCCAGCAACAGAAAATGTGCTCCCCCAACATGGTTACTACCGAATGCCACTTCATTGGTGGAATTCATCGGCACGTCTGTGCTGGCCAAAAATTCTGAATACTCGCGCGGTGCGCCATCCCAGCCTCCGATGGATGTAGAGCCGATATAAAAATGATCTTTGAAGGCGTCAAAATCGTTGATGCACTCGCCGACGGCAATCGTGTTAGTTGTTCCATCTGTGATGTCTCGCAGGCGAATAGAACTGTTCAGGAAGAATACGCCATCGGCGTCTGTGACATTGCTTTCACTGTCTGAACCCCGGGTTCCCGAAAAGCAGGCCAGGTAAGAAGTTGGTACGCGGGCGTCGATTCCATCATGATTACGATGGCTGACAGTGGTGTCAGAGGGGCAGCGATAAACACTGAGGTAGGTGGCACACGCATCTTCATTAGCGCCTGTGCCCCAGTCGGCATTGAAATCAATGGTATTGTAGACGTTAGCCTGATCAATGCCGGGGAGAATGGAGCCGCTCCAACCGAGTCCGCCATTTCCGGTCGCTGTGTTTGCGACCACGAGATCAACGTTGAATCCGGGGGGGAGAATACTGAATGTTTCATGGTAATTATGCAGGGCGAGTCCCATTTGTTTCAGATTGTTTTTACACTGCGAGCGACGGGCGGCTTCTCGCGCCTGTTGGACTGCCGGCAAGAGCAGAGCAATCAGGATCGCGATGATGGCGATCACGACGAGTAATTCGATCAATGTGAATCCGCGACGTTCTGTGTTTTGCGAATGGGTTTTCATCTTTAGTCTCTTCTCACTTGGGATAGATAACAGGGTTTGTTATTTTCCGGTAACGGGATCCGGAACATGTTTAAAAACTCAACGATAAATTAGCTGGGCGTTCATTCTTCGGCTGCGACAAGGATTCGGATCTGATCGCGACCGATACCGCCACTCCCTCTCTGACTCCAGGAGACATTCAATGTTTTACCTTCTTCTGAGAGTGTTGTTTTGTCGCTTGGATCAATACTTCGGCCGCTGGGCCCAAATTTCTGGTTGTCATAGGCCATATCAGCAGACCCTAAGGTCTGATCGGTGGCATAAAATTCCCTATCTTTTTTGAAGCCCCCTAATACGGGATGCTTAAAGTGGATGGTGCCACTTAATTGAACCTTGGGGTGGTCTTTGCCTTGCGCATTCTGGTGTGGTCCATCCAGATGTAGCAAAAATACATTCACTTTTGTGCCTTGAGGGATAATCTGTCGGATTTCTTTTTGACCGTCAGGCGCGTCGGGATGAGGGATTTTCCAGACCGTCACATCTTTGGGAAGAATCAGGTTTTTTCGTTCCTGAAAGAGGTAGATGTATTCGCTACTGGTGAAATCACCGGCTCCGATCTGTGCGGGCAATTCCTGCCGATATTCAATGGCACCCTCCAGCCTTTCAATTTGTGCCTGGAATTTGAGTGCGCGTGTGAATTTGTTTTCGTTTGTTTTCAGAGGTAGCGGCGCGCTGCCATCGCTTTTTATTTGAATCGCCTGCCCGGTTGTCAGGAAGTGCGTCAAGTTTTCTACGCGATCTTCCTGTCGTTGTGCACAGACCACCTTACCTTGAAATACATGCGTTTCTGATGTGCCGTCAGCGTCGACACGAACCCCAAAACGAGTGCCCAGATCAACGACCCGCTGTGATGGCGTTTCCACAACAAAGCCCACTGCCACTGATTCGACTTCCGCAGCCAGCGACCCTTTCCTGAGCCGAATACTGTTGTGATGCAATAATTCAAACGTGGCGGGGCTTTCCAGAATCACTTCGGCTCCAGAATTCATCCGAAGCCTGGCGACACCCTGTTGCAGTTGATAAGTATGACCAGTCAGGAGTGGCGAATTCTCTGATATGTGCCGGTGATCCTGGATTAATAATCCCTCCGCCATTTCATGGATGACAGCGACCTGTGTATGGGGAATTGCTTTTGCAGCGTGATAAGCAAAATAGGAGAGTACTGTTAAAGGAATAAAATAACACAAAGTTAGTAAAAGATAGTGCGTAGCACTCTTGCTTGTGGTCAATTTATTTCTGGTGGGTAATTCGTGTGACGTGGAGTCATGGAAGAGGTCCCATTGTTCCGGAGCCACGAATTCTTCTTCAAGAATCAGTTCCACATGCATATCCATTAAGAATACATACAGCCTTTGTGCTTCCGGATCACTGCGCAACAGATCGGCCAGTTCCTTGAGCTGAGACGAACTGGCGGTTTCATTTTGCACTTCATAAATTAGTTTTACGAGTGCCTTCTGGTTGGGGAGGAGTTTGCTCATCAGACATCCTCCGTGTTCATTTTTCGTTCAATGCAGCGAAACAGAGCAGTACGAATTCGATCCAGATGTCGATAGATGGTGCTTAAAGGCTGGTCCATGATGCTGGCAGCCGTTTTCGCGCCGTGTTCCGATTCATAGATCAGTTGCAGCAGATAGAGGTCTTTTTCGGGAAGTTGTCGTTTACATTGTCCGAGAAAATCACGCCTGATTTCGAGAAGTTCATCGTACCTGGCATGAGTCGCAGAGATTTGTGTCAGGAGTTGTTCATCAAATAAAGCAGCAAATCGTTTCTTGCGTTCCATCAATCGCAGCACTTCGATCCGGGCGATACCATAGGCCCAGCGTGTGAAGTCGCCGTCTACTTGATATTCGCCAAACTTTCTCCACAAGACGAGACTGGTCTCCTGCATGACTTCGTCTGCATCATTGCGACAGGGAATGAGCGTGAGGATGAATCGAAAGATTTTGGAATAGGAATTCGTATAGAGGCGCATAAATCGCTCATCGTCTGCTGGCTTCCGATGCGGTTGCTCATCGGATTTGGCAGCAGAGTGTGGGGTGAAAATAGATCGATTTGTGGTGCTAAACGAGTTGGAATAGTCCATCACAGTCTTTCCTGAAAGTTCTTTCCAGAGCTAGCCAAAAAAAACGGGAAGAGTACAAAGCTTCACAATACCTCCCATTTCGGTAGATAAAATTCTCAGGCAAATATGATTTTTTTTTATTTTAGTCAGAGTACAAGTCAACCTGATTTACAGGGGGGGATGTATTTGGCTGGACATCTCTCAAAATATGACGCTTCTTGCACTGTAAATGCTTTGAAATAAATTTATATGGTTCTGCAGGAAAATCGCAGTGCATAAACGGAATCTTCATACTTCAGAAACACCTTCTTAACAGAGTGTGTGCATATGTTACCTGTCTTGGTCTGGCTTCAGGAACGGATTAGGGCTTGGACCAATGGTTGACGTCGTATGCACCTGATTTTGTCTGATCTAAAGAGGAAGTTCATTTTGCAGATGACTGAGTTCTGAATATCAGAGACTTCTGATATGATTGATCGCTGGTTCGTTTCTTTGAAATCCCAGTGAGGGACTCAAAAAATTCGGGGTAGGTCATGAGCGGAATCATCGGTCATACGATGTATGCAATCCTGGCGGGTAAAGCGGCTACGCGGAAGAAGCTGCCGATCGTGTCTGTGATCAATCAGCACTACGCCAGTTACCTGGCTGGCGCGTATCTGGGTTGTGATATCCAATTGATGCCGGAAGCGGTCTGCATCGATACAGGGCAGGAAGTCGGTTTTGGGACCGCGTCTTTGGATCAAAGTCCCTTCACAGGCGGCGAAGTCAAGCCGTGGACGCTGAAATTTGGAAATCGGGAGTACCGACCGAGAGAGATTCATCGCCTGTTTTATGGCCGTGCTCACATCGTATTTGGCTGGACGCCGGCCGAACGAAAAAACACGGTGCCCTGGGATCATTTACCGGACTATGCAGCGATGGTGTTTCAGGATGCGAAAGACCTGTATGGTCCCGGCGAACGCAAGCTGGCTTATTTGTTTGGTTGGCTGGCGCATATCATTGGTGACAGCCTGATTAAATCGGTCCAGCCGGGAATTACACTGGATTTGCTGGGGGGCAAGTACACGCCGTCCAATCGTCCGATTCAGGATCTGGTGACATTTCATGAAATCGGGCGTAAAGAGTTACACTTGGATTGGCCGAGTCTTCTGAGCGATCTGGCAGAGACCCCGGTCGAGCCGGTGCAGTTGCATTACATGCGTGTGAGTCAGCCACGAGGCATGTTGGCTGCTGACTTCCCCGATGCCTGGGCGCCTCAGCATGAGGCACTGTTGCAGAGTGTTCTGGCAGAGAATCGTCGTTATCAAAAAATACGTAATCCGCGGCTGATCAAGAAATATGCGTTGAAGCAGTCGGGAACAAGTTGGCAGTGCGATGAAGAACTCAGCCGCAAAACAGGCGGATTGACGTATGCGGAAATGATCGAGGCAGCGGACAATGCAAATTTGCGTCATGCCTTATGGGAGATGGGAGAGGCGATTGCGACTTTATTCGAGCAGGTTATTGAGCGCGTGCCTTATCTGCAAAATCTGCCTGACACAACGGTTCCGGGCTGGGAGGAAATCACGGCGCGCTGGAAAACGAAGTCGTGATTCTCGTTTGCTGTGTCTGTACTGGCTCATGAGACTGGCTCACAAGACTGGCACACAAGCAGACTGCATTACTATTGGGTCATCGTCTTTTTCTTGTTCGCCTCGTATTTCGCAATCCATTTTTCGGGATTGGCATCGAAGGCTTTGCGACAACCACTGCAGCAGACCCAGTAAGATTTACCCTGATACGTTATTTGCGAGGTTCCCAGGCCGCCTGAGATCACACAGGTTTTTTCACCATAATCAGAATCACTTTTTGCAAAGGACGTTCCCTGGCGGCGGGTGTTGATCGTATCAAAGCGGGCGTAGCTGTCGCCACGCAGATCGTAAAGTTCAAACATGTAGCGGTCGTTGTTCTGCTGGTTGAGAATGATTTGTGCGTATTTTTTTTCGTCAGCGGGTTCGACCAATGAGAGACTGAGCTTGTAGGTCGAGTGCATGATGTTGGGATTATCATCTCCCGGCACTTTTTTCAGTGGGACGGAAAAGTCGCCTTCATAGATCCGTTTCTGTCCGGCTTTGTTCGTGAGAGTTAATTGAAATTTTTGTTTGTCTGTCAGATAGGTCAACCGCGCGTTTTCATAGTAGCGGCTTTTATCAGCAGTCATCACCAGCGCCGGTTGATCCGGATTGGTTTGCAGATCCCAAACCCAGCCTAAGGTTTCTACGGAACTGAAGCCACCAATTTTTTTAAATGTAGTGCCGCCCCAGTCGCCGAGCATAATCTGCAGCGGTTTGAGTGCTTCCAGAACATTATCGAATTTTTGTTCGTTGGGTAATTTTGCATTGGTGGCAGCAGAGGTCGCACTGCCGCCTAATGTAACGGGCTGAAAACGTCGGGCCGGTTTTCCTTGTTTTGTAGCGGACTTGCTTGCCAGATCCCCTTCCAATGCGGAGGAACTGGCAGATCCCATGTCAACACCCTCACTTCCCAGGTCGACGGTGACTTCTTCGGTGACATTTTCCGGTGTTTCCGAGGAGCTGCAACTCAGGCAGAATGTCAGGGGGAAAATCCATACAAGTGTAAAAAAAATGTGCCTCAGATACATGACAGATCGCTCCCGAACATGGAACATGACTGCGTTTGAAAATGCAATCAGTTTTACTGGTAAAACAGAAATGTTTTATCGATAAAACAGTATAACAGTCTGTTCACGTTTTTGTCACTGTGAATTCAGTTCTGATAAAATTTCTGCATTCCTGCAGAGGTCCTTTGTGTATCGTCAGTACCGAGAGTACAATCGTCCGCTTAACGCTCATCTAAGAGAATTCGTTTAGAAGTGAGGGCCGTGCCATGAGCACCACACCGTCGAACGACACAGAGTCAATGGAACTTGACCCTGTCTTTTTACACTCAAAACGTGAGGCCTGGATTATCCTGGGCTTATGGGTAGTCGCGTTATTGTGGGCAGTCCCCTACTGTTACCTGAATGGTTATCAGTCAGGTCTTGATCCTGAAGCGATTGAGACCACGATGGGTATTCCCAGCTGGGTCTTCTGGGGAATCGCGTTTCCCTGGCTGGTAGCTGACGTGTTCACAATCTGGTTCTGTCTGTTTTATATGAAAGAAGACGACCTCGGAGTAGCTCACGAAGGTGAAGATCTCGCAGAAGAGATTGCAGAGATGCACACAACACAAGATGAAGCAACTGCCGGGGGGAACGAGTCTTGAACTATTTATTTGATACTAACAGCAGTTTACCGCTCGTGCTGGCAGCAGATGGTACCAATGCAGCGCTGGTTTCGTTTTTGATCTATACGGCGGCTGTATTTGTACTGGCAGCTTTGTCGAATCGCTTACTGAAAAATAAGAGCTTCCTGAGTGAATACTTTCTGGGAAGTCGTGGTCTGGGCGTCTGGGCGTTTGCTTTGACATTTGCCGCGACCAGCAGTTCCGGCGGGAGCTTTACCGGATTTCCATCCAAGATTTATACACATGGTTGGATTCTCGCGCTCTGGATTGGCAGTTATATGGTCGTGCCAATCTGTACGATGGGGCTTATCGGAAAGCGGCTGAATCAAGTCGCGCGACGATCTGGTTCGATCACGGTGCCCGATGTGATTCGCGATCGATTTCATAGCCCGCTGCTCGGCTTGATGGCCGTTTCCCTGATCGTGTTTTTCATGTCGATTAACCTGGTCGCACAATTCAAGGCGGGTAGCTTAATCTTACAGACACTGCTGGATGGAGTGACGGTGTTTGAAAATACGGCAAATGGATTAGCGCACGCCGTGTCGGGGATTCCTTATCTTTCCAGTGCGGAGTCTCCTGAATACTTGCTGTGTCTGTTAGTCTTCGGTATCGCCGTGATTCTTTATACAACATATGGCGGTTTCCACGCTGTGGTCTGGACCGATGTGATGCAGGGCATTGTGATGGTGATTGGTGTGATCATCATGCTTCCCCTGGCGATTTCTCAAGCCGGTGGTTTGGAGAACACGACCAAGTTAATGGCGAAAATGACGCCGCCACGGTTCTCAGCCGAGGAAAAAGGGGGGATCACGCTTACGCTCAATCAGCCCCGCGCGGAATTGCTGAACATTGATGCTGGTACCTGGATTACCGATGAGCCGATTCCGGACTCGAAAGTTCCGCTGTTGTTTCGTGTGACGCGCGCGACTGAGATTCCCGCTGGTGAGACGACTGTGAATGAAGTCAAAGTTCTGCAATTGACAACGCTGGACGATATTGAGCGAATTCTGGGACGTCGCGAGAGTGAGGACTTTCTGGATGGTGTGCGGGTTTCGAATATCGATCTCGAAGCGTATGCCTATGGGGAAGACGGGAACCAGCAAGGGACCTATCTCGTGGGACCAGGGCCGAGTCCGAGTAGCTCCAATGGGTTTTTACCTTTCAGTCTGGCGATTTCCTTCTTCTTTATGTGGGCGATTTCTGGAACAGGTCAACCGGCTAATATGGTGCGGTTGATGGCATTTCGCGATACGAAAACGTTACAGCGTTCGATTTGTACGGTCGCCATTTATTACACACTGATCTATTTTCCGCTGGTGCTGATCTTCTGTTGTGCCCGGGTCCTGTTACCGGGAATGGAAGGTGATCCGGATAGTATCATGCCGAGGATGGCTGTTTTATTGACGGATAATATCCAGATGGGCTGGCTGGCAGGACTCTTGGTGGCAGCACCGTTTGCCGCGGTGATGTCGACCGTTGACAGTTTTCTCTTACTGATTTCTTCGGCGTGGGTCCGCGATGTCTATCAGCGAAATCTGAACCCGGAAGCGAGTGAAAAAACGATCAAACTGCTGAGCTACCTGGTCACCTTTGTCGTCGGAACCGCGGCGATGATCGTGGCGATTAACCCTCCGAAGTTCCTGCAGGATATTATCGTCTATGTAGGCAGCGGGCTGGCCGCCAGCTTCCTGGCACCGATTGTTTACGGCCTGTATTGGAGACGCGTGAATGCTGCTGGTGCGATGGGCGCGATGCTCGGCGGGTTTTCCGTGCATCTCGCGATGTATGTGACCGGGTATTTTGTGAATGGTAGTTTCTTCAAACCGTATCAGTTGTTTAACTTTGATCCGATCATTATCGGACTGTCTGTCTCGTTCCTCTCTGGTTTTGTGGTCACGAAGCTGACCGCCCCGCCTGCGGAAGAACTCGTACATAAGTATTTTTACACAACCAAAGCCACAACCAAAGCCAAATCCTGATTCAGGCTTTTCAACCTAATTCACTTATCATCAGAGGATCATGCTATGGAATATATCGACGCACATTCGCATGTCTGGACTCCTGATATTAAAAAATATCCATTGGCGCCAGGACGCAAAGTCTCTGAAATGCAGCCGCCCAGTTTTACTGCTGAGGAATTACAGGCACAGATGATGACTGTCGGCGTGAATCGGGTGGTGCTGATCCAGATGTCGTTCTACGGATTTGACAACAGTTATATGCTGGACAGCATGGCCAAGTATCCGGGCATGTTTTCGGGTGTGGCAGTCATTGATCAGAAGGGTGACAATCCGACCTCGGAAATGCTGGCTCTGAAAAAGCAAGGCGTGCGTGGATTCCGGATTGCTCCTAAAACCAAAAAGGTGGATGAGTGGCTGGATGGGGACCGGATGGAACAGATGTGGCAGACTGGCGCCAAAGAAGGTATGGCGATGTGCTGCCTGATGAATCCCGATGGTCTGCCGGCCTTGGATAAAATGTGTCAGAAACACCGGGACACGACCGTCGTGATTGATCATCTTGCCAGAATCGGCGTCACAGGTGAGATCGATCCTCAAGAGGTCGACCTGCTCTGTAAGATGGCAAAGCATCCGAATGTGTACGTCAAGGTTTCTGCCTTTTATGCATTGGGGAAAAAGAAGATGCCTTATCATGATCTGGCTCCGCTGATTAAAAAAGTGTATCAGGCGTTTGGTGCCAACCGTCTGATGTGGGCCACAGATTGCCCTTACCAGGTTCAAGACGATCATACCTATAAAGCATCTATCGATTTGATCCAGAATGGATTGCCGTTTCTTTCCGATCAAGACACAGACTGGATTTTGGAAAAGACAGCAGAAAACGTATTCTTCCAGGGCATTTAATTTACAAAAGTGTGATCAGGTTTTCTCATGGATGCGCGTTACCAGATAGATGATACAAGTCAGATTATTTCTCCAGGTATGATTATCTTTAAGGATTTACTGGAAGATAATTTACGGAAGATGGTCGAGTTAGTCGGAGATCCCAGTCGATTACGGCCGCACTGCAAAACTCATAAAATGCGCGAAGTCATTGAATTAGAACTTGCGCTGGGAATCTTAAAGCATAAAGCGGCAACGTTTGCGGAAGCGGAAATGCTGGCGGACGTGGGTGTCAAGGATATCTGTCTGGCCTATAATCTGGTGGGACCGAACATTGCCAGGGCGGTCGAATTTCGAAAACGTTGGCCCGATGTTGCATTTCAGGTGACCGCCGACCATCCGATGCCGATTGAGCAGTTGGGCGCAGCCATGTCGGCTGCCGATGTTGAGATTGAAGTTCTACTCGACTTGAATACGGGACAAAATCGAACGGGAGTCGAAGCGGGAGAAGCTGCCGTCGAACTGTATCAGATGATCGCCAATACGCCGGGGTTGATCGCCGCTGGATTGCACGTGTATGACGGCCAGAATCATCAGGTCGATTTTCAGGAACGTGAAGCAGCAGTATTGGCTGTCTGGAACGATGTCAGTCGTTTGCGCGATCAACTGATTACCGAAGGCTTGGCAGTGCCCCGGATTGTCGCGGGAGCCACTGGTTCCTTCTCGATCTTTGCCGGCATTGATGACCTGGATATCGAAGTTTGTCCGGGGACCTGCGTCTTCCATGATGTGGGATATGGTCAATTATTTCCCGACCTGAAATTTACTCCGGCGGCTTTGGTTTTAACGCGTGTGATCAGTCGTCCCGGTCCGGATCGAATCACGCTTGACCTGGGGTATAAGTCGATTGCCTCTGATCCGGCGATGGAAGACCGCGGCCACTTTCCTGACCTGCCGGATGCGAAAGCCGTGCTGCAGAATGAAGAGCATCTGGTGGTAATGACTCAGCGTGCTAATGAATTTCAACCCGGTGATGAATTGCTGGCCATTCCCCGCCACGTCTGCCCGACTTCCGCCTTGCATAAATCGGTTACGGTGGTCAGTGGCGGGAAGGTCGTCGATCATTGGAACGTGGCTGCCCGGGATCGCTTTATATCGATCTGATTTCTGCTGGTCAGGCAATCTTAATCACCCCCACCAATAGTAAGGCGCGGATGGTTTCTCCGCGAGATCAAGTTCTAGCATGTCAAAGTCACGACAACAAACGGGAATTCCTCAATTAGATGAGATGCTGTCGGGGGGCTTAATGCCCGGCAAGTTAACGGTGGTGTTAGGAGCGACCGGCATTGGTAAGACCCAACTGGGACTGCAGTATGCACAGGCAGGGCTGCAGCAGGAAGGGCAGACCGGCATCTTGTTCGATATGGCGACGCGCGGCGATTCTCAAAGCCATGATGAGTATGCTGAGCGGCTGTTTCAGTGGAAGATTCGAGAGCAGTTGGTCGATGCGCCTTTCGATCTGGAACAGATCTGGGATGCTGATTTGGCGCGGAAAGATTATCAGCACCTGTTTCGTCAAAGCGGCCGCAGAGTGACCAGACGCGATATGGAATTGGACGAGTGGAAAGAATGGAAGCTGGAGTTTGTCAAAAAACTGGATGCGGCGATTGCCTATTTTTATTCCAATTTTGTGCACGGGGTAAGGCGGACGGTGATTGACGGGATTGAGCCCACAGATCGTCCGAGTGAATCGTTCCAGTTTCATGCCTTTGAATATGTTTACCACCAGATTTTGCGCAAAGAATACGACTGGGTTGCCCGTGATCTGTTTCGCGCTCAGTTCCGCGTCAATCAAGCGCAGATTGACCAGCACCAATATGATTTTCAGGAGATCGGCTGCCTGTTGTTACTAACCACGCATGAAGTGATGCTCGATGATTTAATTCAGCGCCCGATCGAAAGTGGCGACGTCTTATCGAATGCGAATACGATTATCCTGATGGGCAAAATCCGTGAAGGAAACCGGATGAGCCGTGCATTGCATATTGCCAAACATCGAGGCAGTGCCGTCGATGAGTCGCTCGTGCCTTATGAGATTCAGGAGTCGGGCATTCAACTCCTGACGTAAACCGTTGTGATATCATTACTGGTGGGAGGTGTTTCCTTTACCTTGTTTGATGTCAGATCTCACTACAACACCTCTGATCGTTATTTTTGGATCAGGTGGATTAGAGAATCCACAAACTGGTTTTCGAATATCAGTTTAAGTCGTCCCTGCTTTTTCTTAAAGATAGATTTGCTCAGAGGCTCCCGCATATAAACAATATTCGTCGGGTTTTCTAACTGACAAAAATAGCAACAATAAAAAGAAGGACGGTCATGTTAGTCGATAATTGTGTAGACCCTGTAGATCTGGCTGATGCATTCGTACAACGTTTGGATCGATTACATTCTGCTCCCAAAGTAGCCCAACAGGTCCTGCAGTTAACGCGGGATCCAGGGAGTAATATTGATGATCTTGTGAAGTGTATTGAACATGATCCGGGCCTCGCCGCCAAAATTTTGCAGGTTGTGAATTCATCCAAGTATGGAGTCGCCCGGCAGATCACAAGTATCAAACATGGTGTGTCGTATCTGGGAAAAGATGCGATCCGGATGCTGACAATCAGCTTTTCCATGGTTGAGTCACTGACCAAACGGAGCAAAGGACGAATTTTTGCTGATTATTGGCAGCGCGCCTTAACGATCGCATCCATTTCTTCACATCTGGCCAGCCATCATAAGTGTCTGAAGAAAGATGAAGCTTATACAGCAGGCTTATTGGCGGATGTCGGAATTCTGGTGTTTTCACAAGTCGATCGCGAGCGATATAGCCTGATCTACGAGAGTTACCCGCACGGAGATGCTTTACTCAAAGGGGAGCAGCAATATTTTGGGTTTGATCATGCATTGCTCGGGGGACGTCTACTCGACCATTGGGATATTCCCCAGGAAATTGTGACCGCCGTTGAAAATCATCACGGTACCGCTCAACACGGTTGTCCGCTGGGAATTGCTTTGCGGGCAGGTAGCCTGCTTGCTGGTTCATTCTGGAATAGTGCTTCATCTGAGTATTTGGAAGCGGAAGAGATTCTGCTGACATTCTTCGATCTTGATGAAGCACAAATTGAAGCCATGATCGAAGATTGCAAACAGGATATTGCCGAGAGTGCTGAGTTTTTTGGGGTGAACCTGGAAGGTTAATCGGAAGTTAATTCTTCTTCCTGTTCTTCACATTTTCACTTTCGTAAGCCAGTTTGATCGCCTGTATGAATTGCGTTTCGGTATAGATGCGTTCTGTGGGGGCATTGAATCCCTTTCCCGTCCTGGCCTGGGAGAGATATTTACCCAGATTCTTGCCTCCCTGGGTGGTCGTCATGTATTCAATCATCGTAAAACCGCCGGGGGAATTAATAAAGTCCCTGATATTCCGTTTTCCATAAGGCATGGCCAGGATGCGGTCCAGCCGATCATAGCCGCCTGGCATCTTGGAGATCTTCCGCATAAACGTGATTCCCTTGGCAGTCTTTAATTGAGCGGCCAGGAAATCAGTCTTAGCATGCACGCGTTTCAGGATGTTTTTTTCTGCTTTGACGGTCCAGCCCGCTTTCTGCAACTGGCGAAATACCGGTTTGATCTCGGTGCGGGTAATCAGGTCTCCCGATTGATAATGCTTCAGGCCGGTAAAATATTCCTGGGTGAGTTTTAAAGACTCCTCCAGAGAGGGAAGTTCTGGCGTAGCTTCCGTTTCAGGAATAATCTCAGGCAACCGAGCCGATTCTTTCCGGTCCGCAGCGAACACAGGTGTTGCCAAAACCAGGCTCGCGAAAAGTAGCACGCTAAAAAACTGATTATGAAGTACAGACATCAGTGGGTGAACTCCTGCTCAGAAGCAATGTGAGGCGAGAATGAATCTCTGCAGATGGTGTGTATCAGAGTGTATCGGCACAATTCTCCTTGGAACCCTAAGGCGGACTGCTGATCGATTTGGTTTCGCAATCCATTATAAGTCTAACCTACTGTTGCAAAATGCGTCACTTTTTTTCAACAAATCGTGTACGATTTTGCGTTATGTGGTACCTGAGTAGGGATAGGTAGTTTTGTGTCTATGGAAAAGGAGGACGAGGATTGCATGAAACTTTAAGGGTTATGGTAAATTTTTTTAATTTTTCCGATTTTTCCGCCAACTGGAACTCAGTTTGCTGCGTATAATATTACAAGCTGTGAAAGTACGGAAATTTCCTGGATTGTAGGGCCGTTTTAATTATCAAAGGACTGTATCTTTAAGAAAGGAATCCACTAATGTTAGTACTCACGAGACGCAAGGATGAAGAAATTATTGTTAACGGCAATATTTCTATCAAAGTACTATCAGTAAAAGGGAATCGCGTTCGTCTGGGAGTAGAAGCTCCTGATGATGTGTCGGTGAATCGAGCAGAGGTGCGGAAACTCGTGCATCAGTTCGAGGTCGAGTGTGAGCCAGCTCAGATTTGTGGTTTATGAGCGACCAATTTGATCGCTCAGCAGTCAGATTGAGCAATGAGTGATCAAGTCAATTATGATATGAGCCACAGATTTTGTATTAGCGCTGCATTTTTATTCTGATGTGTCTGAGCCAATACTTAGTATTTTTACCCGCCATATTGCCCATTCTTACTAGGCTGACACTGGCCTTTTAGTGGGCTAAAGAATTTATCATATTGATTTCTTGGCTTTTTACAGCATGTAGTGCTAAATTAAGGCTTGCGTCCTTTTTCCTGATGTGAAAATAGAGGGAGTAGTCTAAATTTTCCGATTAAATTAAAGATACCTGTTACAGGGACCCGATAGATATATGGGGGGAAGTGTCTATCGAAACTCATTGTTCTCGTTGCTGGCAGATTGTGAAGTTGCTGGCGGCGGTTCAAGTCAGGTATCAAGATGATTTACGGCATGTACCTCTCAGCACAAGGAGCCGATGCAAATTCGGTAAGGCTCGATGTGCTCTCGAACAATATGGCGAATGCAAATACGACATCATTTAAACGTGATATTCCCGTATTTCGTATGAATCCGTCTGTTGATCAGAAGCAGGGACCTCTCAATTCCCTACCCGGCGATTTGGAAAATCATACGGGGGGCATTTCTCTCGAAGAAATTCGCACCAACTTTGAAACAGGCTCCTTCATTTCGACAGAAGGCGACCTGGATCTGGCGTTAAAAGGTCAGGGTTTCTTTCAGGTTGGCAGCGGTAAAGACTCTTTTCTGACGCGCAATGGCTCTCTTTCAATCGATGGCGATCGCAGGCTCGTCACAGCCGACCATGGTTTACCAATTCGGTCGAAAGACGGAAACGAAATCGCGATTCCCCCAGAGGCGACGAGTATCGACATTTCTCCCGATGGTATGGTGACGCCCTTTGATGCGATCGGACAGTCGTTGGGATCGGTTGGTCAGTTGGCCGTTGTGATGCCAACCTCGCTTGAGGAATTAGTCAAAATCGGGGGCAGCCTGTATACGACTGAAGGGAAAGTCGCGCCACTCAAAGAGGCTGTGAATATTCAGCAGGGGTTTCTGGAAGCTTCGGGTACAAATTCGATCGAAGAGATGATGGAATTGGTGTCTTCTTCCAGAATGTTCGAGTCCAATATCAATATGATCAAGTTACAGGACGAATCTTTGGGGCGTTTACTGCAAAGTATGCCTCGTCGCTAAAAACCAGTTTTACAAAAGTGATTCTTCTGTAATGGATTACAGAAGTTGAGGGAGTAAGGAGACAACGAATGGCAATAAGAGCTCTATATACAGGTGCTTCGGGGATGGCTGCCAACAGTTTCAATCTCGACACGATTGCCAATAATCTGGCTAACTCGGGTACGACAGCCTACAAGCAAAGTCGTGCTAATTTTGAAGACATCTTCTATGAACATTTCAAGCTGCCCGGTGTGCAGGACAATTCCGGAAATATTACTCCGACCGGTATCAGTCTTGGTTTAGGAACCCGGGTTCAGAGTACGGAAGGAGACTTTAGTCAGGGGTCGATTGTCACTTCAACGGGGCCGTTTGACATGGCGATTGTTGGCGAAGGTTTTTTTCAGGTGAATGATGGAACCCAGACACTCTATACCCGTGCTGGGAATTTTACGCTGAATGCCAATGGCAACGTGGTGATGGCATCGGCGGATACTGGCTATCTGCTCGAACCGACGATCTCCATTCCTCAGGATGCGATCAATATCTCGATTTCCGGGGATGGCGTCGTGAGTTACCAGCAACAGGGATCGACTCAAATTCAGACTGCCGGGAATATTCAAATTGCGCGATTTATTAACAATCAGGGGTTGCTGCGTCAGGGGGAGAATCTCTACACAGCGACAACCGGTTCAGGCGATGCCCAGGTCGGCAATCCGGGGACTGAAGGCCGGGGAGATATACGTCAGGGGTTTCTGGAACAGTCTAATGTAGAACCGGTTCGCGAATTAGTGGAACTGATTAAAACACAGAGAAACTTTGAACTAAACAGTCAGGTGGTTCAAGCTTCCGACCAGGCTTTGCAGACGATTGCCAATATGCGTCGTTTCTAAGCTGAAAAAAACATCTCATCATTTAAGCAAAGTTTGTATTTCATGTCTCGTCTTTGGCTCAATTCGATTTTTTGCTGTTTACTGGTTGTCTGCTGCTTTGGCAGTGGCAGCGATCTGAACGCACAAATTCTGCGTCTGAAGGCGACTGCGGTTGTGGATTCGCCGATCATTCGTCTGGGAGACGTGGCAGATGTCCTGAATGCCGACGCAGAACAGTCTGCCCGCATGGAAGAGATGGCATTACAGCCCGCACCGGCTCAGGGACGAACATCGGTGATCACGATTTCTCAAATTCGAAGTCGTCTGCAGGCATTAGGCGTTGATCTGAGTCGGCTTGAACTCACCGGTAAGAGTCGCGTTCGGGTCAGTCTTAAACAGCCGGAACAACCTGTTCGCAGAAATTCTGTTGCGACGCAGCAGGAAGTAAAAACAGCGGAAGAAAAAGTACATCTGGCACTATCCGATTGGGTGAAACGAAATTTTCCAAATGTGAACCATTTTTCCTTAACGGTTCGGATTCATCCCGAAGATCTTCAAATGATTCTCGCGAGTAATGCAGACACCTTTCGTTTTCCCCAATTAGAGAGGTTCTTGGAAACAGAGCAGGCAGTCTCTTTAAAGGCACCCTCTGTAAATTGCTATTTATTTTCTTAGTTTACCGATTTCTATTCAGATTGTATAACTGGATCTTTCTAACTCCATTATTTTAGCTCAACGAGTCCCATCATGCATCAGCCTGGCCT